>JAEEGI010015034.1_pt1 | contig 16168 bp, 13 predicted proteins | sample 8958751 | NCBI WGS metagenome assembly JAEEGI01 (sample SAMN16246545, study PRJNA631951) | gut metagenome | biome: gut microbiome; feature: rumen; material: KS-attached | host: Bos | place: Iran: Karaj | collected 2018-10
CTGATACCTCTGTATTTGATGCTCTGTATTTCTCTTAATTTACCTAATTTTAGGGATTAATTAGAATCAGTGCGCTCTGATTTTTTCAAGCGCTTTTTGCCCGATGTCGCGGCGCATGAAGGCTTTTTCGAACGATATCCTGTCCGCGTCTTCGTAGGCGAGCCTGAGCGCCGTTTCAAGATTTTCCGCGGTTTCTACAACGCCGAGAACGCGCCCGCCAGACGTCACCAGCGCACCGTCAACGAGCTTCGCGCCGGCCACGAAAACCTTCCCGAGAAGGTCCTCCGGAATGTCGATTCTAAAACCTTTCTCGTACTTCAACGGGTACCCATTCGAGCACATCACGACACACGCCGCCGCGCCCTCCGAGAATTTTACCTCGGTTTCGGCAAGACGCCCCTCGGTGACCGCGCGCATCACGTCGAAAAGATCCGACTTCAGAAGCGGCAGCACCACCTGCGTCTCCGGGTCACCGAACCTGCAGTTGTACTCGATGACCTTCGGTCCGTCCGGCGTCAGCATCAGCCCGAAATACAGGCAGCCCTTAAAGGGGCGCCCCTCCGCGTTCATCGCCTCGACAGTGGGCTTGAAGATCTTCTCCATGCATTCCGCAGCAATCTCCTGGGTGTAAAACGGGTTCGGCGCAATCGTGCCCATGCCGCCGGTGTTCAGCCCTTTGTCGCCGTCAAGCGCACGCTTGTGGTCCATCGACGAAACCATCGGAACGACGGTCTTCCCGTCCGTGAACGACAGTACAGACACCTCGGGTCCGGTCAGGAACTCCTCGATAACTACCGTCTCGCCGCTTTTGCCGAACTTTTTGTCCTCCATCGCCGATCTGACGGCCTCGAACGCCTCCTCGCGCGTGTTCGCGATCACGACGCCCTTGCCGAGCGCGAGACCGTCGGCCTTCACGACTACGGGAAGCTTCGCCGTCGCCACGTAATTGAGCGCCTTCCGCGCGTTGTCGAAAATCTCGTAATCCGCGGTCGGAATCCCGTACTTTTTCATGAGCCGCTTCGAAAACGCCTTGCTGCCCTCTATGATCGCCGCGTTCGCCCGCGGACCGAAGCAGGGAATGCCTGCTCCTTCAAGCGCGTCGACGGCGCCAAGAACGAGCGGATCGTCAGGCGTCACGACAGCGTACTCCACGCCGTTTTTCACCGCGAAGTCAACTATCGCGGGAATGTCGGTCGCCGCAATGGCAACAGGCGTCGCGTCCATCGCGATTCCGCCGTTTCCGGGGAGGGCGAAAATGTCCGTGACGAGTTTGTTTTCTTTAAGTTTTCTGATGACGGCATGTTCGCGTCCGCCGCCGCCGACTACAAGTATTTTCATTTTGTCCTTTCTTTAGTGGAAAAATGCGGGAATCAAGTCCGGGAAAACAGCCGGAAATCCGCGGCTGCCGGAATCTGCGATTCACTCGAACAGCAAAGTTTCGAGATGTTTTTTCGTGTACGGACCCGAAGGTGTACGAAGGTACTCCGAGAGGTCCGTCCGCGAAAAGCAATTTGCACAGCAATTTGTCGAAGACACCTTAAATTCTTTTTCCTACGTGCAAATTGCGTAAACAGCCGAAAATCTGCTGTTCGCTTAGTGGTGGAAGAGGCGCATGCCGGTGAAGCACATCACCATTCCGTACTTGTCGCAGCAAGCGATCACCTCGTCGTCCCGCTTCGATCCGCCCGGTTCAGCCACGTACGCCACGCCGCTCTTTCTGCCGCGCTCGATACTGTCGCTGAACGGGAAGAACGCGTCTGAGCCCAGAGTCACGCCGCCCACCGTGTCGAGGTAGGCCCGCTGTTCCTCCGCCGTGAACGGTTCCGGCCGCTCGGTAAAGTACCGCTGCCACACGCCGTCGGCGCAGACGTCCTCTTCGTTCTTGTTGATGTATCCGTCCACCGCGTTGTCACGGTCAGGCCTGCCGATATCCGGCCTAAAGGGAAGATTCAGCACCTTGTCCGCCTGCCTCAGGAACCACGTGTCCGCCTTCGAGCCCGCCAGCCTGGTGCAGTGAATTCTCGACTGCTGGCCCGCGCCGACGCCGATGGCCTGGCCGTCCACCGCGTAGCAGACCGAGTTTGACTGCGTGTATTTAAGGGTTATCAACGAGACGATGATGTCGCGCACCGCCTCAGGGGGCAGGTCTTTGTTGGCGGTAACGATGTTCCCGAGAAGCTCGGGGCCGATCTTGAAGTTGTTGCGGCCCTGCTCAAAGGTGATGCCGTAGACCTGCTTCTTCTCCTGCACTTCGGGAACGTAGGAGGGGTCGATCTTCACGATGTTGTAGTTTCCGCTGCGCTTTGATTTCAGAATTTCGAGGGCCTCGGGTTCGTAGCCGGGGGCGATGATTCCGTCGGAAACTTCGCGCTTCAGAATCATGGCGGTGGGAACGTCGCACACGTCGGAAAGGGCGGCCCAGTCGCCGAAAGAGCAAAGTCTGTCGGTGCCTCTTGCGCGTGCGTAGGCGCAGGCAACCGGGGATTCGTCAAGGCCTTCTATGTCGTCGACGAAGCAGGCCTTTTTAAGCTTTTCGGGAAGGGGGGTGCCGACCGCCGCCGAAGTGGGGCTGACGTGCTTGAACGATGCCGCTGCGGGCATTCCGAGCGCCTCCTTGAGTTCCTTTACGAGCTGGTAGGAGTTGAACGCGTCGAGAAAGTTGATGTAGCCGGGACGGCCGTTCAGAATTTCGATCGGCAGGTCGCTGCCGTCTTCCATGTAGATTTTAGCCGGCTTCTGGTTGGGGTTGCAGCCGTATTTGAGTTCAAATTCTTTCATGTTGGGTCCTCCGTTTCAGAAAATGGGCGATCTCTTTTCGGCGGAGCGGGTGCCGGTGTTCTTGTTGACGATCCGGATGTCCTCGCAGCCGCTGTCGAGTGAGGTGTAGCTGACGTAAAGCGAAATCTTGTTGTCGGGGTCGAGCGCGTTCCAAAGGGAGTCGGTGAATTCGTCGATGTTGTCCACGGTTTCGACGCGTTCGGGCTCGCCCTGAAACGTCGGGATGGGCTTTCCGTCACAGACGTACGTGTGAATGAAGTGACCGAGACCTTTTACCGAAGGATAGGCAAATTCGTACCTTGCGCAAGCGCTTCCCGCGGCGTCGACGCTCTTCAAAATACTCATTCTGTACGAGAATCCGCCGTCCGCAAAAGTAATCATTCCGCTGATGCGCGGCGTGAAGTTGGGGGCGTCCGGCTCGAATTCACGCGACTCGAGCGCCTCTCCGAATGTCTTTCCATCCTTGAGGCCGTCCGCGACCGTGTCGGTCTGGTTGCCGTTCGTGACGATCAGGTTGCGGCCTTCGCGCCTCACCGCGGCGTAAATGATCAGGCTGGGGTCCGTGACGAGACTCGCGTCGTAGGGCTCGGTGTAGAGAACGCCGTCCTTCATCGTGAAGACCCTGTTCCGCGAGTTGGTGCTGCGCCCCATTATGAAATAGGCTGCGATCGCGTTTTTGCCGTCCGGCGTGGTGCCCAAAATGATGCCCCTTCCGGGGTAAGTGTTTCCGAAAATGCGCTCGCCCGCCGGCAGAGCCTCATAAATATCCATATATCCGACCTTCCTTTCAAAATTGAAGCGCTGATTTAATGCTCTTTGCGCAAGCGCTTCCCGGTTATTTTATTGAAGCGAGAATCTCGCGGCATATTTTTTCAGTTGCCTCGGGCAGAATCACCCACTCGGCCTCGCGCATGACGCGCTTCTGCAGAACCTCCGGAGTGTCGCCTTCGCGCACCAAAACCGGCTTCTGCATAATGATTTCGCCGCCGTCCGGAATCTCGTTCACGAAGTGGACCGTGGCGCCGGTGATCTTCACGCCTCTTGCAAGCGCGGCCTCGTGAACCCGCAGCCCGTAAAACCCTTTTCCGCAGAAAGCGGGAATCAGGGAAGGGTGCACGTTGATGATCCGGCGCGTGTGACGCGACGTGAATTTTTCGCTTAAAATAGAGAAAAATCCGGCGAGAACGATAAGCTCGGCGCCGGCTTCTTTGATCTTTCTGTCCAGGTCGTTCTCGAAGGCTTCGACGTCGCCGTGATATGATTTTTTCGGCAACGTGAACGCCGGAATGCCCGCCTTTTTAGCCCGCTCGAGAGCGTACGCGCCTTCGGTGTCGGAAATAACCGCAACGATCTCGCCGCTGGTTATCACTCCGGAAGCGCACGCGTCAATCAGCGCCTGGAGGTTGGTTCCGCCGCCTGAAACGAGCACGCATATTCCGACTCTGTTTTTATTTTCCATCGTTTCCGTCCTTTTCCGGCGTTTTTCCTTCATTTTCCGGCGTTTCGGCGGCCGGCAGCTTCTTCTTCGCGAACTCGAAAATATCGGTTATCAGCGGGAGAATCATCGCGCCCACCGTGTTGCCGAGGATCACGTTCCAGATAAACCCGAACGCCTGCCACGAGACGATTCCCGAGGCCGAGAAGTAGAACATGTCGGCGACCGAGTGCTCGAAGCCCGCGAGAATGAAAACCGGGATGCAGAAAAGTATGCCGACGATTTTTTTGTTGTTGCGGAAAATGCTCACCGCGAGGTACATCAGAATTCCGCAGAAGCAGGCCCTCAGGAACGTCGCGGGGACTTCCTGGAGAAGCTTGGAAGCGCAGACCGTTTCGGCCGTTGTTCCCGAAGCCGGGACAGCGTATCTGATCGCGAGGCCGCAGAGGACCGTGGCGCAGACGTTGCCGAGCAGGCCCAGCAGCAGAACCGAGAACTCCTCGCGCCCGTGCTTTTCGGGAATGAACCCGATCTTGCCGGTGTAGAGCGCGTACCCCTTGATGCAGATGCAGAGCAGGGCAACCGAGAACATCACCGCGCCGACGTAGCGGTTCTCGCACGCCAGGAACACCGCGCCGCCGATTGAAATCAGTATGCCGGCGGCGAACCCGGACAGGAACTTCCTTAAAATGTCTTTCAGCATATCCTGATCCTCTCTCCCGATCCGTCTGCCGCGGCGATCTTTCCGATCACGTAGGCGTCAACGCCGCATCTGTTAAGCACCGAGAGCGCCTCCTCAGCCTCGTCAGCCGGCACCGTTACGCTCATGCCCACGCCCATGTTAAACGTGTTGAACATGTCGCGTTCAGTAATTCCGCCGCGCTCCTGAATTAACCTGAAAATAGGTAAAATCTTAATCGAACTTCCGTCGATTTCGGCGCACAGTCCCTCGGGAATGCTGCGCGGAATGTTCTCGTAAAAACCGCCGCCGGTGATGTGGGAGATCCCGCGCACGTGAACTCTCTCCAGAAGCTTCAGCACCGGCTTCACGTAGATCTTCGTGGGGGTCAGCAGCGTCTCGAGAATCGACTTCCCGCCGAGTTCTTCAAGCGGCTCGCGCACCTTCGACTCCGGATTTTCGACGTCGAAAACCTTCCTCACAAGCGAGAAGCCGTTCGAGTGGACGCCGGAGGAGGGGAGCGCGATTATCACGTCGCCGGGTTTCATTAAAGTGTTGTCAATTATCTTATCTTTGTCGACGATTCCGGTGCAGTAGCCCGCCAGGTCGTACTCGTTTTCCGGGTAGAAGCCGGGCATTTCCGCCGTCTCGCCGCCAATCAACGCCGCACCGGCGTCAACGCAGCCGTCGCAAACGCCTTTCACGATGTTCGCGATGCGCTCGGGAACGTTCTTACCGCAGGCGATGTAGTCGAGGAAGAAGAGCGGCCTGGCGCCGCAGCAGATGACGTCGTTCACGCACATCGCCACGCAGTCGATGCCCACGGTGTCGTGCCTGTCAAGCAGGAACGCGATCTTGAGCTTCGTGCCTACGCCATCGGTGCCGGATACCAGAACCGGCTTCGAAATGCCGCTTAAATCGGGCTCGAAAAGGCCGCCGAAGCCGCCTACGTCGCCGCAGACGCCCGGTGTAACGGTGCGCGCAATGTGCTTTTTCATCAGGCTGACCGCCTTGTAACCGGCGGTGATGTCGACGCCCGCGGCCGCGTACGCGTCGGAGCGGGAGAGGTTCGCGTCCGGAAGACCGTCTTCGGGTCTGGCCTCGCCCGTGTTGCGTTTTTTGCCTTTTTTTAGGGAATCGCTCATACTCTACTCCTTTCCCGTCCAGCAGTAAGTGCAGAGCTCGTCTTCGGGCAGCCCGATAGCGTCGAGAACGCCGTCAAGCGACTGAAAATCGAGCGACGCGAAGTGCATCTTTTCGCAGATGGCGCACCGCAGCTTTTTGCCGCGCTCCGTCGTGCCGTCGCTGTACTCGTCAAGGTGCTTGAGCCCTTCTTCGCCTTCCAGCTCTTCGATCACGCGCCTCGCCAGCAGGTCGCTGTCCTTGATTGTGCGGGTGAAATTGAGGTACTTGCAGCCGTGCATTATCGGCGGGCAGGCTGAGCGCATGTGCACCGACCTTGCGCCGCAGTCGTACAGAAATTCCACCGTCTCGCGGAGCTGCGTGCCCCTGACAATCGAGTCGTCGACGAAAAGAAGGTCCTTCCCGCGGATGAACTCCGTAACCGGAATCTGCTTCATTTTCGCGACCCTGCTGCGCTCTTTTTCTGCGCGTGTCGTGAAGCTCCTCGACCACGTGGGCGTGTACTTGATGAACGCGCGGGCGAAGGGCAGGTGACTCCTGTTGGAATAACCTATCGCGTGAGGCGTGCCTGAGTCGGGAACGCCGGCCACGTAGTCGATGTGCTCGGTAAAACCGTTCTTGCGGTCGTTTTCAGCCATGTTCTCGCCGTTTCTGATGCGCATGACCTCCACGTTGACGCCCTCGTAGCGCGAAGTCGGGTACCCGTAGTAGCTCCACAGGAACGAGCAGAAACGCTTCTTCTTCCCGGGCGCGGCCAGCACTCTCAGCGAATCCGGCGTAATCGCGACGATCTCTCCCGGTCCGAGCTCCTTCTCGTGCTCATACCCTAATTTCCTGTACGCGAACGACTCGAACGCGAGCGCGTAGCCGTCTTCGTTTTTGCCTATAAGTACGGGAATTCTGCCGAATCTGTCGCGGGCCGCGAAAATGGTTCCGTCGTCCCTCAGCATGAGAAGCGAGGCGGTTCCGTCCACCAGTTCCTGCGCGAACTTGATGCCTTCGACAAAATCGCTTTTTAAATTGATGAGCGCCGCCATCAGCTCCGCCGAATTGACCGAACCGCTCGACATGACCTCAAAATGGCCGCCGCTCTCGGTGAGATACTTCTCGATGAGCTCCGCGGCGTTGTTGATGAGGCCTGTCATGCAGATCGCGAACGTGCCGTGCTTCGTGCGGACGAGAATCGGCTGCGGATCGCTGTCGCTGATGACGCCTATTGCCGACGTGCCGCGCATTTCGTCGTGAATCTTCTCGAACTTCGTGCGGAACGGGGCGTTCTCTATATTGTGAATCTCGCGCTGCAGCCCGATTGCCGGGTCGTAAGCGGCCAAACCGCCTCTGCGCGCGCCTAAATGCGAGTGGTAGTCGGTCCCGAAGAAGACGTCGTCAATGCAGTCTTCGCGGGAAACGATGCCGAAATATCCTCCCATAAAAGGGTCCTCCTGGCTGTAGGCCGGCGCTTTCACGTTAACGCCGTCCTTTAAGTTTAGGGAATTTCATACCCCGGACGCGGACATATGCGTCGGCGCGTCCGGAGCGGTTCCTGAGACACCTCTTTAAATTGCTAAGTGCGGCTGAATAACAGCCGGAAATCCGCAATTCCTGAATTGCAAAGTCCCGAGCTATTTTTGAGCGGACGAATCCGAAGCTGTATGAATATACTGCGAGAGGTTCGGTAGCTCAAAGCAGTTCGCGGCAATCGCCGCAGGCACCTTGTTGTTCAACGTACTCCGTAGAAATATGTACTGTTTTCCGGAGTTGTTCTAACAAAACCAAACGCACCTGCGAACTGCGTAAAGAGCCGGGAATCCGCAATTCAGGCAAAGAAAAGCTTGGAGAGGGTCATCGGGTCAATATATTTTCCGTCCTTGTAAACTCTCATATTTCCCGACGCGATCTCGTCGATCAGCATCACGTTCCCGTCTGCGTCGTAGCCGAACTCGAACTTGATGTCGTAGAGCACGAGTCCCTTTTCCGCCATATCGTCGGCGACGATCTTCGTGATCTGCTGAGTCATCTTCTTGATCGTGTCGTACTGCTTGCCTGTCATTATTCCCAGCACGATGAGACCGTCTCTCGTGACCAGCGGGTCGCCCTTCGCGTCGTTCTTGAACGTCATCTCGACGTAAGCGGGCAGGTCGGCGCCCTCCTCGATGTACTCGGCGTAGCGGCGGTAGAAGCTTCCAACGGCCTTGTGGCGGCAGATGACCTCGAGCCCCTTGCCGAACGTGACCGCAGGAACGACCTCCATCGTCGTGTTCTCGAGATCCGCGCTGACGAAGTGGGTCCTGATGCCAGCTTCGCGAATTTTCTCAAAATAGTAAACGGACATTCTGAGGTTTACGTCGCCGACGCCCTCAATCGTCAGTCCGATCGAGTTCTCGCCCGGGTCGAAAACGCCGTCCTTGCCGGTGCAGTCGTCCTTGAACTTGAGAAGGTAGTTCCCGTTGTCGAGCGCGTAAACGTTTTTGGTTTTGCCGGTGTAAACAAGTCTGTTTGCCATAATGATTTTCTCCTTATCAAAAATATAATCAGTGCCGCGCGGGGCGGCTTCCTGCCTGAAGTTAGTTGGCGGCTTTCCGCCTGATGTGCGTAAGCGGCGTTAAATTAAATCACCGCTTCGCCAAATAAAAAAGCTGCAGCGGCAGTAAGCGCTACAGCTTTGTTGCAACCTGAGAGTCTTTTTCGAGGACAGCGGCCGCGTCTTTCTTTCTTTTCAAATCGAGTCTCTCCGCAAGGTCCGCGTCGGAGACCGAGAGTATTTGAGCGGCAAGAAGGGCGGCGTTCGTGCCTCCGTCCACCGCGACGGTCGCCACCGGGATTCCCGACGGCATCTGAACCGTTGAGAGAAGCGCGTCAAGACCGTCGAAATTTGCCGATTTGCAGGGAATTCCTATCACGGGAAGGGTGGTGCGCGCCGCTATGGCTCCGGCGAGGTGTGCCGCCATTCCCGCCGCCGCAATTATGACGCCGAAACCGTTTTCACGGGCGCCTGCCGCGAATGCCGCCGCTTCGTCCGGCGTTCTGTGGGCGGAGAAAATGTGTGCCTCGAACGGGATGTCAAGCGCTTTCAGCATATCCGCCGCCTTTTTGACGACCGGCAGATCGCTGTCGCTTCCCATGACAATTCCGACTTTTTTCATTAAGTACCTCCAAAATATAAAAGGGCCACTCGAACTTCAGCTGAGAGAGTACAAGTGTGCCCAGACGGTCGGCCAATGAATAAGTATTTTGCTTCCCGTTCCTCCGTGGTGCTCCACGATAAATCCGTCAGTCGCGGGAAACCGTTGTCTTCGGTACTCTGAAATTATAACACGCCGCCGCCTTCGGGTCAAGCGTTTTCTTAAAACCGGAGCCCGCACATTCCTGCCGAAAAATTCACGAAAGGCGGGCGAAAATGCAATTAATAATTGACACGGGCGCGGGGATGTATTAGAATAAAACCAACTTTCTGAAAAACCTTTCAGAGATTTTGAAACATTTCCGCACGCTGCGGCGCGTTCATGCTTCCGGCGGCGGGAATTCCAACGGAGGTTAAAATGAAAAAACTGACTGCATTATTTATTGTGCTGGCAATGCTCTGCGCAATGATGACCGGACTGATCGTGTCCCACGCGGGCAACGGAGCAGTCTGCGTCGACTCGATCAACCTTTGGGATGAAAATAACAAAACTGTTGCTTCGTATCCGCCCGGCGGCCACAATATCGGCAACGTCAACGTGGCGGTAGTCTCCAAAGGCGCGAAATACTTCCGCATCCAGGGCTGGCGCTCCGAGGACGACCCGATTGAGGACTTCGGCTACTCGATCAACGGCGGCGAAGTTGTCTGGGGATTCTCTGTCTATGACGCGAACCTGGTTGCCGTAAAGGATCAGACCCTTCATGAATACCCGCTGAGATTCCATTACACTATTCCAATCGAAGAGGGCGAAGACATACTGATCGAATTCTGGTACAAGCTTGAAAATGGCGAAGAGGACGTTTTCGAACCGGTATGGGAATACTATTACTCCAACGTTTCCGCCGGCGACAGATACATCTCGACCGACAGAACCCTTATTAAATACATCGACGGTCAGCTTATGCCTTCGACAACGACTATCAGTATAACCGACCCGGGCAACGGCGGAAAAGACTGGCTCGGCCTGTTCTTCCTCGACGGCGAAGAGCTCCAGTACTTCGAGCCGACCGAGGCCGACTACCTGGGCTGGAAGAGCTACGTAACCGGCGACACGATGCAGCTGAACAGCGAGACGTTCAAGCAGGAAGGCGCCGAGGACCTGGTTCCCGGCCAGTACGCGCTGATGCTTCTCGAAAACGACACCTACAAAGTTCTCAACGCGGTCGAGCTGAAGATCCAGTACGAAACCGGCGACAAAGTGAATTACGACGGCGTCTCCGTAGTTGGAGCCACCTCCCGTCCGCCGGCCACAAGAGATTTCGGCGACATCACGGAAGAAGTTGACCCCGAGAACGCGGCTATCAGACTGTTCGGCTGGTACGTTTCCGACACTGAGCTTGCCTCGCTCGGCTACAGACTCGCGGACGGCACCGAGGAGACATTTGTCGGAAAAGAGCGCCAGGACGCGTGCGACGCTATCGGCACGATCTACGGCATGGGCCTCGACATGAACATTCCCGTCAGCGAGGGCGTTGACAACTACTTCGACGTTTTCGCAACATACGCCAACGGCGAGAAGGTCGACATCGACAGGTTCACGTACACCTACAACCCGAGCGGAACGGCTCCTACCGCTGCGCCGACCGACGCTCCCGAAGAGACCGAGCAGCCCGGCGAGACTGAGCAGCCCGGCGGCGAGACCGAGGCGCCTGTTGTCACCGAGTATCCGCTCTACACAACTCCTTCCGGCCCGAGCACCGGCTGGTGGCTCCACCCGCTCAACGAAGGCGACACCGTCACCGTTGGCTTCGAAGCACCCGACTGGTTCAACGGAATCAAATTCTTCGCGTACTGCGCGGAGCACGACACCCCCATGGTCGTCCGCATCCTTAACGACAACGAAGACGAACTCCTCGCGCAGGAAATCACCACCAGATCCAATGCGGCCTATGAAATGAACTTCGACACCAAGTTCGCGCCCGGCTGGTACTACATCGTTTTCGAGGGCGGCGACACGAGCGAGCTTCCCGACTCCTGGTTTGTTCTCGGCTCCGCTGAAGGTCCCGAAGAGATCGAAATCGAGATCGCCGGCGGCAACACGAACGGCGACACCAAGACGCACCCCTACATCACGCTCCTCTGCTGCGAGCCCGGCGAAGTCGCCCCGACTCCCGAAGCCACAGAAGCGCCCGAAGTGACCGAGGCACCAGAAGTCACCGAAGCTCCCGCGGCCACCGACGCTCCCTCCGAGCCCACCGAAGCACCCGCTGACGCGACCGAAGAGCCCAAGCCCACCGAAGCCCCGAAGAACAAGAAGGGCTGCAAAGGCTTTGTCGAAGGCGGCGTTTTCGCTCTCTGCGCAATCGCGGGCGTGGCGTTCGTGCTGAGAAAAAAGGAACACTGATTTCCGGGTTTCCGCTGAATTTCAGTGAATAACCTTAAATAAGTTTTGACATGATCGGCCTCTTTCCGGTTGGGAAGGGGCCGGTTTTTTCGCGAGTTTTAGGGGAAATTGAGACCCTGCCGTGACACGCCCCGGGAGGAACGGACTCTGAACGGTTCGGAAATCGTGACTTGCAGAGCAAAACAAAACACGTGAATTTGCCGCCGGATTGTGATATACTGACAGATGACTGCAATCGTCTTTAAAAAGCTCTTTGCAGCCTTCGGATTTTTTTACCAAAAGGAACGCAAAATGAACACGTCAATCACGGATGTTTCGGTAAAACCGGAAAGCGACCCTGTCGTTTCGGTAATAATTCCCGTATATAACACAAGCGCGTATCTGGCGCAGTGTCTTGAGTCGGTCATAGGTCAGACTTACCGCAATCTCGATATAATCGTCATCGACGACGGCTCCACGGACGGCAGTGGAATAATGTGCGACCGCTACGCCGACAGCGACCCCAGAATACGCGTTTTTCACATGGATAACAAAGGTCTTTCCGTCTCAAGAAACTTCGGAGTTGAGAAGGCCGCCGGCAGGTATCTTGCCTTTGTCGACAGCGACGACTGGATGGAAAGGAATGCGATACAGATTTTGATTGAAGCGGCGGAGCGATTTGACGCCGACATTGTAACAGCTTACTGCTTCGATGAGTATGTGGGACGAACGTCTGCTGTACAGACGAATCTGGAAGAAGAGCGAGTCGTCAGCGGACAGGATGTGTTGCCTCTTTTTGCCAGCGGAGATTTAAAACATGTTGTATGGAACAAACTGTTTCGCGCCGAGTGCTTGTCCGGTCACCGTTTTCCGGAAGGATACATTTATGAGGATGTTGCCACGACATGGAAAATAATGAAAGAACTTGCCGGGAGCGGGGGAGTTGTCGCCACGGTGCCCCAGTGCCTTTTCCATTACCGCGTCCGGAAAAGCAGCGTTTCACATTCCTCTTCATTCCGCAATCTGGCGGACAGTTGGGCGGCATACCGCGGAAAGTTTGAAGGCCTTTACGAATACCGTGAGTATCTTTATCCCGAGTGTATCGGGCAAATTGCGAAGATGTGGAAAAACTATACCGGATTCAACAGAGAGGAACGAAAACTGGCGAGACCGATTGTCAGAGAAATGCGTGATTTTTCACGTGAAAACTACTGCTTTGTCAGGAACGGCAACTATCCGAAGAGTATTAAGAGAGCGTGCGCCGTTACGCGTTTCAGTTCTCCGGCGGTGATGTTTTCTTACCGCCTTGCCGGAAAGATTCTTCATCTTGTCAAAAAACACGGACGAGATTATTACGACTAAACGGTGCCGCATTCCGCCGAACCGTCGCGGAGGAGTTTTGGCTTATCAGATTTGGGCCGGGGCACAATGACCTCGGCTTTTTCGTTTATGAAGAGGGTATTTATTGCTTCGAAACGGGCTTTATACGCGCGTAATTCAAAACTGTTCTTGACAAGCGTCTGACTTTGTTATATAAAGTAAAATGCGTTTTGTGCGCCGACGGGAATTCTCCGTCTGCTGCCAATCCGCACGCCGACGGAAACCTATGCCGTCAGGCCTCTTAAGCAACAATACCGGGCGACTCAAGCCCTGCGAAACGGTGCAAAACGTGAGTAAAAGGATCAAACTTAAAACTAAAACGCACGACATCATTCTCGCGATGCTCAAAGTGCTGAACCTTGTACTGACAACAGCGGCATTTTTCGGCTGCTACTTTTGGTACTACGGACATCAGATTATCTACCCGTTCACATTTAAGCGTACCGCCGGGATGATTCTTGTGTTCTTTGTGATAAACTACCTGTTCACGAGAGTTTACAACTCACTGCAGATTTCATACAGCCGTATACAGCACATCATGTTCAGCCAGTTCCTGTCGACGGGAATGGCGGATTTCACCATCTACGTAGTGCTCTGCGTAATGTCCAGAAGGATAGTTTCGGTACTTCCGGGACTTGCCTGCTTCGGCGTCCAGATGGTGCTCTCATTGATCTGGGCGGTATTCTCGAACAAGCTCTATTTTGCGATATTCGAGCCCGCCAGAACGGCCATCGTTTACGAATACGAGGAGAACATGGACGCGCTGATCAAACGCTACGAGCTTGAACGCAAGTTCAAAGTGGTGAAGACGATGAGAACCGCAGAATGCCTGGCGGACGAGTCGAGTCTTGAGGGCATTGACGTCGTGTTCCTGAGCAACGTCGGCAGTCACGAGCGCAACACGATTTTAAAGCGCTGCATCGACAAGGGCACCAGAGTATTTGTGGTTCCGGGCACCGGCGACTCAATTATGAGCGGCGCCGTGACGATGCCACTCTTCCACCTTCCGATGATGCGCGTCGACCGCTACCGTCCGCCTTTCTACTTCACGGCGACGAAAAGGGTTCTCGACATCGTTCTTTCCGCGCTGCTGCTGATTCTTTTCAGCCCGCTGATGGCGGTCATCGCGATAATCATCCACGCGACCGACAAGGGCCCGGTCTTCTACAAGCAGGAACGCCTTACCAAGAACGGCCGCAAATTTATGCTAATCAAGTTCCGATCCATGATTGTGAACGCGGAGAGCGACGGCATTGAGCGCCTGAGCTCCGAAGAGGACAAACGCATCACGCCAATCGGCAGGTTCATCCGCAAGGTCCGTATCGACGAGATACCGCAGCTCTTCAACATTCTGAAAGGCGAAATGAGTTTCATAGGTCCGCGCCCCGAGCGTCCGAAAATCGCCGCGGATTACGAAAGAGAGATGCCCGAGTTCAAACTCCGCCTCCAGACCAAAGCCGGCCTCACCGGCCTCGCTCAGGTCTACGGCAAATACAACTCGACTCCTTACGAGAAGCTCCAGTTCGACCTTATGTACATCGCCCACCCGAGCCTTCTTCAGGAGGTTAGCATCTTTTTCGCCACCGTGAAGACACTGTTTACACCGGAGAGTACCGAGGGAGTTGCCGAAGGGCAGACGACAGCGTTGAAGAAGACGGAAGAGAAGGCGGAAACGACGGGTGAGGCCGATAATGAAAACAGGCAGTGACCTGATGTCGGAACCGGTTTAAGCCCCCTTTACTAAAGACAAACAGACTACAACGGGCGGCAGATTGACCGCATGGACAAGACTCCGGAGCAGGTTGAGACATTCCGTGGGCATCTTGTTCAGACAATGGTAAAGGATTAAAATGAGCGTAAAAGACAACTCATACGGAATAGCGGATCTACAGGACAAGATGCTTGACATCGTCAAGTATTTTGTTGGTATTTGCGAGAAAAACGGCCTCACATACTGGGCCGGAGCGGGAACATGCCTCGGTGCAATCAGACACGGGGGTTTTATTCCCTGGGATGACGATGTTGACATTTTTATGCCGCGAAAAGACTACGAGCTTTTGTGGGAAAACCGTGATGTATGGTCCGACGATTCCAATTACAGAATCGTCAGGTCTTCCCTGGATAAAAACTACCGGCACAGAGTGATGCAGATAGTGGATCTTTCCACGACTTTTATAAACAAGCGCTGCGTCAACGACGATATAGAACACGGAGTTTATATTGATATCATTCCGCTCGACACAGCCGCGCCAACTGCTGTAGGAAGGCTTTTCCAGGCAATCAACACTGTGATTTACTCGGTTTACAATATCCAGGTGATACCGGAATTTCACGGAAACAAACTGATGGTTTTCGGAACACGGATGCTTCTCGGCGTGGTCAAAAAGCCGGAAAAACGTTACAAGATATGGAAAAAAGCGGAGAAACGTATGAGCAGGTACGAGAATTCCCGCTCAACGAACTATGTGGATTTGCTTACGTACCTTAAAATGATTTTCAAACCGATGCCCAAGGAATGGTTTGAACAGTTGACCGTTCCGTTCGAGGATACGGAAATAGCGGTCCCGAAAATGTACGACAACTACCTCAAGGCGTACTACGGCGATTATATGACGTTGCCGCCGGAGGACCGCAGGTCGATCCAGCACAAGACTGTGATTATCGATTTGGAAAAACCGTTTACGGAGTACAGGGGAATTTACTACAAAAAGGAAGAAAACGGAGAAGAAGGAAATCCGTGATTTCTTTCTGATGGCAGTTATGAATGCAGCTTTGATTTTAGCAGGCGGAACAGGAACGAGAGTCGGAGCAGGCAGACCGAAGCAATTCGTTGAAGTACTCGGAAAGCCTGTTTTGGCATATACAACGGAGATATTTGAACAGAACAGCCGTATCGACGCCATTGAAATAGTGTGCCACCGGGAATGGATCGACTATTGCAAAGAGATGGTGGAAAAGTACCGCTTTACAAAAGTGAGATGGATTACCGAAGGTGGCGAGACATTTCAGGACTCCGTAATGAATGGTGTGAACTACTTGAATAATCTTCCGGACGACGTATTTTCGCCTGACGACATCCTGCTTATTCAATACGCCGCGTCGCCATTTACATCTGAGAAGATTGTTGACGCGGTTCTCGATATGACAGCTGAAACGGGAAGCGCGGTAACCGGATCTCCATGCTACCAGCTGATGGTCAGCAGTGACAGTGTAGCCGTGTCAGAAAAATGGGTAGACCGCGACCGGTAT
>JAEEGI010015035.1_pt1 | contig 16167 bp, 9 predicted proteins | sample 8958751 | NCBI WGS metagenome assembly JAEEGI01 (sample SAMN16246545, study PRJNA631951) | gut metagenome | biome: gut microbiome; feature: rumen; material: KS-attached | host: Bos | place: Iran: Karaj | collected 2018-10
GAACGGCGATTCGGTCGTATTGCGTGAAAGTGAAGGGAAGCATGAAGACGATGCGGTCGTCCTCGTCGGGCTTGGGCAGCGACCAGCCGGCGTTGTCGGCGGGCTTAGCGATCTCCATGGCGGACTTGGCCGGGAAGTAGGTGGAGGCAAGCGTCGCTGCGGCGATGGCAAGCGAGGCGTAGATTGTCGTCACGGACGTGAAGTTCATGTTCATGCCGCCAGTCATGTCGAGGGCCGTGAGGATACGTCCGGTACCCTGCGACAGAATGTAGCCCAGAACGGCGCCTACCACGGAGTAGACGAGCGCCTCGGCGACGAAGATGAAGAAGATGTAGCGGGGCGCGATGCCGACGGCGTTGTAGACGTAGATTTCGTCGCGCCGCTCGTAGACGGATCCCTTCATGGTGTTTAGGACGGTGAGGGCGGCGATGATGAGCGGGATGAGCAGGTCGGCGAGGCCGGCCATTGAACGCGTGCGGGCGCGGCGCCCGTTGAAAGCCGTGCCGTCGAGCCCGTAGCAGCAGTCACGTCCCGTCTGGATGAGGTAGGCGTTGATTTCCGAACGGACCTTCTGGTAGGGCGTGGTGCCCATGTCGACGACGACCGAGGTGGCGCGGCGCATCAGGCGGTCGGAGATCGGGAGCTTGTTGTGGAGGCCGAAGAGGAGGTCGGTCGGCTGGACGCGCGGGTCGGTGTCCTCGGCAAGGACCATCTTGTTGACCATCTGCGGGCTGGTGATGCCCTCGATGTCGAACGGAATCAGGTTTTCACCGTCGACGTCCGTGACATTTAAGAGGTCGGACGAGTCGAAGATGTTCCAGACGAAGTACTTGCCGCCGTCGATGGTAACCGGCACCGGGGCCTTGTTGACGTCTTCCGGGTAGATGCCGAGCTGCTCGGCGGTGTCGTCGGAGATGATCACGGGGTATGGCCCGGTGGTTAGCAGGGACTGTTCGGCCGTGAACCACCCGTTGGTCGCAAGGAGATGGATTGAATTGCCGAGCGGCTCGGTGTGCGAGAAGGTGATGCCGCACTTGACGGTGCGGAGAATGGCGTTGTCGCCTTCGCCGGCGACGATTTCGAAGTTAGGCGCCTTGGGAAGTCCGTTGCCGTCGACGAGGCCGACGTAGGAGTAGCGGACGTTGACGGTGTGGTTCTCGCCGTACGTGGCGTTGAGGGCGGAGATTTCGGCGTCGGCGATTGGACGGAACTGCTTTTCGCGGACGAGGATGCCCTGGTATGCCGCGCGGCCGATTGCGACCTCCTTCTCGACAATGTTGGACTGCACCGAGGTGAAGCAGATCATCACGAAGGTCATGAGGACGAGCGTGGCGCATGTGAGGCCTGTGCGCACTTTGCGCTTGTGCATGTTGTTGAGGCCGAGCATGAAGGCCGTCATGATGATGCCGGCCTTGTTGCCGTGGGCGCCCTTGACTCCGCCCTGGGCCCGGCGAAGGGCGTCGATGTTCTCCTGGAACTTTCCGGAGAGGACAATGGTCACGGATCCGACGATGAGTATGATTATGAAGCCGAGGAGAATCATCGCCGAGGAGCGGATCATGTGGAAGGCGGGGTGCAGGATGCGCAGGAGGGCGAAGACGACGAGGAAGATGGCGCCTTCTGCGAGGAGCTGGCGGCGGATGTCCGTGAAGCCGAAGACGAGCTTCTCGAAGAAGAAGATGAACGGGACGAGGAGGCCCATGTACCAGAGGATGCCCCAGACGGCCTCGGAGACGGAGCCGCGGATGACCGGGTGGTTGAGGATGAGGTACGAGAGGGCCTGGCGGAGGTTGCGGAGGCGCTCGAGCAGCGGGCGCTTGCTCTTCTTCGCCGTGTCGTCGTTGGCGACGAGGCTGTTGGCGTCATCGTCGAGGCCGAGGGTCATTTCGTCGGCCATGCCGTAGCGCTTCTGGAGGTCGAGGCGCTTTCCGGCCAGCCACGCCATCGATGAGGCGGCCTCAAGGGTGATGTCGGGGAAGAAGGGCGTGTCCTGCGCGAGGTATCCTGCGCCGTCGATTTCGTTGTCGGTCGGCTTGTAGTGGGGTTCGTCGTTGTGGCGGACGCCGAGGCAGAAGGCGCGCGTGGTGGCGACGAGTTCGTTGCCGGGCGCGCCGGCCTTGAGCGTGAGGAAGAAGTACGCGCTGGGCGGGAGGAAGTCCATCATGCCGGCGGAGCCGGTGAACGGGCAGGTGGAGCCGAAGGCGGCGAGGCCGTTGCGCGAGATGAAGGAGATGCTCGTGAAAGACTTCATCGACTGCGGGTTGACCGTGTTGAGGATGGCGACAGGCGACGCGCGGTAGAGGATGAGGTTGACGGGGACGTCGGTTGTGGGCATTCCCATCGAAGCGTAGATGCGCTGGGCCGAGATGCCGGTGTCCTTGACGTAGTCGATGAGCCCGTTTGCCCCGAAGTGGAAGGCCTGAGGGCCGCGGTTGCGCGTCCAGGAGTAGGTCGGCATCGTCAGGAAGGGCTCGCCGTAGTTGCCGTACGGGTCGGTGAAGAGGTAGGGCTTCTGGTCCTGGGCCGCGACGAGAGTGTCCGCCATCGCGTAGTTCGGGACGGTGGAGTTGCCAATGCCGGAGGCGTAGACGCAGCCGTGGTACGAGTAGGTGGAGATGAAGGGCAGTCGCGGGAAGTTGCCGTAGCCGCGGCCGGCGGCGATGAGGGTTTCTCCAAGCACCTGCATCGAACTCTGTATGGAGACGAGGTTGGTGTACTCCGGCTGCGTAAAGGGGTACTGGAAGTTCTTGGCGGAGTTCCGCGGGGTGCACACGGAGAAGACGGGCAGCGAGACGACGCCCCAGGGGTTGGAGTCGAATGGGGCCCCTCCGAGGATGCCGCCGTATGGCATCGTGCCTGTCGCCTTGGTCAAGTTGATCTTGTCTTGAAGGCCGATGGCGTAGACGGAATCGTTCATCATCGCGTAGAAGAGCGATGCGGCCTCGCCCGTGTTGGAGTTGGCCTCAAGGAAACTGCCGACCGCATAGCTGAGGTTCTCCATGTTGGCGTCGCCGGCGGCGGTCGCCGTGGGCAGGACGGGATGCAGGCGCGGCGAGACGCCGGTGATGCTTGAGTAGGCGGAGAAGAGGCGCTGGAGCTGGAGGTCTTCGTTAAGCGTCTTGGCGCGTTCGGCATGGAAGTCGAGGAGGAATCCCACGTGCGAGACGATGGCTTCGCGAAGGCCGGAGAGCGTGCCGTCCGCGAGCTCGAAGGACTTTGTGGCGGACACCGCGCGCTCCAGGGCGCGCGGGAGCGGGAGCGCGGACATGTTGTTGAGGTCGTCGTAGCGCTTCTTCTCGCGGCGGAAGGCGTGGTATTCGGGCGAAGTCAGGTCGTCGGGGTTGCGCTTGAAGGTGATTTCGGCCTGGAGGAGCGTTTCCGCCTGGTTGAAGACGGCCTTGCGCATGACGGCGCCGGCGCGGTCCGTGAGGAGCCGGCGGACATCGGGGGCGAGTGTCTTTATCCTGGCGTCGGTGGCGGCCGGATCGCTGGCGAAGGCGGGGTCGTCGAAGAGCGACAGTATTTCCTTCAGGAGGCGGACGTGGTTGTCGTTCTCGGCAATCTCGCCCTGTATGCGCACGCCCATGGCCTCAGTCGTGCCGTAGGTGCCGATTGTCGAAAGAAGCCGCGATGCGCCATGGAGCTGCTGAGAGACGCCTGTGAGGGCGATGAAGATGACATCGCGCTTGAGGGCGTCGCGGTGCGGGAGGATTCCCTGGAGCAGCTGGAGCATGAGGGAGGTCTGGAGCGCCTGGACGGGGCCGTCGGCTTGGTCGGGAAGGATCGAGGCGGCGTCGTAAGAGACGGGAATGACAACTGCGAGGTCGGTCTTTTCCTTCGCGCGGAGGACGCCGACGATGTTGCGCGTGCGGGCGTTGACCCAGCGCGAGTGCGCCTTGAGCACGGCCTTTTCGCCGATGTGCGAGAGAACTTCGGGTTCGGCGGCCACGCGCACCAGGTTGATGGGCATGTCGACGACCATCGAGCCGATGAGGTCGGGCCACGGCGCATTCTCAAGTCCCTCGGCATGGGTGATGACGACGGCCGGGAAGCCAAGTTCGCGGAACTGGGCCGGATGCGTCTCGAGCTGCTTGAAGAGCGGCTGCGACATGTCCACGACGGCGATTTTGTCCGTGAAGTCCGTCTCGGCGCGTACGTTCTCCTCGTTGACGAGGAAGAGCGTGCCGCGGACGCCTTCCGGCGGGGTCACGACCGGCTGGGTGTAATTGGGCTTGAAGGGCCAGACGTCCATTGACGCGCCATCGCCGTCGGCGCCGAAGGCGAGCGTTCCGTGGCCGCCGTCGGTGAGCGGATAGGGAATGTCCACGCGCTGCGAGATGACTTCGAGTCCCGCGTCGCGGAAGGTCTTTTCGATGAGGTCGGCGGTGTCGGCGAGGCCTTTCTGCCCGGGGCCGCGCGAGCCGAGCGCGTGGATTTCGTCGTACCGGGCCTGGACGGCCTCGGGGGTCAGGGCCGCCTGCATGGCGGAACGGTCGTAGTTGCGGTCGAGCACGACCGGCGCGCGGTAGGGCTTCGCGTCGAAGACCTCTACGAAGAAGGCCATGACGCCGATTAGGATCGCCGCGAAGATTACGGCGCTAACGATCTTGACGGGGGTTGAAGGCTTCTGGTATTTCATGGCAGACCTTGTGGCTTGGTGTGGCGCGGGACGTTAGGGCATTGCGGGATAGAACAGGGTCGAGCCGCTTTGCGAGGAGATTGTGTTCACGACCGTGAAGACCATTATGGAGAGGATGCAGCCGATGAAGCAGCCCGCGAAGAAAGGCAGGAGCTTGTCGCGGACGGCCTTGGCGCCGCCGATCTTGAGGACGAGCGAGCGGATGGCCCAGGCGATTAGGAGCGTGCCCCAGTTTGCGCCGGAGTTCAAATTCGTAAAGCCGAGGAGGAATCCGAGCGGATGGAACCAGAACCCGGCGAAGAACTGCCTGAGGAGCGTGAGGGCGACCATGATGGTGCCGCTGAAGACCATGGCGCGGGCGCCCCAGTTGGGGCCGAGGGAGGCGGAGGAGTCGGCGGACTGGCGCAACCAGTCGACCGTCGCCTGGTTGAGCAGCGTGCGGTAGCGGTTCATGAACCAGTTGAGACCGTTGAAGGCCCACTGGAACTTGATGTTGTCGCCGCCCATCGAGTAGGCGTTGGAGAGGAAGACCCAGCCTCCGATGAAGAGGCCGCCAAGCAGGCCGAGCAGGCATGTGTAGACGATGTGGCGCGGCTGAATCTTCATGCGTTTGCCGATCTGCACGATTTCGAACTGAATGCCGGGAATCAGGTAGAAGACCGTCACGGTGAGGAAGCCCGAGAGAATCAGCGAGACGAGCATGCCCGTCGTCCCGAAGACCGTGATGCCGCCGCACGCCGCGACGAAGAGCATGGCGTTGTAGGGTGTGAAGTAGGTGAAGGGGGTGCCGCATTCGGCGCGGTACTTGGCCGAGACGAAGCCGAGGAGCACGAGGAAGCAGAACATGATGAGCATCGACACCATGGAGGTCCCGGTGTAGACGGCCCATGCGGCGACGCCGACATGGCAGAGGACGAAGAGAATGACCGCCACACGCGAGGAGAAGGCGTCGCCGGGTTCGCGGGCCGTGCCCTTGAAGGCGTCCTTTATGATGCCCCAGATGTACTTGCGCGAAAGGGCGATGATGACGAGGAAGTAGCCGATGTAGGCGCCTATCGCCTGCTGGTCGAACCACGGGAAGCCGGAGTTGATGTCGATCGTCGTGATGTGGCCGAAGAAGTAGAGGCTGCGGACAAGCCAGTAACCGACCACGATCGAGAGCAGGACGTTGAGTTCGAAGAAGACCGCGATCGCGCAGATGAAGAGCGAGAACTCGAAGGAGACCTTGAACATGTTGCCGAAGACGGGGTTCGTGATGTAGTCGCCGATATGGAAGCGGATGACGAGGTCGGGGAGGTGCGGGTTGTAGTAGTGCGCGCCCTTCAGGATGCCGTAGATGAAGGCGAAGATCACGCCGCCCCACGCCCAGCGGTTGCGCCAGAGGGAGGAGAAGGGGCGGTCCACCTTGTCCTCGGCGCCGATCATGGCCAGCGGGATGCGGGTGTTCGGCATCGGGTAGCGCTCGCTCTCCGCCCACTTCTTGCGCATCATGACGTTTATGCAGAAGAATGCGAGGCAGAGCATGAACATGTAGGAGCCCCAGACGGCGGCGGGGCGGAGCCATTCGCGAATCGGTATGTAGCCTTTGATCAGGAAGGTGAGGCCCTTGAGCGACCACATGTTGTCGGGCTTGATGACGATGCCGGCCGGGCGCGCGTCTGGCGGGAGCGCCTTGTACTCGCTCTCGGTCATCATCTTGCGGCTGCGGAAGGCCGCCTCAAGCGCGTAGACCGACATGAGCTTCGGGTCGGCGAAGGTTACGGAGCCGCGCCCCTTGAGGCCGAGCTGGACAGTTATGTTGCTCTGGCAGTTCGCGCCCGGGGTCACGCCATACGAGCCGATACGGACGTAGCCGAGCTTGTGCAGGTAGGTCTTCTTGTCGGCCTTGCGGCCCGAAGCCAGCTTGACGGCGGCGGGGTTGTCGTCCGTGAAGGAGCGGCAGAAGATTTCGGTTTCGGCCTCGCCATTGTCCGTGTGCGCCAGGAAGCTGATCAGATGCGGGTTTTCAGGCACGAAGGAATCCCTGTCGCCGGGCTTGACCGGAATCTTGAAGGTGATCCACGTCTCGTCCTCGGCCGAGGCGTTGGTGATTGTCGGCAGAGTCGCGGAGACGCCCTTCTCGTACTCGACCTCGCCCCAGACGACGTTGGTGAACGCCGGCTCGGCGAAGCAGACGACGCCTTCGCCGTTCGGCTGGCCTTTGCCGGCCGCCGCGGCGTCGAAGGTTCCCTTCAGCACGTTCGGACCGTGCGGCCAGAAATCGTCGCTGTAGGCGTCGATGTAGTCGAAGGAGTTGTTGCGGAGCGGAGCCGAGGTGACGCCAAGGAAGCGGTGCCAGAACCCCTGGGTCATCAGCGGCACCGACATGATCGTCGCGAAGGCGACGCAGACGATCTCAGGTTTCGTGAGTATCCGTAGCTTGAAGACGGTGCCCATGAGGCCCACGAAGACGACGAGCAGCAGGATGACGTTCAACGCGGGCACCGGCATCGCGGCCTCGGGAATCATATAGCACTCGCCGAGGATGACCATTGAGTACTGCGTGTACATGCCCGCCAGAAGCATGCACAGGATGCACGCGATCAGCGAACGCGGCGTTATGCCGGGCTGGAATCCGTCCGCGTCGGCAGCGGATGCCGATTTCTTCCAAAAAGCCATTACTGAATCCTCTCCATAAGGCATGGTGCGGTTTCCAGTATGCGGAAACCGCCTTAAAATCAATTATTTTATTTTTAGCAGAAATCGTGCCGAAAGGCGAGAAAAAGTGCGCTTGCGAAAATGGTTTGATTTTTTGTCGCGAATGGTGTATCATGCGCAGATGACTTTATTAGGCAAGGAGACAGCTGATGCGTCTAAGGGACATGCTTGACGAGTCGACCATAAAGGTCGGGCTCGAGAGCCTCGACAAGGAGGAATGCATAGAGGAGATGACCGACGTCCTCGTGCGCGCCGGCCGCGTCGCCAATCGCGACCAGGCGCAGGTGCTGGCAGCGGTGCGCACGCGCGAGGCGGAGGGCTCCACGGGCATTGGAAAAGGCGTCGCGGTCCCCCATGGCAAATGCGCCGGCCTGGCCGGCACGGTCCTGGCGGTCGGAATATCAAAGACCGGAATCGAATTCGACTCCGCCGACGGCAAGCCCGTGAAAATCGTCTTCCTTATCGCGGCCTCCGCCTCTGAACCGGGCAAGCACCTGCAGATGCTGGCCGAAGTCGTCCGCCTCATTCGCGTACCGGGACTCTGCGACAAACTGACGGCGGCAACGACCCCGAAAATGATCCTGGACCTGCTCGACGCCGAGGAATAGCCGTGAAGGACATCATCCAGAACGTCATGGAGGCGGAAGCCGAGGCCGCGAAGATCATCGACGAGGCCAGGGAGGAGGCCACGCGAATCGTCGGCGAAAGCCGCTCCGCCGCGCAGGCCTCAACCGACAAGGCCAAGCTGGACCTTCGCAACGAGGCCGACCGCATCGTCGCCGAAGCCATGGCCAAGGCGGAAACCGAGGCCGCGGAGACGATAGCCGCGGCGCGCGAAAAGGCCGAAACGGAGATCCGCCCTTCTGACGAGGCGCTCAGGCAGGCCGCCGACACAGTTTTCAACGCCGTGGCGGGCGGCGGAAGGTAGCTGGCATGGCGCAGGCCGCGATACGCGACATCGACTTTCTGGCGGCGCGCCTTCACGGGCGGCGCAGCTCACTCGCCGAGGGCGGCCGCCTTGACGACTTGTGCCGCCTTCGCACGGTTGGCGAACTCTGCCGCGCGTTGAATGTCGATGTCGGCCCGCTGCCGTCGGCCGACGCCTTCCAGCGCCGGATTCTGTCCGCCTACGCCAAGGAGCTCAAGGCTCTTGCAGAGAGCGTGCCGGCCGAATACGCCTCGTTCTTCGAGTGGCAGCGCTACCGCTTCCACGTGGAAAACGCAAAGGTCATTCTGCGCGGCCTCTGGGCGAAGAAACCCGTGTCCGAGATCAACGCCCGCCTGATAGGCGAAAGCCTGCGGGATGACTTCCGCGTGCCGAACGCCCTGCCCGCCGATCCCGCGGAAATTGTCAGGCTTGTCGATGTCGCCCCCTGCCTTGCCGACACCGTGGCGGCCTTGTCGGAGGTCTATTTGCGGCTTCCGAACCTCTTCACGCTTGAAACCGCGCTCGACGCGGGCTATCTCGCCGAGCTCATGCGCCGCGCCGCGCAATGCAGGGGGGACGAAGGCGGTGTCGCCGCCCTCGCCGGGCAGGAGACCGCGATCTTCCTCACGATGCTCGCCCTTCGCGGAGGCGGCAACTACAGGCTTCCAGCCGACATGGTCTGCGCCTTTTACGTCGAAGGCGCGCCCCTGTCGCGCGCTTCGTTTGCGACACTTTCCGCGGTGTCTTTTCACGACGCCATTCGAATCGCCGCCGGAATAGCCTTCGACAACCTTCCGCCAGACCCCGGAATCCAAGACGTCGAAGCCGCCTGCTGGGGCCGCTACCTTCGTCTTGCAAACCGCCTGTTCAGGCGCGGGCACATGAACGTCGCGGCAGTTGCCGGATTTCTCGGCATCCGCCGCATTGAAGTCGCAAACCTCATAACCCTGTCGGAAGGCATCCGCCTCGGCATGGACGGCCGCGAACTGCGCGCGCGGCTCATCCCCAGGGAGACATAATCGCAAAACGGAGATCCCCATGTTCAAACCTGTTCCCATGCTGTATCTCCGCGCCGTCGTGCTTTCACGCGACGAGCGCAACGTGCTTCGCGGACTTGGAGACCTCGGCGTCGTCCACACGACGAAGTCCGAGGCGGGTCCGGAAACCGCCCCGATCGACCCGCCCGACAACGCGGCGGAAATGGCCCGGTGCGACGCGCTTGTCGAGCGTGTCGACGCCCTCCTCGAGGCATTCAACCAGCCATTCGACGCCACATCAGACCAGGACGAGGCAAATGTCCCGTCCCCGGAGCCTATCGCCCTTTTCGAGGCCGAACGCCGCGTCGCAGCCATCGAGCAGGCCCTGGATTCGCTCACCAGGCGGACTGCCGAGGCCGAGACCCGCTGCACGACCGTCCGCACCGTCGTCGAACAGCTAAGCTCTTTCAAGCAAGTCAACCTCCCGTTCTCAGAACTCGGCAACTTCTCGTTTCTCCACTTCGCCATCGGCTCAATGCCTTCGGCGAAGATCGACGAACTCCGCGACGAGCTCGCGGACAACGTCGTGCTCCTTCCTCTCCCCCGCAACGAATCTGACTCGGCGCTTGTCGCGGTGACTTCCCGCACCGGGCGCTTCGCCATGGAGACGGTCCTCAAGAAGGAGGGATTTAAAAAGGAGACGGTCGTGCTCGACGAGGGGAAAACGCTCAACGACCTCATCGCGAAGAGCCAGGAGGAGGCCGAAGCCGCCGACCGCATGCTCTCGGACCTCGCGCTGGCAAAGCGCGGGCTTGCCGCCGACCACGCCGGGGAACTTCGCAAGATGCGCGCGTCCGTCATCGCGGAGAAGAGCGTGCTTGGCGCCGAGGAGCAGTTCGCGCACACCGCCCAGACGACACTTGTCACGGGCTGGGTGCCGAAACCGGACGCCGCCCGCGTCACGGACAGGCTGCAGGAGATCACCGAAGGGCGCTGCGCCGTCGAGACGCTCGCCCCGGAACAGGTGCCAGACGTCAAGGTGCCCGTTTTGATGCGCCACTCCTGGTTCCTGCGCCCGTTCGAGATGCTCGTCTCCGGATACGGCACCCCCAGCTACCAGGACCTCGAACCGACGCTTTTCGTGGCCATCACGTACATGCTCATGTTCGGCATGATGTTCGGCGACGCCGGACACGGCCTGGTCCTGCTGCTCGCGGGACTCGGCATAGTCTTCTCGTCAAAGCGGGACAAGACACGCGACGTGGGCACGCTCGTTTCCCTCGCCGGCGCGGCGAGCATAATCTTCGGCCTCATCTACGGCAGCTTCTTCGGACTTGAAAGTTTCCAGAAATACGCGCTATGGCCTGGCCACAAGAGCCTCGACCACCTGGTGCAGACCGAACCGATGGCCATAATCACGCTGGCCATCGCAACTGGAATCGCCGTCATCAGCATAGGCGTCATCCTCAACATTGTCAACCGCGTCCGCAAACGCGACTGGCGCGGCGGATTGTTCGGCGGATTCGGCATAATCGGCGCCCTCTTCTACTGGGGTGTGATCGGCCTGATACTCAAATTCGCCGCCATCCGCTCGCACGGGCTGGTGCTCGCCGCGATAGGGCTGTTCATCGTTCTGCCTCTTGTTGTCTGGATTCTCTACCTTCCGATTTCTCAGGCGATCCGCAACCGCCGGCAACGGAAGGCCGAGGGCGCGCATGGCGAAGAGGAGGGACTTGGCATGTCGATTGTCGAGTCGGCGATCGAGGCGTTCGAAACCGTCCTGAGCTACATGTCCAACACGGTGAGCTTCATCCGAATCGCGGCCTACGCCATGAGCCACGCCGCCATCCTGATGGCGACATTCGTCCTGGCCGACAAGGTCGTCGGCGCCAACGCCGGGGGCGGCGTGCCGCGCCTCATCGTCATCATCATCGGCAATCTGATCGCCATCATCCTCGAAGGCATTATCGCCGCAGTCCAGGCGATGCGACTCGAATACTACGAGTTCTTCAGCAAATTCTTCTCCGGGGGCGGAGAGGAGTTCAAACCGTTCAAACTCCGCTAGCACCATGCAGAAAATCGCAATCGTCTCTCCGAGACTTCCAATGGGCGGCGCCATCGGCGGCGCCGAAACGCTGCTGCTGAACCTCGCGAAGCTCGCGGTCGAGGGCGGTGCAGACGTTACCTTCGTTACCACATGCTCCACCAACTGCGACGGCAAATGGCCGAACGACATGCCCGCCGGCGAATCGGTCTACGAGGGACTCAAGGTCATCCGCTTCCCTGTTGACGTCCTGGACCAGTACCGCACGCTGGGAGACGTCAACAGCCAGGCGCTCCTCGACCACCTCCGCAAAGTGCCATACGACCGGATCGTCACCGGCCCGTATCTTTTCGGGCTCGTCATGTCAGTCGCAGCCCTCGCCCCCGAACGCACCATTCTCGTCCCATGCGTCCATGACGAGATCGACGCCCGGCTGCCGAAAGTGCGGGAGATGTTCAAGAAGGTGCATGGCTTCTGTTTTAACACCGAAGCCGAACGCGACCTTGCGGCCTCTCTTTACGGACAGGAAGTCCTATCACCCGAAAGGGCGTGCGGAGTCGTCGGCTACGCGCAGCCGGACTTCCCGTCGGACCCCGAAGCCGGCCGGAAACTCGCCGGCACGGACAAACCTTACCTCATCTACTGCGGCAGGCGCGACCCGATGAAAGGCACGCCGACGGTGATCAACTACTGGGTCGCCTACCGGGAACGCCATCCCGACCTCGACCTGAAGCTTGTCCTCACGGGAGTGGGGGACATTGAAGTACCGGAAGGATACAGGCAATACGTCATCGACCTCGGGGACGTCGCCGACCCCCGGAAACGGCACGACCTCATGGCAGGCGCAGTCGCCTTCTGCCATGCCTCGGTGCATGAAAGCCTGAGCATCGTCCTTCTCGAAAGCTGGCTTGCGCGCCGTCCAGTGCTCGTACACGCAAACGGCGTTGTCCTGCGCGAGCAGACCAAGAAGGCCAACGGAGGCCTCTGGTTCCGCGACTTCGTCGACTTCAACGAGTGCCTCGAGGTCCTCATGGACAATCCCAAACTCGCCGACGCGCTTGGCGAATCCGGCCGCAAGTTCACGCTCGCCGAATACTCCCCCGAGGCAGTCCGCCGCCGCTTCCTGGAAACGCTCGCACGGTAAGGACGAAGAAGGAGCGGTCCGCCCACCGGTCCCGCCAGTCCCGCTAGTCTCGCGACAGCACCGTAAAGTGCAGATTCGGGCGGGCGGCAACGAGGCGGGAGAGCGAGCCGTTGGGATCAAGCGCGGCGAAGACGGCCTCGTCGCAATGGTCGAGAATCCAGCCGTTGCGCTGCATCGCCGTTTCCTCGGAGACGCGGCGCACGCTTTGCGACACGGGCGAGACGACCAGCAGACGCCCGGATGCTATCGGTTCGCGATACTCCTTCGGCACGGTTTTCCACAATGAGCGCGCGAGAACCATGATGATGGGCGACGTCCCGCGCAGGAGAAACTGGAAGACGTCGCGCTCAAGCGTGCTCTGGAAGCCGCCAATCACGCACTTCCCGGCATCGCGCATGGAGGTGGCCCAGTCGTAGCACCGCATCACCGCCGACGGTTCCACCCGCCGCGAGGATAAAAATGCGGTTTTGGGAAGTGAGAGGAGCGAGGAGTCGCCAAGGGTGGGGAGTGCGTTTTCCATTGAGATGGTCTCGTGAGTTGGACTGGCGGGAAGGGAAGGACTGAAGGGACTGGAGACGAAGGGACGGGCGGGACAGTTGGGACAGGCGGCCCCGCCAGTCTCGCCGGTCCCGCTAGTCCCGCCGGTCCTCACTCTCCGGCGTTGAGCTCGTCGCCCATGCGGTACTTGATGTCGTAGTTGATGATGAAGTCAAGCTCCTCTTCCGTGAAGCCATAGTGCTTCGCCAAAAGCTCGTCAATCTCGTCGATAATTGGCTTGGAAAGCTTGGGATAGTATTCGTCATACACCACTCTGCCTGTGGCCTTGTAAAAGGTCTCCTTCCGTCTCGAATTGCGGCGGTAGTCTTTGAATAGCCTTTTAACCACATCTTCAGCAATCGCTGCATCGGGAATATGAAAAGAATCAATCTCACGAAAAACTAAATCACGGCAATTGGAAAAACCAATGAACCACCAATAGAAAAGCGATGAATTCAGTGCTGCCGCGAGAGTAGAGAATCGTTTCGCCACTTTCAGGTTTTTTATGTGCGCTGAAATAACTTCGCCCTGCTTATCGCTATAGAAATATGGAGGCTTGTCGCTAAAGCGGATAAAGTAGCGTGGAGCGTTGTGGTAGTAGAGCGGTTTTGTGCCGTCCATAGTAAACATTTGAAATCTTGGCTCGGCACAAACTTTTTGGTAGATTGATTGCTCCAATTCGCTTTGGAATTTACCAAGCGAAGTATATTCTGCAAGAACACCTCTAGCATATCGAATGGTAGCAAAAAGGGCGACGCGAGATTCTTCATTCCAACGTCTATAATTCGTCGTAAATACTCCACCACCACCAAGAAGATAGATTAGCAGCCTCTGATCAACACCCTCAAACAGTTTTGCTGGCCTTGTATCGTAGGTTGAGAACCAACCAGTTGACGAAACGAGAAGGTCAAATAGTGGTTTCATTCGATCCGTGCAAATTGCGGAATGCGGGATAATCATGCCACGCCGTCCGTTCACCGCATAGAGTGATTCCACGCGCTCCATTACGAACGCATACAAGTTCCCACAGCTCTCGGTTTTGTAGTTGCGGATCCTGTAGTCCTTGACCTTGCTGTACTCCACATACGGCGGGTTGCCGATAATGACGTCGAAGCCGCCTCGGCCATGCATGATGGGGTAGAACTCGGTGAACCACCCAGTCGGGTGCATCGCCACAACTTGGCGTTCAGGGTTGAAACAAGTGGAAGTATTTCGAGTGAACGACTGTTGGCGTGATGCCAAATTGTCATGCACGCGCGTTGCTGCGCATGCACTGTTTAATTATACCAAAATGCCACAAAAAAGGACGCGAACTATCGCGTTAAGGTGATGAGACAAGGTAAACGCCCACCCCTCCGTGGAGGGGGAGTGCGTTTACTTTGCCTTATCACCATATCATAAAAGCCGCTGGCGTGGCAAGCGACTTTGTGGTATCATGTGAACTGAGAACACGGGAACGACAAATGGGCATGGATGCTGTATATTCGCTTGACCCGGCGGCGCCGGAGACGCTCACCGAGCAGTTGGCCGACAATCTTCGACGCGCAATCGCCAACGGCGTTTGCAAGCCGGGCGACACGCTTCCGGGGGTGAGGCGGATGGCCGCCCTCTGCGGCACAAGCGTCCAGGTGCCGATCGACGCGGTTAAAAGGCTGGCCGAGGAGGGTCTCGTCAAGCCCCGACCGCGCATTGGCTGCGTCGTTCTCGGCAAGAGCCGCAAACTCTGGCACGGGCGCATCCTCATGGTCCATGTGGGGTCGCACTCCAACTACGGGCAGAACGTCTTCTGCGCCGAGATAGCCTCCCGGCTCGCCGCCGCGAACTGGCGCGTGGAGCACACCTACGTGCCGCGCGGCGAGTCCGGCTACGGCAACCTCGCCTCCTTCTCCCGCATGACGGCGGAAAAGTTCGACCTCGTCCTGCTGCCGGCGTACGATTCCCCCGTCGCCGACATTGTCCAGTCGAGCGGCCTCCCCTACATGCTCCTTTCGGCTCAGGTCGGCGAACTGAAGTCGCCGGGATGCATCGGCACGATGGCGATGGCCGACGGGCCTGCCGTCGCCGAATTCCTCCGCCAGTGTCGCGAAACCGGCGTTCGCCACGTTCTCAATCTGCGGTTCGACGTTCACAGGCATTTTGCGTTCGAGGCGCTCCGTTCAGCCGGAATCAAGGTCGAGGACGTGCTTCTGGAAATTGACCAGACCGACCTGCGCGCCGAATCCATTTCCCTACGGGCCTACGAGACTGTCATGGCGCGACTCTCCGAAAGCCGCTCGCCCCGCCCGGACCTCATCTACTTCGCCGACGACTACCTTGCCATGGGCGGACTCTGGGCACTGGAGCGGCTGGGGGTGCGCGCGCCAGAAGACATCAAGGTCGTCTCCCTCTCCAACTACGGCAACGCCCCCTTCTATCCGCGCCCCCTCACGCGCTTCGAATACAACCACTTCGAGTACGCCGCGAAGACCGTGCGAGCCATCCTTCGCTACCTGAGGGCCGGGCAGCTGCCCGGCACGGTCTTCTGCTCGCCGCAGTACAAGCGCGGCGAGACCTTCGGAACTGTATAGATTGTATAGATTGCGACTTGCGGCGGAGACATTGACAACGCGCGCAGGAAGGGCTAGCATTCTTCTGTCTTTTCAAAATCATCTAAACTGGAGGACTATCATGGCTACAAGGACCAACGGATGGATAATCGCCGCATTGGCCATTTGCGGACTGGGAGCGTTCGCCTCGGCGGCAAGGGCTGACGCCTACACAAGCGCAAGCTACGCGCAGGAAGGGTTGATCGCCCAGTGGGACGCCATCGACAACGTCGGCGCCGGCTTCCACGACCCCGGCGCGAAGGTCTGGAAGGACCTCGCCGGGAACTACGACCTCGCGCTCCTGCCGAAGGGGAGCTGGAGTGCCGACGGCAGGTCGCTCACGGTGTATGGCGCGTCGGCGGTCTGCTCCAATTCGCTCCCCGCCTACAAGACCATCGAGGTCGTTTACAAGATGAAGACGCCGGGCGGCCGACTCCTTTTCTGCAGCGGCGGGATTTCGCAGGTGAACGCATTCCGTTTCATTGCGTTCAACAGGGATGGCGAGACGTCGGGTACCACCGGCTACTTCTCGGGCGCATGGAAGGTCCCTGCCCCGCATGTTGTCTGGGCTTCGTTCGATCCCGCGGCAGTTCGGTCGATGGCGGCAACCTACAAC
>JAEEGI010015039.1_pt1 | contig 16165 bp, 7 predicted proteins | sample 8958751 | NCBI WGS metagenome assembly JAEEGI01 (sample SAMN16246545, study PRJNA631951) | gut metagenome | biome: gut microbiome; feature: rumen; material: KS-attached | host: Bos | place: Iran: Karaj | collected 2018-10
CCAATCGTTTGCACCAGGCGTGAGAATCTTGAATTCCTTGCTCTCAGCATCATTGGGATCTTCGACCACGTCGAAGGTGGCACCCTCTTCAGTGATTTCGAGAGGTTCGTTAGTATTCCAGCTGTTGAAGCCACCAACCACGTAGTAAGGAACATCGCCCTTGACCACGATGAGCGCCTTCTTGGCGGGAGTGGTTGACTGGTTGTCGTCGGTAGGCATTGAGTAGATACCCAACTTAGCACCCGAGCAAATCATGTTGCCGCCATAGTCGAAGGTAATCTGATAGATAGAACGTCCGTTCAGACAGTCGGCTGCATAGCTATACTTGTAGGTCAATTCGGGAGAGCCGTCTTCGTTCCAAGCCAAGTCGAAGAACTGGAGCACACCATGGTCGTCGTTGATGATGAGAGTCTTGCCGTCGCGAGTGACGCCCAGACCACCATTGTTAGAGCCATCGATGAGTGTGTTGAAGGGCTCTTGACCCGAGTTGAAGTCGATGGTACCGGCTTCGTTCACATGGATGAGCGAAGGAACGCCCGTGGTGTTGTTAGGCGTGTAGCGCAGCTGGGTGCACCAGAATCCGCCACGTCCGTCGGTGAGCACATTGATGTTACCGTTGAGCAACTTGTTGCCCACAGCATAGAGCGCGTTGGGTGCCTCGCCCCAAGAGCGAACGATGGAGCCGTCGGGCTGACCGATGTTGTAAACAGCAATGTTGTTGCCCGAACCACCAGACATGAGGTCTTCGCTGGCGGTGTAGAGCTTGGTGTCGGCACCTGAGCCTTCAATCCACACCGAGGTAGAAGAACCACCCACATTCACACCATTGTTGATGAAGAGACCATCGCCATTGCGAGTGCCCTGGAAGAACTGGGTGAAGTCGCCTTCAAGGTTGGCAGGATCAATCACATAGATACCCGAATAGGGATCGCTCCAGTCGGGCATATATACATAACCCTCGGAGTCGATACCCAGGCGGAATGGACTGCTGATCATCTCCAGGTTGCCCTTGTAGGGCTGACTGTTGATGCGAGTCCAATCGGGGTTATAGGCATAGATGCCATTGCCGGCGTTGGGCTGAGAGATGCGGTTAGCCACATAGATGCGGCCGAAGTAATCGCTCTCAGGACTGTTGTCGACCACATTAGAGATCTGGCTACCATAGGTGAAGGAGCCATCGGTGTAGTCGTTGAGTCGCACAATGTTAGTAATGGGGCTGCCCACGAGGTTCACGGCCCAGTTCATTTGCTGTCCGCTCACACCCGGCAACTCGTCGTTGGTGAGCGTAATCACATTTTCGCCTTCAGTGACATTGGTCAGAGCCACTTCACCCACAATCTCGCCAGTTTCGGCATCGGTGAAGATGAGTTTCGCGCTCTTGGCGTCGCTGTTGGCCGTGAAGGTGAATGTGTAGCCATCGGCGGTCTTCTCATCGGTGAGGCCATAAGCATAGATGCCCTTGACCATAGGCTGTTCAACACCTTGAGTGGTGAAGCGAGTAATGTTGTTGCCAGCAACGAGGTAGATGGTGATGTCGAGACCATCGACTGTGGCACCAGCCGCCATGTAAGGCAGTTCATCACGCGGAATGGGAATGTCGAGTTCAGTTCCTACCGTATTGACAAGCTTGGCCTGTCCCAAACCATCGGTCACATCATAGAGTTTCACACCAGCTATCTTGCCGTCGGCAATGAAGGGCGAAATCATCATGGCGCGATGAGCATACTTGAAGAAGCCAACACCATTGGCCTGAACACCCAGATTCTCATCGGGAACAATGCCCATGATCTCGGCATCGACATTAGAAGTGGTAGCAGGATGCAGCTCATAGGGGTTGGTCTTCTCGCCATCCATCACATAGCGGTCGTCGGCAAGCGGCGACACCATGAGTTGCTGGTTCACACCTGTCTTGTTCTCGGAGAGGAGTTTCTCGGCATTGAGGTTGTACTCGGTAAAGAGAGTACCGGTCTGCTGGTCGTTGCTCATGCTCACGAGGAAGAGGCGTGTGGCGGTTGAAGTGTAGGCAGTGGTACCTGTAGTAACCAGCGTGCACTCGGTGGATGGTCCGCTCACGGCCAGTGTGCGTCCCATCACGCCACGATACCAGTTGGCAGAAAGTTGGGTGGTGGTCCACTCGATGGGATCGCTGTCGAAGTCGTCCCACTTGTAGAAGCGCAGCGTGCCTCGCTGCTCGCCCTCGAAGATGTAGTCGGTGTTGATCTGGCAGAGGGTGTGGTTCACGCCAATGAGCTTGTTGTCGGCAGTAAAGGCGATATCGCTCAAGCGATAGCGGAAGCCGGCATTGTTGGGCTCGTCGGGAGCGATGCCATTCAGGCTGAGTTCCTTCACGAGTTCCTTAGTCTTGCCATTGACAAGATAGAGATGCGGGTCGCGTCCTACCTCGGTGAGCACCACGATAGAGTCGCCACGCACAATAGCACGGCGAATGGTGCCCTCGAACTCGAAGTCCTTGCTCTCCTTGCCAAACACATATTCATCGGCAACAGTAGCATAAGCAGGCTGTTCGGGATCGGGATAGTTGTAGTAGGTGACTGTGGGAGGTTCGTAGGTCTCAGACTCGAGATAGAGGCGAGCATAGGTGGTAGCATTGGCGTTCACCACATAGTTGCCCAAGCTGGTGGACACCTCGTTGACATACTCGCTGGAAATGGTGCCCTCGGTGTACTCGCCCTGGGCCTTGTAACCCTCCATGCGTGCACGCAGGGTGTAATTGCCGGGTTCGAGGTCTTCGAAGACAAACACGCCATTGTAGTTCTGGTCGACTTGATAGGTCGAAATTACCTCACCGTTCTTGAGCAGGTCGACCTGAGCGCCATTGAGGGGCACCCACTGGTCGATGGACCCCGGAGCATAAGTATAGAGTTGATGCACCATCTTCTCATGGAGGTCCTTGACGGTACCCATGATGTAGCCCGTGGTTTCGGGATTAAGTCCCCAGTAATTGCACACGCCACGTGCCAGGCGCACACCCTCTTGACCGCAATAGTCGGGGTTCAGAGCGCGATGGCGAGCAGGCTGGTAGGTGTGGAAGTAACCCTCCATCAGGAAGCCCGGAGTACCATGACGCAGCACGCCATAGTAGCCATAGAAGGTACCCTGGCTGGTGGTGGTGGCATATTCCTCGCCCCAGAAATCGACGTCGCCACGGATGCAGGGGTTGTTGGGTCCGTAGTAGCTGTTGGGGTCGATCTCGTCCATGTAGTGAGGCAGCCAGCAAGCCTGTGCCATGGCAATGGAGCCCTCGGCACCCGGGTTCTCGGCTCCGTCATGGCCACGGAAGAAGAAGGCGGGATAGTTGGTAGTATAGCCGTCGACATGTGCATTGGAGTGAATAGACATGAACATATCCATGTTGTTGGCATCTACCTCGCGTGCAATCTCGCTCAAGGGACGGTTATAGATTTCGGCATCGGCTGCACCGGCAACATAGGGATAGGGGCCATTCTTGACGCGAGAATACATGATATTCTCTTTCTTGACACCCATCTTCTCGAGAGTAGCACCCATTTTCAGGGTCTTCCACAAGTTAGTGTTAGATTCATAGAAACCGCAGGTATCGGGCATGCCGTTAGCAAGCATGGGATAAGGAATGGTGGCCATGGGGCGGTCGTTAGGTCCCCAAGAGCCGTGACCTGCATTCAGATAGATGCGCACCTCGTCGGGCGATTGAGCCTGGAGTGCGCCAGCCGCCATGATTGCAGCTGCAGCAAGTAATAAAATCTTCTTCATAGCTGTAATCATTTAGAGACGTTAATCAAATAGGTTTCACCCATCGGGGTAGAGAAGGCAATCACACCCTCAGCAGCCACAGGTTCCATAGCAATGACAGAGCCGTCGGTGAGGGTCTGGACCTTGCCATCGAGCGTAGCGGCCTTGATGACCGAAGAGGTGACGTAGTAGCCGTTGTCCTGGTCGTACATGCCCACGATGGTGGAGTTGTCGTACCACTTGGGAGCACGAATCTCGCCGAGGCCAATAAGATTGGAGCCATCGAGATTGCAGACGAAAGCACCCACACCGCACACATAGAAGAGAGCCTTGGTGCCATCGGGGGAAATGCTCTCCCAGATGTAGCTGTAGTCGGTGCCTTTAGGCGAGAACACCTCGGTGCGGCCATTGCGTGTGATCATGAGCTGACGGTTGTTGATGCTCAGCACAGGGCGTGCCTGAGCAGCATTGGCATTGCCACGAACAGCCTTCACTTTCACGTGCCCGTTATCGACGGCAGCAGCAGTAGCTTCTTGAATAGCATAGCCCTGCAGATCGCGTGTGGGCTCAACCAACTGACGTGCCGAGCCATCGGCAACACTCATAGACTTGAGCGCATTGTAACGCAGATGGCGCTCGTTGAAAGAGGTCTCGCGATAGACGATGTCCTGTCCGTCGGGCGAAATGAGGACGTTGTAGCCCGCCCCCTTGGCATCGGTGAGTCGATGCGTCTGCTTTGTAGCAAGGTCGAATTTCGTGAGACCCACATTCTGATCATTCGAGAGCAGAATGTAGTCGGCCTGCGGACTGATGGCGACTACCTTGGCGGCAGGATCGACGGGGGTATCGAGTTTCACGATTTGCCCCACGTTGAAAACTTGAGCCAAGCCAGTGAGCGAACAGCCCAAAGCAAGAGTCAATAGCAGTTTTCTCATAAGCAATTGAGTTAAATCAGTTAAACAAAAAAGTTGTAATAAAAAGGATAAAATGTTTTTATAGAAGAAATATTATATATGCTTTTACAGAGTGTAAAATTATAAATTTTTGGAATTAAATACAAATAAATATTAAGAAAAAAATGAGTTTATAGAATAATTATTTGAATCAATGGGCACAAAAAAAGCCCTTGCATAAGCAAGAGCTTCTTTTGATAACAGGTTATCGGTTAATTATCAGTTTATTTGATAACTTTTGCACTGGCCTTGGTGCCGTCGGTGTAAGTGGTAACCATGATGTTCACACCGTCGAAGGGCTTGCTGCTCATCTGGCCTGCCACATTCACATAGTGGATGCTGCGAACGGTCTTGGCAGTGACGTCGGTGATGGCGGTGGGAACAGTGTTGTTCTGCTTCACCACAATCTTCACACCCTCGTAGAGCCCCTTAGCGCTCTTAGCCAGGGTGATGGTGTAGTTGCCAGAGCCAGGCAGACGGAAGTTGGCATAGTTGGGAACGGCCTCATCGTTGGCATAAAGCTCAATCTCGGTGCCAGCAGTCATCATGCCCTCAGTTACTTCAAAGTAGCCAACGTTATTATTATCGATACCACCGAGCCAGTTCCAGCCACCATCGGCAGTAGGGGTCTTGATCTTGAATTCCTTGCTTTCCACATCAGCGGGATCTTCGACCACGTCGAAGGTTGCGCCCTCTTCAGTGATTTCGAGAGCACCCCAATTGTTGAAGCCTCCAGCCACATAGTAAGCGGGATCGGGAGTAGTCACGGTAAGCTGATCCATAGCAAAATAAGCAGGAGTGTTCATGCCATAGTCGCCGGTGTCGGTAGACTCCATGGTGAAATAAATCTTAACCACTTTGCCCAGTTCACTCATATCCCACCAGGTCCAGTCGGTGATACCCGAGAACTGACCATTGTGGAAACCGCAGAGTTCAAACTCAATGGTGCTTTCAGAATCATCTTCGTGCACACCGTGGGCAATCACCTTAAAGTAGTCACCTTCTTGATTGAGGGGACGAGCAAAGCTGTTTCCTTCGGCACAGCAGTAATAGGCATAAGGAGTGTTGTTGATATACATACCTTTCACGTCATAGGCATTGCCATCATCAAACATAATTGTCAAAGAGGGATCTTCATAGAACCAGCTCCAGAAAGCAATCACATAGGGTTTTTCAGGATCAACACTAACGCCATCGGCAGTAACATTCACACCGCCACCAGCCATATTGCTCCACTGGTGTTCCAGTCCGCCAGTTGCATTGTAGCTACTCTTGCAAATGGTAAAGCCATCCCAGTAGTAACCACCCCAGCTGCTGTCTTCGCCGTCAAGATGCTTGAGCAGGAAGGGAGGGAATTCGAACCACTCGTAGGTTTCGTCGTAGGTTTCGTTAATGTACTCGTTATCACCGAAGTTAAGCGTTTCGGGAATCACAGGTTTGCTGAGGTCGAGGACGATGTCGGCGGCCCATGCACTTGCTGCCACGCACAGGGCAGCGATTAAAGTAAACGTTTTTTTCATAAATAATAATATTTAAGTTAATAAAAAGGATTAATTGCCAAGAATGATGTTGATGAGGCGAGTGACATCAGAAACGTTCACCTTGTCGTCGTGATTGATGTCGGCAAGACTCTTGTCGGTGGGCAAGATGCACAGAATCATATTGATGAGTGTGGTGACGTCAGAAACGTTCACCTTGCCATCGGTATTCACATCGCCCAAGTCGAAGTTGAGCACCACATCGGGATGCAGGTCGATGGCACCCGAGAGCTCGGTAGAGGTTTCGCCAAGCCAACCACAGTCTTGCAAGACGGCACTATAGACCTTGACGAAGTCGATTTTCTTCAAATCAACGGAGTTTCCGTCGCCATCGACAGCCCAGTCGAGCTTAAAGCCCATATTCAAGGAATTATCAGGCTGATTGTTGCCATAGGCAAAGTCGGGACGATTGTCGGCATAGCCCCAATCATAGAAATGCTGCACCCAGTAGGTGCCTTGTCCGCTTTCATCGACCGCATTGCATCTGAGCTTAGTACCCTCGAAAGAGAGTGTTTCGCCTTCATACCACTGGGGCCAGTAGCTTTGAGCGTGGAAGGAATTCTTGCGCACATATCCCTCCTGCAGACTATCGACACTGTTGCACGTCCAACGGATGTACTCGTGGTGATATTGACCAGGTTTCAAGGTCCCGAATTGGCTATCATCGGGCTTGTAATAGGTGATTGTGAAGTGCTTTTGGGTATAGGGGCTGTCATATTCACTGCCGGCCAACTCATACCAAGGGTCATCGGGGATGCCGTTGCCGTTGAGGTCGCGGCTCACCATCACGATGCCGGGCTCGCTACTGCCACCAGAGGAAGAAGAGCCTGCTGCTTGAAACGCATTGCCAAAAATCTGCAGGTCATATTCGCCCTGGACGTTGACTACAGGGTGGTCAAATCCAAACACCACATAACCGCCGAATGAGCCTAGGCTGATGAGTCCGGGCTTGACCTCGACAATCGTGTCGCTATTAATGATGATTGAGCCGTCGGGCATCTCAATCGTGTCGTTGTTGATAACGGTGCTGCCACAGATGGCCTTCTCGACACGTGCCATGACGCTGTCGCGCGGCTCTGGAGTGGGCAGATAGCGATACAACGGCGTATTGTTGACAAACTGCCCGGGAGCCGGCAAGAAGTCATACACCTTGGTGATGTAAGGCTTGTTCTGGGCATTTGCCAGCACTGCAATCATCAATAACGAGAAAAGTAATGTACGTTTCATATTGATATATGTATTTAGTTCTTATTTTTCATTAATATTATCGCCCAAGAAAGCAAAATGAGCAGGGATGTCGCCGGTGCGCACTTCCCATTGCTTCACGCCTTGAGGACTGTAGCAGAACAGTCGGCCTGGCGACACATAGTCCTTGGCATCGCACAGGTATATTTCCTTGGTGATGGGGTTGACGGCAACGCTATAGGGCATGCTGATGTCCTTCTCGGTGCCATCGGTGATAAAACAATCTGAGACCTGCTCCAAGGTGGCGGTGTTGATGAGGGCATAGCTTACTTGATTGTTCATGGTGACATAGCTGAACTGCACACCAATCACATAGAGCGAATCACCGTCGAGCCACATGCTGCTCACGTTGTTGTCGAATGTCTTGAGCAACCGTTGATGGCGGGTGTCGTAGACATAGAGGCGGCTCTGGTTCTCGTAATAGTCGCCACGGGACGAAATCCACAAGTTACCATGTTGGTCGGCCTTACAACATTGCAAATTGATGGCAATTTCAATTCTCGACTCCTCGGTAAAGGTGTCGATATCGATAACCGAAATGGTGTTCTCGTAATTGGGCACCATGTATCCACCCGAATTGGCCACATAGATTTTGCCATTGACAATATCCAGCTCATCGGGCTGGAATCCTACCAGACAGGTATCGACCACCTGCAATGTGGCCGTGTCGATTTTTGCCACATAACCACGTTGCTTGTAGTCGGGGGTGATGACCACGGGCCCGGCATAGCTTGTAACGTAGGCATAACCGCCATAGAACTTGATGAAGCGGCAATTGGGTATATTGATCTGCCCTATCTTCTTGACCGTCATCTTGTCGAGCACATCGATCTTGTTGGAGCAGTTGATCACGGCATAGAGCTTGCTGCCATAGATGCCCATATCGTTGCCCACATCGCCCATCTCCTTCGGGACATTGGGATTGGCAAAGCCAAAGATGTTGCGCGTGTAGCGCCCCGTCCTGAAGTTGTAATAGTCGAGCGAAGCCTTGTTGCTGCCCATATTCCCCTCGTTGAGCAGGTAGAATCCCTGCACCGAAGTGAACTGCGGAGTGGTAATCTCCACTTCCTCGGGGATGAAGATAACATCCTCTTCACGACACGAGGGCAGCACAATGAGCATCAAGGAGAGCAATATGTAAAGCAGGGGTTTCATATAGAATCAGATGTCGAATTTAAGCGTTAAACGATAGTTGCGTCCCGGCATGGGATAGTTGTTGATGACGTCGTAGTACTGATTGAGCAGGTTGTTGACCTCGGCGGTGACTTTCATGTTCACGGCACCCATCTGCCACTTGTAGCTGGCACTCAGGTCGTGGGTGTACCAGGGCTGCTCGTGGTTGGCCGGTATGTTGGCACTCACGTGGTAGCGCTCTCCCACATAGATAAAACTATAGTTGAGGTCAAAAGCCCGCCAGCTGCCGTGCACCACCACGCTGCCGCTATGCCAGGGGATATAGGCAATCTGGCCCTTGTAGGTGCCTCCGTCGCCGTTGTTGGTGGGATCGGAATAGTCCTGAGCCTTCTGGTAGGTATAAGAGAGGTTGACGTCGACATTCACATCGGCAGGAAACGCCATGCGCGTGCGTGCCGTCAGGTCGATGCCACGAATCTTGACCTTGCCAATGTTCATCATCATCCAGCGATAGACGCCCCTGCCACGTGGCACAGCAATGATTTTGTCATCGACATGATTATAGTAGGCATCGGCGGTGATGCGGAAACCGCGCCAGAAACCGCGCTCGCGATAAAGCTGGTAGTGGAAGCCCACGTTATACTGTGTGGCATACTCGGGTCGCAGGTTGCTATTGCCGATATCGGTATAATAGAGGTCATTGAAAGTGGGCATGCGGAAGATGCGCTTGTAGAAGGCGCGCAGGTTGAAGTCGTAGCGGGCAATGGGCTTATAACTCAAGAAAACAGCCGGCGTGACCTTGTTCAGATACTTGGAGAACTTGGCAATCACCTCGCCCGCATTGCGTGCGCTATAACGGTCGTTGACCATGGAATAGAGCAGGCTGGCCTGCGCCTTGAAACCACCCAAGGTGTAGGCGGTTGCCAGGGCTGTGAGCAGAGTGTGACGTGTGGGATAGGAGAAATTGGTGAGATTGGCGTTGAGGTAATTCCACTTGTAGTCGACACTCAAGTTCACGTCCCAATTGCGCAGGATGGTGTATTTGTTGGCAGTGGAGATGTAGAGTTCGTCTTGACGAAAAGTGTTGTCGATATACATGAGCGTGGTATCGGGGTTGAGGTAACGCAAGTAGTCGTGGGCATACTTGGCATTGACCATGAGCTCATACCGCTTTGTGAACTGATTCTGATAAGACCCCTGCAGGAAGAAGTTGCGGTCCCACTGGCGCTGCGCGTTAAACCACACATTGTTGACGATGGCTCCGGGAATGCCTCGCTCGCTGTCGTAGTAGTAGAACTTGGCGTTCCACTTGCCCTCGGGCAGATAGCCGAAAAGAGCACCCTCGATGCGCCAGGCATTGAGGTCGCCGTTCTTGCGCACGGCGGTGGTGTCCCAAGCTGGTGTCCCATCGCTGAAACGCTTGCGGTAGCGGAAGTGATACTGGCCGGTGGCATAGGTGTACTCGGTGTTGATGAGCATGCTCACGTTTTGCGTGAAGCGGTGCTCCCAACGGAGCGAGGGATTGGCGAGGCCGAAGGAGCCCATGCGCATGGTGACATTCAGGTTGTCGCACTTATCGCCCTCGAACTTGGGGCGGCGGGTGCGCAGATAGACCGAACCTGCCGAGCCGAAGTCGCGCGCCGGCTGGAAGATTTCGCTCTTCTGGCCGTTATAAATTGAAATTTCGTCGATGTTGTCGAGAGAGAATCGGCCCAGGTCGATCTGTCCGTTCTGGGGGTTGCCGAGCTGAATGCCGTCGTAATACACACCCAGATGATTGGTGCCCATGGAGCGGATGTCGATGGTCTTGATGCCCCCTACCCCGCCGTAGTCCTTGATCTGGACACCGGCAAAGTAGCGTATGGCGTCGGCCACGCTATGACTGTTAAGGCGTTCGAGCTGACGGCCGTTGAGTGTCTGGGCAGGAATCACCTCTCGGTAGAGTTTCTTGGCAAAGATGGTGACGTTGCTCAGATACTGCATGGAGTCGAGGCGGCTGTGATACACATCGGTAGTGTCCTGAGCACAAACGCCCAGCACTGACAGGAAGGAGACAATATAGACCAATAAAAGTCGCATAAATCCGGGTTTCATTTACCAATTTGGCAGGTCTTCTGACTCGTTCCAGCCCTTATTCTCGTTCATCGCTCCTTCCCACGGGCATCGAGGCGATGCCATGCAGTGAAGCGGTGAGGGCTCAAGATTGGAACATACAGCAGCGCCGTCTGTTCAGGATTCTCACCTGATTCCCTTTTCACTGAGCCATCATGCTCAGCACCAAATCTGTGTGCAAAATTACACATAATTCTTTTATTGAACAAAAAAGACTTCAACAAAAAAAATCAATTCTTCACGCACCTTGCATATAACTTTGTGTTTTTATTAAAAGCTTGCATAATTTAAAAAGATTCAATACTTTTGTAAAATCTGTTTGTTGTTCGTGTCAAGTATAAAGATATAGTCTTCATTCAGGTGTTTTTCGACGATTTTTTAATTCCAATTCACAGATGATGCATAAAAACATCATAACTACAATTCAGGTCATTGTGCTGCTTGCTGTGTGTGGGCAGTTGTGTGCCGGAAACGAGCTGATGACTGGCGAGCACTGGCCATTGCAAGGCGACAGGGTGACGAAGACGCACTATGAATTTATGGATATGCCGTCGGACACTGCCGTGTGGGACTTCAGCCGTGTGATTGAGACGGGTGCGAGCCATGAGATGGAGTGGATGGTTCTGGGAGACACCGTGCTTGTGAGGATGGAGCATGGCGGCCAGTCCACATTCATGGTAAAGGGCGACAGTGTCGTGTGGAGCCGTCATGAGCATCCGCTTCTCCATCTGACCGATTCGGTTGCCCCAGTTGTTTTCGGCGACGGTTTCCCCTTCTCCCGCGACAGCATCGTGAGCCCCTATCACTATAAAGGTTCCTACAGCGGCAATCACGCCGTGGAGGCCACAGGAAACCTCATCATCAGGAAGCTCGGCACAGGAACGCTGATACTGCCTGACGACACGCTTCAGGACATCGTGAGGATACGCCGGGTGACCGACAGCTTCATCAGGGTGGGCAAGGACAATAGTCTTCCACTCGCAAACGATGATGAATCCCATTTCCGTCACATTCAGACGGTTGACCGCTGGTATTCGCCCTGTCACAGGTACGAGCTGGTTGAAAACAGGACAGACCGCTACATGAGCGAGAACAGCGTGGTGAAGGAGACCAATGCCACTTTTATCTGCTCTCCAAGATACCAGGAACTGATGCTTCAATCTCCACGTGGAGCACAGAAAAGCCTCGGTTCACCTTATGCGGGCAACGGCCAGACCGGTGGCGGTCATGGCTCCATGTCGCTGGTTGACAATGTGAGCGTGACCTGCGATGCGAATGGAGTGCACGTGACAGTCAACAGGATAGAGTCAGCCCCAGGCGATGGCGGGATATCCGTTGTGCTGAGCGACCAGCTTGGCAGGGTATGGCATTCGCTGACCGGGCACTTTGCCGATGGTGGGCAATGGAGCGGCGACATCCCCACGTCAGGGCTTCCCTCAGGCAACTATGTGCTTCATGTCAAGAATGGCGAAGGATATTATTCAGAAAAAATAAGCGTAAGATAAAATGAAAAAGGATAGGCTCCTAACAACAATATTGCTGACCATCTTGTGGCAAGTGCATTATGGACAATTCTTTGATATGGAGCAGTATGCCCTCAGTCCAAATGCCGCAACACTCGGTCAATATGGCGAGATTCCCGTTTCACCGTTTACAGGAACTCCACACATTGAAATTCCTATCTATGAATTCACTGTTGATGGTCACAAGTTCCCTATAAGCATCAACTATCACACATCTGGAATCCGCATAGAGCAGAATCCAAGCTGGGTGGGTGCCGGATGGAACCTCGTTGCGGGCGGTAGCATCATGCGCAGGCAGAACGGTGCGGCAGACGAGGATCATGTACGAAGACCGGAAAATGAAGTGAAGTCCCGAGGATATTTTTACAACTTGTCGCATCTGAATAAGAGTTCGTGGGGAACTTTGGCCTATATCAACAGCTATATGAGCAATCAGAATCCTCAGAGCCTTTTTGAGGGAGACGATGTAGATGCCGATGAGTTCCAGTTCAGTTTCATGGGTTACAGCGGCAGTTTCTTTATGGATCATGAAGGTGCATGGAAATTCAGGTGTGAAAGGATACTCAGGGTTGATTCCATGAAACTGGATACAGTGCCTTTCAGGCTTTCATCCAACAGGGCTTCAACCCACACTAAAGTGATTAAGGGCTTTCTGCTCACCGCTGATGACGGCACACGCTACCGTTTTGGCTATTCTGAGGATGCGGTGGACTATGCCATACCCTACAGCAACCAGTACATGAGCAACTGGACAACCACGGCATGGCATCTCACTGAAATCATTTATCCCAACGGTTCAAGAGTAGTCTTGAACTATGTCAGAGGCAAGTTGGCAGCACAGACATGGTACGACTTGTCACAGAGGAGTGTACAATACAGCGACTACGATTATCCTGTACCAACACATTCTCCAGATTACCAGACGCCAGTCGGGTCACTAATATCGCCTTCCTATCTGGCTGACATAACATTTCCAAATGGCCATATCACATTCCACACGTCTGAACACGGGCAGCTTGAACACGGTTTATCGTCAACACAGACAGATTTGGAAAAATATTATTATCTCATTAAGGGAATTTATGGAAATGATACTGTTGTTTATTACAATGGAGGTGTCCTGGACTCAATCATCGTGGAAAACAATGATAATGTAAGGATTCATAAAAGTGTCTTCCGCTATCGCTCTAATTCTGCTGCAAAACTGGGACTGAATGAACTGGCGATAGGGGTTACAGACACGGACAGTTCTCTTTATACTTTCGGCTACTACAGACGCAATATGCTGCCCAACCAATATGACATAAGAAAAACCGACCACTGGGGCTATTACATCCCTACCCAGTGGTACTCGCCTTTTATATGGACATACCGCAACTCCGTTGACTCGGTTGCGGGCTATGGCGCACTTAACAAAATCACATATCCAACAGGAGGCTATACACGGCTGGAATATGAACCGCATAAATGCAGCAAGGTTCTGAACAGCACCAAGGCAGCCGTTGTTTCCTGCTCACTGCCTGTCGGTGGATGCCGAATCAGGCGCATCATCAACAGCGCAACCGGCCTGTCCAGAGATGAACAGACCATGAAAGAGTACTTCTATGTGAAAGACTATGTGACCAATATGGGAAACAGTGAAATATCTTCGGGGGTACTGGCGGCACTCCCTGAATATGATGTGAGCAATTATGTGCTTCAATGTCCCACCAAGAACAGTTTAAGTTGCTCCATTAATATGACATGCATGATGCATCCCGTGCACAGTGGAGGCACCAATTCTCACGGCAGCCACATAGGCTACAGCGAAGTGGTGGAGCGGTTTCCGAACGGTAGCATGAAAGTCTATAAATACTCCAACTATGACAACGGATATATGGACAATACTGCAACAGCTGTGTATGACAATACACGCAGGGACCTTGTCAGGTTTTCCTCACTTGAGCACACGAGAGGCCTACTGCTGCAATGCGAGGAATACGACAGCCTTTTTGCTCCATTGAAAATCAACACATACACTTACAGCATGGACACAACCAATTTCATAAGAGGTTTCTATATCAATGTCCTTGACCGAAGCCGTTACAATGTGGTACAAGGGAAATACTACCCCATCCTTGAGGCGTGCACATACAAGCATTATCTTTCTCTTCCAAAACTGATGAAGGAAACGGAAAGGGTGTACTATTCCGGCCTGTTCAACGAACGTTACCGCCGCTATGAGTATAACGAGTTGGGACAGGTTTCACGGCAAGTGGAGAATGGACATCTGAATGATTCCATTGTCACAAACATGCAGTATATATGGCAGATGCCCACTTTCAACGATTGTGACTTCGTCTGGTCTCCCGTTTATGAAGTGGAACGTCTGGCAGGAGGTGGAAATTGGGACAAGAAGACCTATGTATATAGCCGGAAGGGGACCAACCTGTATGTGGCAAGCGATATCATGGAAACTCATTACCTTCCAATTCGCAGAGACACCACTCATTGTGAATATGACAATAGGGGAAGGCTCCTGTTCCGCGCATACAATGGCCATGAACCCACTGTATATCTCTGGAGTTATGAAGGGCAGCACATTGTTGGTATTTTGCAGGGCGCAACCCTGGAGCAGGTGAGAGCGGTTTTGAACTGCACGAATGACTATTTAGGTAATCTTCCGGTCAGTAATGATGCCATCATGAACACCCTGCGCAGTCAGCTTCCAAATGCTCTTGTCACCTCTTATAAATATGCTCCTCTTGTGGGAATGATACAGGAAACCTCACCTGCGGGCATCAGCAAGTATTATGAGTACGACAGCAGTGGAAGGCTCACTGGCATAAGGAATGACAATGGCGAGTATATTGAAACCTATAACTATCATCTGTTCAATAGAGAATGAAAACAGTTGTCAATATATTTTTTGTGCTGATGGCTGGCTCCGTTTTGAGCTGGCAGTATTGTTCTGCTGAGGTAAGTGAAGACAGGAATTACATCAGGCACAACGTGTTCACGGCGGCAACGACATCCTTGTCTTCAAACAACATTTCTGTCATGGGTACAATCGAATACTATGATGGCCTTGGCAGAAAGGTGCAGACCGTGCTCCAGGAGGCATCGACAGACAGCCGGGACCTTGTCGATTTCATGGAGTATGATGCCATGGGGCTGCCGAGCAAGAAATGGAACGTCATGATAAGTGGGGAAAACGGAGCATTTCTCGATGTTCCATCATCAGTACAGTCAAATGCAGTGAATCCATATAATGACAATATGCCTTTTGCTTCCTACAAGTACGAGTCAGCACCTTCTCCACGCATTGTGGAGACACATGAACCTGGCACTGCATGGCATTCCCATCAGGGAAAACGCAATTCTTACGGGCTGAACAGTGGCGTTGCCCGTCCTGCGCATGTTGCTCGGTTCATGATAGCATTTAATGGTATCATAAAGGATGGTTTATGGGCTGCAGGAGAACTCGACATGGTGGAGAGTTATGACGAAGACAGCAAGTGCAGTATGGTTTTTACCGACAAACAGGGCAAGAGGATCATGGAGACAGACAGCTATAACAACCTGACAGGAACGTATTATATCTATGACGCGTTCGGCCAACTTCGCTATGTGATACCACCTAAGCTATGCCAGATTCTACTAAACAAGAATGACAATGTTCTAATCAGCGATGAGGATCAGGACATGAAAGCTTTAGCTTATATATACAAATATGATCATCATCAAAAGCTGATTTCAAAAAAACTGCCCGGGAAAAGCGTGGAAAACGTTTGTTTCGATAAGACGGGAAAGATTGTTCTTACCCAAGACGGCAACCTTGCAGAATCGGGACTGTGGAGATTTATTGCCTATGATGAGGTTGGCAGAGAATCCTACACGGCATTGTATCACCCACAAAACCCTATTGTGAGGAACAACGTGGCGAATAAGT
>JAEEGI010015042.1_pt1 | contig 16163 bp, 15 predicted proteins | sample 8958751 | NCBI WGS metagenome assembly JAEEGI01 (sample SAMN16246545, study PRJNA631951) | gut metagenome | biome: gut microbiome; feature: rumen; material: KS-attached | host: Bos | place: Iran: Karaj | collected 2018-10
TGTTAGCTATTAGACTTTCTAGACAAGGAAGATCAAAAAGACCTTTTTATAGAGTAGTTCTTACAGAGCATACAAAACCAGCACAATGCGGACATTTAGAAGTTTTAGGATCATATGATCCATTGAAGCATATTTTTGAAGTAGATATTGAAAGTATAAAATCCTGGATAGCAAAGTGAGCTCAACCTTCAGAAAGGGTTGCAAAATTGCTATTTAAATCAACAAACGACACAATGTTTAAGAAATTTTATAAAGAAGTAGACAGAAAAGCTTTACCTAAAAAAGAAAAATCAGAATAAATTTAAAAATATTTCAAAAAGTACATTGTAAACAATAATTCATAAGGTTTTTTTGATGGAAAATGCTTGTTCTAATATTATTACTCCAAATCCAGCAGATGTAATTCTGCTCGTTTTTGCGTTAATTGTACTTGCAGTATTAATTTGATGTATACGGGCATTTTTTTATGCTATTTTTATGTTTATATTTTCAAGATGAGACGACTCTAAAGTTAAATTAGCTTGGAATGCTATAAGGTATATGATTATATGACTCTTTATTACCGTAATGGTTTTATTTATGGCTCCAACTATTTTAAAAGTATTTAGAGTACCCAACCCAGATAACTATTCTGCAAAATACATTTTTGTAAAAGTTGGATATATTGTGAGTTGTGTTAGTACATGAATAACAAGTGTTGTAACTGACTATGCAAATAATAATCCTTTTTGATCTACCGAATATCCCGTATGAATGATAGACTCCGCATGAACAACGAGTGAAAATTATACAATATATGATTTATAAACACTTAATAATAGCTTGAATTACTAATAAAAAGCATTAACCTATTTTTAAGTTTAATTATTTTTAATACACATATGCACACAATCCAACTTATAGAACCTTCACGATGAATGAGTATTTTAAATCGATGACTTGATATTCAAAGTAAATATGAATGGATATCAAATTTAGTCCCAACTCTTGCTGATATTTTTATAATAGTCTATCCAATTTTTCTCATTAGTATTTATTTTTACGCAATAATAAAGAAAAAACCAGCTATAAAACAATGCGCTTTTTATATATTTTTTGCCACATTTGTAGCAGTATTAGTAAACATCTGAATTCAAACATTTTTTTATAAAGAAAGGCCTATCGTAGTACTAAATCAAGTGGAAGCTGAAGAAACTATTTTACATAATATTTTGCCTACCAGTTCATTTCCCTCCGATCATGCAGTGGTGTCAATGGCTTTTGCCATAGCCACGTTACTTTGGGGAATTTATAGTAAGAAAAAGCTATTTACTCGATGCTGAATTTTGTTTATAATAATTTCCTTTATAATGACAACATGCAGAATTTTGACACTAGTACATTGGCCAACCGATATTTTAGCATGACTTGGTTTGTGAATTTTAATTCCTTTAATATTAATGATTAGGCCAATTAGATATGCTCTAATTAGGTATATTATTAATCCAATAATTCGTTTTGAACAATGGGTTATAGATAATTTGTTTAATTATCAGCAACCAGAAGTTTAATAATTATTTATTCAAATGATAAATCCGCAGATAGAAAATAGTTGGAAAAAAATACTTCGAGATGAATTTCAAAAACCATATTTTGCTGAAATAAAAAATTTTTTGCAAAAAGAAAAATCTGAATGAAAAACAATTTATCCAGCATGAAATCAGATTTTTAATGCTTTTGATAAAACGCCTTTTGATAATGTGAAAGTAGTGATAATATGACAGGATCCATATCATGGAGAATGAGAAGCTCATTGATTATGTTTTTCAGTTCAAGATGGAATAACTATTCCTCCATCACTTAGGAATATCTACAAGGAAATGAATTCAGATTTATGATTAACTTCACCAAAATCTGGAAATTTGACAAAATGGACACAGGAATGAGTATTCCTTTTGAATGCAACTTTGACAGTTAGGAAAGATACTCCAAATTCACACAAAGACATTGGTTGGCAAGCTTTTACGGATGCTGTTATCAAAATTTTATCAGAAAAAAAAGAACATTTAGTTTTTATTTTATGGTGAGCTTTTGCACAACAAAAGAAAATTTTAATCGATGAAAGTAAGCATTATGTAATTTGTTCTGCACACCCATCTCCATTCTCAGCTGATCGTGGATTCTTTGGAAGTAAACCATTTTCAAGAACAAATAAATATTTAAAGGAAAATGGAATTACCCCTATAAATTGGGATTTAAATTAATTATATTTATAAAATTCGCAATACTTCTGTAATACACAGTTTTCACATTTAGGTTTTTTTGCCGTGCAGTAATATCTTCCAAAAAGGATTAAACTGTGATGGGCGATTCTTTTCCATTTTTTTGGTACAGCTTTTTCTATTTCTTTGGAAGTTTCTAGTGGCTCATTAGTTTTTATTATTCATAAACGATTAGCTACTCTGTGAACGTGAGTATCAACAGCTATTAAATCATGTTTATATCGCACATAAAGAATTACTTTTGCAGTTTTTTCTCCTACTCATGGAAGCTTAGTCAATCATTCCAAACTTTCTGGTAGATAATATCCGTATTTATCGAAGCATTCTTTTTCATTTTTGGTTAGTTTAGTATTCTTTTCACCAGATAATTCGACTAACTTTTTAGCAGTTTCTCTGATATGTTTTGCTTTCATTTTATAGTAATTTACGGAAGAAACTTGTTTTGCCAATTCTTCTTCAGTTATATTCAAAACATCGTTTGGTTCTTTTACTCTCAAAAAAAGTTTATCTGTAACTACATTTACTTGTTTATCTGTAGTTTGAGCAGATAACATTACTGCAACGAGCAATTGAAATGGAGTTTGATAATTTAATTCAGTATCTGGATTTGGAAAAAGTTCCAAAAGTTTAGTAAAAATTTCATCGTAATCTTTTTTGTTCATTATTATTTCTTATTTTCTAAATTTTCTTTTGGATGACGATTTAGACAGAAATATATAGTTATTCATATGATAATGAATATTACAAAAAATCGTTGGCTTCTCGTGAATGGTCATATAAATTCAGACTGAGAATCTTGTCTAAGATATTCAAATAAAAATCTGATTATACTATATCGAAGTAAAAAAATCACTCATATTTTTCAGATTTTTCGTCTATCTTTTTTAATTTGTTTAACGAAAATAATTATCAATGTAATGAATAATAAAATTCACTCAAAAATGATGGAAAGCAAATTTGTATTAATTCTAAGAGATGAATCAATCTTATCATAAATATGCAAAAATCATAGTGATGTCAGAGTTCATACCACTCATTCGCTTCGTGATAATGGGTTTGTGAATATAATTCAGTATAATTCTTGGTTTAAGAAATTTCATAGTCTTCAAAATGCTATACATAGTGGTAATATGCAACACAATAAGTCTAGTAGAACCATAAATTCTTTTCATGAAAATTTTTTCTTCCAAATGAAAATAGTGACTCAAAGGATCACTCATAATATTCATCCTATAAATGACATTCCTCATTGCCAGATTTTGAATATATCTAATGGATTATCTACGAAGTACTGAAAATCATAAATTAAAACATGCCCAATTCTTCATCATATTAAAACTCATAAAATCAAAATTATAAATAAGTTTTCTAAATCATTTTCTAGTAATTCTTGTAGTTTTGGAAATTTATGAAAAAACCCTTTCTTTCATACGAAAAATAAAAAGCAATACGATAATAAAAAACCTATCAAATAAAAAATTCAATATCGATATATATTTATTCAAAAAATCGAAAATGCTATCATAAAAATTAGATATTTTATCTAAAGAACATTTTTTTATAAATTAAATTTTTTACTATTTTAAATCCATTGCTAATCTTTTGTCATTTCGACATAGAGTAATCAGAATATATTACAACGATAGGTACTTCTTTATATTTAATTTTCTTATGCTTTATTATGTCCAAAATTTCTGAAGCATGTTCCATTCTATTCATTGTTATATAGATTTTATCCAGCGTTTCTCTTTTCATCATTCTATAACCGTTATGCGTATCTGTTAATTTTATTCAGCTAAAAATAGTTGTAAACAAAATTCAAAGTTTCAATGTAATTTCTTTTGATTTCGGCATATTTACAGTTGATCCTAAGAATCTTGATCATAAAACAATTTCTAATTCAGAATCTTCTTCAAATGCTTTTTGAAACTGTTTTAAATCTTCCAACCTGTGTTGTCAATCTGCATCGAAATGTACTACAAATTTAACATTTTTTCAGAATTTTCTAATATATTCTGCTCATGTCTCTAGTCATCATCACTGTCACAGATTTACGATATGCTTAATTGTAACGAGTGGTTTTCAATTGTATTTTGTGTGTAATTTTTCCACTAAATCTTCATTTTTTCAGTCATCGATTAAAATTACTCCATAATCTTTTGCTAAAATATCTCATATTACTTTTATTGGAGCATCTTTTTCTCCATAAGCAGGAATAATGAAAACTGTATCAACTTTTCATAAATTTCACTCAGCATCTCTTATAGAAACTTCTCTAATAATCTGGGTTTGTTTCATATCTTGTCTACTAACACTGTTGAGCAATGATATGTAAAAATATGCTAGTAGGATAATGGCTAAATATACAATTAAATCAGCTCATCTTGCTAGTCCAAAGAAAGATCCAAAACTATTTAAAGCATTCATATTTAATGAGAATCGAATCAACAAAAGACCACCTCATATAAATACTATCAAATGTAAGATATTTGCCTTTTTACGTCTGAATAAATCAATTCAGAAAAGAAAGAATATAACAGATGTAATAATAATGAGGAATTGAAGTAAGCTTAAATGCATTTGTTATATTGTGATATAAATATTATTTTAGAATAATATCTTCTATTTTTGTTATATATCCGATTTCTGACAATTTTTGATTTATGCTTTTTATGATATCCAATTTTTCTTTAAAAATCTGAATTTTTAGACTTTGTTGTTTTGTTTTAATAAATAATCTATTATGTCTTACATATCAAGTTAAAACTTCATCATGTATCTCTGTATCGATTTTCTCAATGCTCAAATATGATTTAATTTCATTCATTGCAATACTTCCAATCATATTTTTACCACGATGCTGAATGGATAATCTTTTTCTCATTGCATCTTTTATTCCATCCATATTCAGATTTATAAATTATAAATATTATTTCTTTTTTTCAGTAGCTTTTTTCTTTGTTGTAGATTTAGTTGTTTTTTTAGTTCATATTTTAGTGGCTGTTATTCCGATTATTCAAAGACAATCTTCTAACGTTAGATCTGTAGCATCTTTTCATCATTTAGGGATTTTATAATTTTTCTTGTTATATTTGATATATGGACCATAAGGACCATTTAAAACTTCAATTTTTTCTTTTTCATATTCAAATTGGTTGATGTTTTTATTGCTTTCAAATTCTAATTTTTTCTGAATGATAGGAATTGCTTGTTCAAGTGTAATTGTATGAGGATCTAACGGATCTTCAGGATTTTTTGGAATAGATGCAAAAATATTTTTATATTTTAAATATGGTCAGAATCTTCCGATAGCTGCAATGATTTTTTCTCATTCGTATTCTCATACTTCTCTAGGTAGAGCAAAACATTGCAATGCTTCTTCGAGAGTAATTGTTTCTAATGATTTATCACTAGGAAGATTTGCATATTTTTTATCAGGATCATCGGAATTTCAAATCTGAACAAATGGTCAGAATTTCCCCGTTCTAGCGATTACAGATTTCCCAGATTTTGGGTCTTCTCATAAAACAATTTCAGAAATAATTCTATCCACTCATTGGGCTTTAACTACCTCATCATGGAATGGTCCATAAAATTCATGCATCATTTTTACCCATTCAATTTTACCTTCAGCGATTTCATCAAAATCAGTTTCAACTGACGCCGTAAAATTATAATCCATAATATTCTCAAAATTTTTCATCAAAAAATCTGTAACATCTCTTCATGCTTGAGTTGGGAAAAGCTTTCATTTTTCAGCTCAACTGTTTTGATTTTTAGTTTTTTCGGATATTTTTCACTTTTCAAGCATAACTTCTTTATAATCTCTTTTTTCTCAAGTTCTATCTTCTTTGATTACATATTTTCTATCTTGAATCTTTGTAATAATCGATGCATAAGTAGATGGACGTCAAATTCATCTTTTTTCTAGTTCTTTTACAAGACTAGCTTCTGTATATCTAGGTGGATGTTTCTTAAATTTTTCCGTGCTGACAATTTTAGACATGTCTAAAACTTCTCATTTTTCTAGCCTTGGAAGCAATATTGCATCTGAGGTTTCATCATCATCTGTTCACTCAGAATAAACTTTCAAAAATCCATCAAATTTTATAACTTCTCACTCAGCAATAAATTTACTTTTTACTCACGAAACACCTATTGTTACAACTGTTTTTTCTATATTAGCAGGAGCCATTTGTGAAGCAATTGTTCTTTTCCATATCAAATCATATAATTTTTTTTGAGATGGATCGTCTCATGCATTACGAATTTCCAGGTGAGCAGGTCTGATACATTCGTGAGCTTCTTGTGCTCATGCAGATTTTGTTTTATAAGCTGTAGGATTTGAATATTTTTCTCCGTAATCTTTTATAATTTCCTGTTTTGCAGCATTTACAGCATCTTGAGAAAGATTCACAGAATCGGTTCTCATATATGTGATTTTTCATGATTCATATAGTTTTTGAGCAAGTTGCATTGTGCGTGACACAGAAAATCCTAGTTTTCTACTAGCTTCCTGCTGTAATGTAGATGTAGTGAATGGAGCAGAGGGGGCTCTTTTTCATGGTTTCTTTTCTACGTTTTCTACGCTAAATTTTGCAGTTTTACAATATTCTAAGAATGGAATAACTTCATCAGATTCTTTGAATTCTTTATCTAATGTAGCAGGAAAAGATTTTTTTGAACTTCATGAAAAAGTCCCAACAGTTTTGAACGTTGAAGAACTATTAAATTTTTCTATTTCTCTTTCTCTTTCCACTATCATACGTACAGCTACAGACTGGACCCTTCATGCAGAGATTCATCAAACTACTTTTTTCCATAATACCGGAGAAAGTTCAAATCATACTAAATAATCCAAAACTGATCTAGCTTGCTGTGCGTCTACTAGATTCATATCGATTGTCCTTGGATTTTGGACAGCATTTTTTATAGCTTTTTCTGTAATTTCGTGGAACACAATTCTGGGTGTTTTATCTATAGGTAGTGATAATTCATTAGCGACATGCCATGCAATAGCTTCTCATTCACGATCCTCATCGGTTGCGAGCCATACTTTATCAGCATTTTTTGCTAAGCTTTTTAATTCATTAACAACTTTTTTCTTTTCGGGATTTATTTGATATAATGGTTTAAAATCGTGTGCAATATCTACTCATTTTCAATTTCTAGGCAATTCAACAATATGTCCAAGTGAAGCTTTTACCTCAAAATCTGATCATAAAATTTTCGTAATAGTCTTCGATTTTGCGGGAGATTCCACAATTACAAGGTTTTTTACCATATTCAATGCAAATATGTAAATCTAAATTACTAACCTAAATTGTATAAATGTTTTAAAAAAATGCAAGAGAGACATATTTATGATTTACTTTTTATCTTAATCCTTGATTTTATAACAGGTATTGAATTGTATCGCAAAGGTACAGAAATTTTTACACTTCCAATTTCATCATATGTTGACAAAATATAATTTCTAGCCTCTTCAATTTCCATCCCAGCTATATTATTCTTGATTTCAGAAAATATTTGTTTCGGATCATGATCAAAATCATAAGTTTGGATTACATTAATTTGGGTAGATATTGCATAATTTTTTCAGACTTTTTTAATTTCATCCGAATTTGTTGTATTTGAATCCTTTAAAAATTGCAAAGTATTTAAATCTAGTCTGCTTACAATATTATTTTCTGGTTGCCTTTCATTTACATAAGTCATAAATACCTGATACAAATCAGACCGAAGAACATATATATAATTATAAGTTACATACGCTGTTCATTTTATCGTAGATGAATTATCTCAACTCAAACACGGAATTTCTATATTATTAAATGTAGTTGTAATAACCGTCTCAAAAGGTAATATTAATCATCATGTATTCTGAAAATTTTCATTCACAATTTGTATTTTTTTTGAATATACTTGATCTATAAGCTTTTGTTTTAATTGCTCAATATCATTATCTGTCACCGTTCAAATTATTTCTCCATCTCGTCAATAAAACTTTTCAATACTTTCAGCCCAAATTTCCTTTTTTATAGATGATTCTTCTAATTTTGTTATATACATCTGCGTCTTAAATGGTATATTTCAACGAATACCTATTAGTTCTCAATTACTATCATATTCATTAGCTTCTAATGTTATAATTGTTTCTGATGGATTTTTTTCTGTTCATGCAGGTAAAATAAAATCATCTAAAGCACGGAATATCAATCCATCAGATGTATTAAACTGAGTATTCTTCATTATATTATACTCTTTATCATTTTTATTATAAATTTTTACCTGTCCATGAGATGGATTTGAAATATATTTACTATTTGCTGTAGAAATAGTCAATTCATGTTTATAATTCAATGATCAAGTATAAAAAGGAACATACAAGAACCTACTTTCATTTGCATTTTTAGGATCATTGTACGAATAATAACGTACATTATATATAATCGTTTCCGTAGTTTCCGAAGGCTCTACAGTTATGCTAGCATTAGGAACAATTAATGAAATAATGAATCGCAAAATTCATAATGTTAATAATATTTCAAGAAAAAACACAACAATAAACAAATATTTTTTACTTTCATATGTTTGTAAATGGAATTTTTTTATATTGAAAAAAAACAAATACAATGTATTTAAAAATTTTTGTACACGCCTTTCTTTTACTAATCTTACATTTAATCAAACGGTATTAAAATAATCTCTATTATTTTTATTTTTTGTTACAAATGTAGTATCTATATTTTTTTTATCAATAATATCTTTTATTTGTTGTCATCGCCATTCATTATCAAAAAGAGAATGTTCAGGATCTATAAAAATTTCCACTCTCCTATGAGAAGGGACTCTTTCCAAAGATTTAAATATTTTGTATAAGCTATCTGTTTTTGCAAAGAAGAATTTCATAACAAAATTTTAAACGTGAATTTTTAAAATCTTTTCTTTTCTCGACGAATTGCTGTAACAATCCAAAGTATAATCATTAATAATGAAATGTATTGCTTTATATCAAAAGATGTTCATAGAATTGATATTATTCAATATCTTGGATATGATTGAAACAAAAAAACTATATTAAGTATAATTAATATTCAAATTGATCATCGAATTCATAATCAATTTCTTTTTAAAATAATACTTAAAACCGATATCAACATATGTAATATCAGTATTAAAAAAGACATAAATAATCATATAGGATAGACACCATCAAATTTATTTAAAGCACTATTATCAGTTAATGCACGTACTGCAAAAATACTTTCAGTAGATTTTCACACAATAGAATCTCACAAAGTAATGAAAATTCATAAAACAATTAAAGCATTTGCAATTGATAAAAACAATATATCTGCTCGAATCTTTTTATTTTCCGTCCTTTTTATACTAGAAAAAAACATCATAGCACAAATTCAAGTAGCTACAAGAATTCAAACAAAATGAAAATTAAAATTCTGAGGACTTAATATTGTTAAAAAATCTGAAAACGAAGATGGGATATATACTCATGTTTCTAAAGAAAAAGAAACATAACGTCATAATATATAAGATAATATAATCCATCATGGTAATCGATAAAATAACTTCAAAAAATCCTGATGATTTCTCTTTGTTAATACCCACGCTGTAATCAAAAAAACTACAGCGGCAATAATTACACCTACTAACATCATAGAAATTTCTACACCGAAAACTTCAATATATGGATACATAATTTTCAACAATAATTAAAACATTCTCTACCTAAGATACTGAATGATTTTTGTTTCTCTTATTCATGAAATTCTAATAATTCCTGGATAATCAAGTTGGTCTTCAATTTTAATTCAGATTTCTTCCAAAACTTTTTCCACTTCTTGATCTGGAATTTCTTTTGGATCTACATAAACCATAATTTCTCTTCAAGCCTGCATAATATGGACCTTATCTACACCATTTACTTCAGTAATAAGTTTTTCTAGTTCTCACATTTTTTCAATGAATAACTCTTTAGTATCAAATCTAGCCCCAGGACGAGAAGCAGACATTGCATCAGCTGCTGCAACCACCCATGAAATTGGGTGTGTCATAGCTACGTCATAATGATGAGATTCCGCAGCGTTAATGATTATAGGATCCATTCACCATTTTCTGAGTAAATCTGCTCATAACTTTGTATGAGATTCTCACGTAGTTGAAAGAATCTTTCAAACATCATGAAGCAATCAAGCTTTTTTAGCCATTACTGGATCTAGTCATACTTCAATTGCAATAGCTTCAGCTATCCTAGCTACCTCTACCGAATGTTGCCAAAGGCTTTGCCCATAGCTGAAACGCAAAAAGAATTGTCATATTGTTTTTACAATTTCAGGACTCATCATAGGAAGATTTAATATGCTCAAAGCCTCTTTTCATTTTTCAACAAAAGTCTGCTCCAAATCTGCAACAACTTGATTATAAATTTTTTCAATGTACATTGGATTAATTCTTCAATCTTTTACCAATTTTTCTAAAGTCTGAGCAGCAATAAACCTTTTTTCATGGTCAAATGACGATAATTTTACACATCATGGAGTATCATCAATAATCAGTTCTACTCATGTAGTTTTTTCAAAAAATGAGATATTTCTTCATTCTCTTCAAATCAATTTTCCTTTAAACTCTTCATTTGGCAAATCCACAGTTTTTGTTGTAAATTCATCAATATTCTGAGTAGCCAACTTTGGCAAAGATTGAACGATGATTTTAGCTGCTTCATTCTCAGCCTCTTCAGTTTTGATTGTTTTGTATTTTTCTACAAAACGTTCAATTTCAGATGCTTGTTCCTTTTCTATCATAGCAAAAATTTGCTCCTTAGCTTCTTTTGGAGATAACTTTCATATTTCTTCTAATTTATTCATTTGTTGTTTTACTATATCCTCAGCTTGTTGACGTAAATCTAAAACCTTTTTCTTTTCTTCTTCTAGCTTTTCTAATCTTTGTTCCATTTTTTCTTCTCTATCCAAAAGACGATTTTGGATTTCCTCCATCTTTGCTAGCCTTTGTTCTTCAATTTTTTCAGCCTTTTTTTCGGCTTCTACAATACGTTGTTCTCATTTTTTCTTGGCTTCTTCTAAGATTTCTTCTTCAATTTCTTTGGCTCTAGACATTCTTTCCTTGAATTTTAGGGCCTTTTCTGTCATGGTTTTTTTGTAACCAAAAAATCATCCCAATCATCAAACAATTACCCCTCATACCACGAGGAGCGCAGTTATTAACGTAGACATTATATATTTATGTGAATTTTAAAACAATACAAATTATGTATTCCATACATACAATATAGATAATTTCAAGTAAAAATGCAAGTAGAAAATTTATGTATTTCTATACATCTTGATGAATATAAAATTTTATTAGAAAAAAGTCCCAAAAATTTTGCATAGAATTTTTTTTTGATTATAATAAGGGTGAGATTTTTAATTTCTTTTTATACATAAAAACAAAAAATGACAGATAATACCAACAATACAAGTGATAATATTGTCATTAATAACATGAATCAAAACCAGAACATAGAAGATGGTTCTCTTTTAAAAACCCCAAACGAAGTAACACTTGAAAAATGAACTTTGGAAGATGGTTCAGTTATTTTATCGAACTGACAAGTTATGAATCCTGAAAATTATTTATTGTATCTTTCTCAATTAATGATTCATAATAAAAGTTCTGATATATATTTTACATATTGAGAAGAGCCCGCAATTAGAATTTATGGAGAAGTTCATAGAGTAATGACCGCTCCAAAACTAGAAGATGCCACATTAGAGGCTATTTCAAACCATCTTATGACAGAAGAAGATCAGATCCTATATAAAGAAAATCTTAGTTGCGATTTATGATATTCTGTGTATTGACGTCGTTATAGAGTTAATATCTCTCGTCAAAGATGACATAAAATGATAGTAGCTAGATTGCTTGAAGAGAAAATTTTAACAATTCAAGAATTATGATTGCCTGAAATACTAAGAACATTAACAAAAAAAACTAGTTGAATAATTTTTGTAGCATGACCTACATGATCATGAAAATCTACAACATTGGCAGCGATGATCGAAGAAATTAATACTACAAGATCATCCCATATTATTACAATTGAAGATCCTATCGAATATATTTTTGAACCAAAAAAATGTATTTTTGAACAAAAACAATTAGGTAAAGATGTTGTTTCATTTGCATCCGCAATGAAATATGCAATGAGACAAAGACCTGATGTTATTTTGTTTGGTGAAACCAGAGATTCAGAATCCCTAAGAAATGCCATAGCATTAGCTGAAACATGACACTTAGTTTTGACCACAATTCACTCTAGATCAGCTGAACAGACTATAAACAAAATTATTTCAATGGTACCTGAAGACGAACAGCCAATTATTAAAAATCAGATTTCTGAAAATATGACAGCAGTGATTGTTCAAAAATTAATGACAGCCATCGACTGAAAATGAATGGTGCCAGCCCATGAAATTTTATTAAATAATAAAGCCGTTGAAAACACAATTCGTGAAAATAAGATGAATCAATTAAGGAATGTAATGTATACATATAGAAGTAGTGGAATGTGTTTATTAGAAGATAGCCTTATCAATCTGGTCAAAATGAAAAAAATTACACCAGAAATGGCAATGTTTAATGCAAATGATCGTAGTACATTAAAGAGAGAATTAACAGAAAATGGATTAATTTAAAATTTTCAACCTTTATAATTGAAGTATCTAAATATAATACAAAATTCCGTAAGTTAATAAAAAAATATAATTCTTTGAATACCTCACCCATAATGGTGAGGATTTTTTAAGTATTATCTTGAATTTTCAACAATAAATACTACATTAAAATCAGATTTTTAAATTGTAAATTTATTATTGGATGGATTATATGACATTCGTTTATAGATGAACCTCAAGAGAACTGAGAAAAATTATATTAGCTATACTAAAATCATGAGTAGCTGACGAAATAAAGAGATTTAATTATATTCAAAGTTATTCATTCAAAGAAAAAGGTATTGAAAAAACAGAAGAAAAAATCCTTTTGATTCATACTAATGAACAGGATAAATTATTAGATTTTTTATCCAAATTTCCACAAATAGAAAAAATAAATATAAATTAATTTATCGCACCACATAATATGAGAAAAAGACAATTGATACAATTATCACAGTTTATACTTGCACGAATATTATTATGATTATTTGTCATTTTTGTAATGGAAAAATCATTCATTGATTTTATACTTAAATATCGATTATACCTATTAATCGTAAGCATATCCTACTTTTACTATTATTCTATCGAATACGAACCAGACAAAAAATATAACCTAATTAGAAATACAATAATATATGGTAATGCCTATCTCTTTCTACACATATTTTTTCGTCCATTGTTAAACATTTCTCATCAACTATTTGTACTCCTATGATTAATAGTTTTGTGAATGCGATGGACTACAACATTAACATTTAGACGAAAATATTTATTACAAATCATTTGATGAATATTTAGTTTTTTTATTCTCATATCTGGAATGTTTTATTTCTATCCAGATGAACCAGATATAAAATGATTTTTAGAAAATAAAAATAACAAAATTTCAGTTTTCTGAGTATCTGACTCAACAGAAAAGAAAGATGCATACATCAAAATAACAAGTTTAAAATGAAGTGAAGATTTTAATATACAACCAAATTTTGAAATATTTTTATCAGAAAATGAAACAATAGCATACCCTTCACTAAACAAAGATAGAAATGAAAAACTTATCATAACAACCGCTTATTGAGATCTAATTCAAATATTTCCACAATCAGAAATTAGTTTAGAATTTTCTTGAAAAAACTTAAAAACAATAAAAAAATTAAACTGAAAAATCTGATTTTTATCCTGAATCTTTGAATCAAACATAAAAGTTATATGAATAGATAATATATCTCCTGATGAACAAAATTGGCTAACATGAGCCCAAAAAATATACAAACAAGAAGTCGTATCTCACCTTAAAAATCAAATTTCTGAAAGCACAATTGAACTAGCAAATAATACAATAATGCACAATATCGATGGAATAATCATCAAATTTCTATCAAAAATGTTTCCTGTTACTTTTGGTAAAAATTTGCGTAATTATAATGAATTTCAGAAATATTTCAGCCGGACAGACGAACAATTAGATTTGTGAAGATTTTCAATGAAACAATGATCATGAGAATCAATAAACTCACTTCGGTGAAATATAAAAGAGAATATGGATGCATGAAAAAGCAATACTTACTGATGGTTCAAAAAACCAAAGGATAGATAAGATTTTCTAATCGCGAAAATTTTATAACTAGATATATAAAAAGTTACGAAAAAAGTCCTACAAAATTTGACAGGATTTTTTTTTTGAATATAATTCATGTATAGAATATACTACTATTTTTTATTCTCTTATAAATATAACAAAAATGAAAAAATTTTTAGAAGCATGAAAGCTTTGGACTGTATTATCGACTTTGCTATTTTTTATGACTTGTGGAGTATTTATTGCATATGCAGCCAGTAATAGCGGTGGTATGTTTTTTACAAAATACAACACTGAAGGAATGGATAACAAACTTACTGCCTCATCATGGGATAATCTTATGGAAGACTTAGATAATTTAATACCAGAAGGTGCAATTGTTGCGTTTGCTACCGACAGATGTCCAGATGGATGGACTGTATTCACAGGTGCGGATGAAAAATTTTTGATGTGAACAACTCTTAGTTCCAATGTCGGGATAACATGATGAACAAACTATCTTACCGAAGTACCAACGCATAATCATATGATTTATAATTATCTAACACAAGTTAACGGTTCTAGTGAAATTTATGTTTGAACTAAAAACTTAAATAATAAATATGTTACAGTTTGATATCATAAATTAAAAGATAGTCCCGGTTCAGAAAATCGGTCAAAACGTATAACAAGACGTGCACAAACACAACCAGAAGATCAAGAGGAGGTCCCTTATATATATCATGCAACAGAACTTACATGAAAAAGTTCAATCAACATTACAAACCCTTACATAAAAGTTCTTTATTGTATAAAATGAAATGGAACAACATCTTCTCCATCAGAATATTGTCCAAATGATTATACTCTTGGTTTTGATTGACCTTGTAATGATGGATATGAGATTAATTATAAACAATCAAATATGTGAAATGCATGTTGAAAATGTGTAGAACAAAGTTGCTGAGGCCAACGTGTTAGTTGTTCTTATACATACCAATGACCAAATTGAGGAGACTTATGGAATGAAACTATAAGATTAGGTAAATCTTGAGAGAGCTCATGTGTTATGCCTGGATGTTGTATCACAAATGATGAGGCAAGTACGCTATTTTCCAATGAAACTTGGTTAAGGCATTATATAAGAGATAATATATGAGATGAGCCTTCTAATACAAGCTATTCATTTGACTCTCTCAAAAACTTTCTTCATGAGTATTGTAGTAATCCAGTTTAATATAGTCGAAAATTTAATTATAAAAGGTTGTTAGATGGTTTTCATCTAGCAATTTTTTTGTTGTATTAATCCCTCAAAAATTTTAACATAACCTGTATTTATCACATGAAAAAGTCCCATAAAATTTGACAGAAATTTTTTTTTGAATATAATTAATAAGAGGAGTAACTATAAATTTTTATTCTCTTAAATATAAAAAATGAAAAAAATATTTAAATTATGGAAAATGATACCTGCCATACTCTTTTTTATGACTTGTGGAGTATTTATTGCATATGCAGCCAGTAATAGCGGTGGTATGTTTTTTACAAAATACAACACTGAAGGAATGGATAACAAACTTACTGCCTCATCATGGGATAATCTTATGG
>JAEEGI010015044.1_pt1 | contig 16162 bp, 14 predicted proteins | sample 8958751 | NCBI WGS metagenome assembly JAEEGI01 (sample SAMN16246545, study PRJNA631951) | gut metagenome | biome: gut microbiome; feature: rumen; material: KS-attached | host: Bos | place: Iran: Karaj | collected 2018-10
GTTCCGAGTTTTCCGAAAATTTTTATTAACGCGTTCTTATATAAGTGTTTCCGTTTTTCAGTTAGAGCAAAAGTTTTCCAGTTCATTCAATACCTGGTATAAACTGCCGGATTTTTTGTTTGGCTTGCAGAATTTTTCAAGCCACATGGTTTTCCACAAATTGCAGATAAATTTTCCGATGTCTCACATAAAATGTGTACTTTTGTACAACAATTCAAATGAAATCGTATGAACGGACAACGAAAACGGAGAACTATCCGCCGGTATGCCGCGCGTGAAATTCCAGACGAGTTGCTCTACGGTCTGTTGCAGAGTGCGGAGCAAACACAAACGATGGGAAACCTTCAGTTGTACAGTGTCGTGGTCACCAGAGACCCTTTGATGAAGCAGAAGTTGGCTCCGGCGCATTTCAACCAGCCTATGGTGACTTCGGCTCCTGTGGTGTTGACTTTTTGTGCCGATTACCGCCGTACTACGCTCTGGTGCCGTCAGCGCAAGGCCAATCCCGGTTACGACAACTTTCTTTCGTTTATGAATGCATCGACTGACGCGTTGCTTTATTGCCAGAGATTCTGCGATTTAGCCGAGGAAGCCGGTCTTGGATTGTGTTTTCTGGGCACTACCGTTTATCAGCCGGAGCCTATCATTGACGTGCTGAAATTGCCGAGCCTTGTGATGCCTGTTGCAACGATTACTGTGGGTTTTCCTGCCGAAGATGGGGTGGTGAGCGAGCGTCTTCCGCTTGAGGCTATTGTGCATGACGAGGTTTACAACGATTTTACGCCCGGGCGCATTGACCGTTGTTATGCCGAAAAGGAGTCTCTGGAGGTGAACCGCCGTTTTGTGGAAATCAATCACAAGGAGACGCTGGCCCAAGTGTTTACGGACTTGCGCTATACGAAATCCGATTGCGAGCAGATGTCGGTCAGTCTGTTGCAGGCTTTGCGCCGTCAGGGTTTTCTGCCCTCTGGCGAATAATCAGTAAGTGACAGGCTATATTATATAAGGTATGACGCGCCGGTTACCGTTTGCCGAGTTCGCGTTCTATGTTTTCCACCTGGCTGCGGAAGAGTTTGTCGTCCTGTATGCGCTTTTCGGTCTGGCTGCATGAATGAAGCACGGTTGAATGGTCGCGTTTGCCAATCTTGAGCCCTATTTGCGATGAACTGAGTTTGGTGTACTTCTGACAAAGAAACATGGCGATTTGCCGGGCTTCGACTACGTGGCTTTTACGGCTGCTTGAGGCGATGTCTTTTGAGGTTATCTTGAGGTATTTTCCCACTTTCTCGACGATATCTTCGGGTGTCACGGGCTCATGGTTGATGCGTACGGTGCGGGCTACGGTTTTCTGCGCCAGATCCATGTTTATCTCGCAGTTGTTGGCCACAGAGAACGCCAGGAGTGAGTTTATGATGCCTTCCAACTCGCGTATGCTGCCTGTCACGTTGCCTGCAATATAGTTGATGACGTTTTTTGGGAAGGGCAGGTTGTTTTGTCTCACCCGTTTCTCCACGATGGCTTTTCTTAACTTGGCGTCGGGGCGTTCCAATTCGGCTATCAGTCCCCAGTTAAAGCGGTCCAGGATTCTCTCTTGCATGCCTTCGAGCATCACAGGTGGCCTGTCGCACGTTATAACCAGCTGACGGCGGTTGTGTTGCAGGTGATTGAAGATGTTGAAGAAGGCTTCCTGCGTCTTGGTCTTGCCTGCAATTTCCTGTATGTCGTCTATGATGAGCGTGTCAATGGACTGATAGAAGCTCATGAAGTCGTTGAATTGTTTTTTGACCACTGCCTGGCTCAGTTGTACGGAGAACAGATGGGCTGAAACGTAGAGGACGCGCTTTTGGGGCTCTCTGGCTTTCATCTGGTGGCCTATGGCGTTTGCCAAATGGGTTTTTCCGACACCTGAAGGGCCGTAAATGAAGAACGGGTTGAATGTGTCCTGGAATTTCTCGGCTATGGTTTGGGCAATCTTGCAGGGGAAACGGTTGGAGTCGCCTTCGATGAAATTTTCAAACGTGTAGAGCGGGTTCAGGTCGGGGTTAAGCTCCTGCGGATGGCGTGGTGCAAGGCCTTCAATGAAGTCTGAGGCGCCGAAAACCCCCGGGTGGCGTTGCATTTCCGATATGTGCTGCGGTTCAGAGGCTATATTCTGCTGTTCCTCGGCTATACCTATTATATAATGCAGCTTGGCAGACTGACCGAAGAACTTGCGGATGCCGCTAATCGTTATATCGGCGAAATGAGAGTCCCAATATTCGCAGAAGAACTCAGTTGGAACTTCAATACGCAGTTTTTCGCCATCAAAAGAGTGGAATCTGGATGGTCTAAACCAGGTATTGAATGAACTGTCCCCAATATTGTCTTTAATATATTGGAGACAGCATGCCCATAGTTGTTCCGGCTGTTTTATAGTCATCGGATTGTTACAAGTCTCTCAAATTTCGTAATGCAAATTTCCGACTTTTTTCGCGATTGTGCAAGGATGATTTTTTCCATGAAAAACGTCGTCATTTTGTAATCGTTTTTTTATTAAGCCGTTGTCACTTTTTTATTCTGAATTAAGCCTTGTGGCCATTTTTTTTGTCCACACGTGTTAACGCTTGTTTCAGTGAGTTGTGTTCAGGCTTGTTTTGCCGGCCTAATGGTGTCTTGTTGTTATTCCTGTGCTGATTATTAGTGTTTTATGATTTGTTTTCGCTGCCTTTGTGTGAACTTTGCTTATTTAGAATAAGTATTTTCCGCAGGCTGTGTTCCTTGCATTTTTTATCAATTCCGGGCTACAATTTTTATACTTTCGTTTAGCCGGTCGGATGTCAGGCATACTCTTTATGAAAGCAATTATCAGGAAAAGTATGCGGGGTTCAATCCTAACCAGTCGGAAAGTAGGACGGGCCGTGTTTAGTATGGGTTATTTTTTCTCCTTGTCCTTTTTCCCGAAGACGGAGAAGTGTACGTATCTCTTGGGTTGCTGGCGCAGGTTGGTGAGCAACGAATCGGACGAAGCCAATGTACGCGTCAGGTTGTCGTAGAGCGTGCGGTCGTTAAGCAAGAGCCCGAGGTTTCCGGTGGTTGAATTTATTTTTTCGTTCAGTTCCCGGGTCAGCTGGCGGGTTTCGGCTAACGTTTGGTCCACGTCGCTGAGGGTTTTCTCGTAGTCCAGTTGGCTCAGCTTGTTTGTGAGCACGTCGACATTGGTGCCCACTTGGGTGAGCTTTGATGTCATTTGGGGTATGTCGTTGGCGAGCAACCGGTTCATGCGTGTGGTGGTTTCTTTAAGGTGTGCCGTCACTGTTTGGGCGTTTTCAAGTGTCTGCATGATGGCCGGACTGGCGAGCAAGTGGTTCACGGTATAGAGTATGGAGTCCAATTTGGGCAGCAGGGCTTTTATTTGTGGCATCATCTCGGCTACTTGTTCCAGTGCGCCTGTTTGTGGTCCTCCCAGGATAGAGTCGCCGGGTTGCAGGAACGTGTTGCTGTTTGCCAGGACAAGGTTCATGGTTGTGGAACCGAGCATGGTTGATACCAATTCGGCGTAACTGCCTTCTGGGATGCGCATGCGTTCGTTTACCTCGATGCCTACATAGACGTGGCCGGGTTTGGTGTAGTCGTAGTTGATTTCGCGCACGGTACCTATGGGGAAACCGTTGGCGTAGACGGCGTTGTTTTTTGCCAAGCCGGTGATGTCGCTGAAGTTGACGTAGTAGAGGTCGCTTTTCTTGAAAAGGTTGACGCCTTTGAGAAAGTTAATGCCGTAGAAGAGGATTACGACCGTGGCGATGGCGGTCAGGGCGACTTTTATTTCCTTATTGAATTTCATTAGGTTTACTTCTTGCTGGTTTGTTTCATGGCTTCCTGCACGCTGATCTTTTGTGTGCCTTTGAATGCGACGACAAAGCAGTCGGGGAACTTATCCTGTATGGTCTTTTTCAGAGCCAGGATTTCCTTGTACGATGTCGTGGAGCCATAGGTATATTTGTACAGGTTGTTTTCCTGATATGAGTCGACGGGAGTCAGTTTCTTGAATTGCGTGGCGTCGTTCCGGAGCTTGTGACTCGAAGAACAGATTTGTATTTTGAAGACTGGCAACCCCTGAGTGGCTTCTTCGGTTTTCACAGGTGCCTTTTCGTTGTTTTCAGGTGCCTTGTCCTGCGTTTTATGTTCGGTGTCGGTTTCTCCAAGTGGCTCCGTCTTTTGGGCAGGTTCCTTCTGGTCGGTTACAGGCTGTGCTTCGTCTTGGACAGAAGACTCATTCTCTTGCGGTTTGGGCACTTCAAACTTTGGCACTTCGTTTCCGGCCGGCTGGGCTAAAGTCTTGCGGTAATTGACGAAGCCATTGTAAATGCTGCGGGCCAGTTCTTCCACACCTTGTGCCGAATTGAGGTAGCGTTCTTCTTCCGGTGTGGAAATAAATCCGAGTTCCGTCAGTATACTGGGCATAGACGTTTCCCTAAGCACCAGAAAACCGGCTTGTTTAACGCCTTTGTCAGGACGACCTGCGCTTGCGTACTGCTGTTGTACCGCTTTGGCCAGCTCAGCACTGTGTTTCATCTGCTGGTCCTGCATAAAGTCAAATATAATGTAGCTTTCCGACTGGTTAGGATTGAACCCCGCATACTTTTCCTGATAATTGCTTTCATAAAGTATGACAGAGTTCTCGCGTTTGGCCACTTCAAGATTTTCTTTAGCCCTTGCCATACCGAGCGAGTAGGTTTCGGAACCGTAAGCAATCCGACCTTTGGGAAGCGAATTCGTATGTACGGAGATGAACAAGTCGGCTTTGGCGTGGTTAGCTATGTTTGCGCGTTCTTTTAGTCCGACAAAGACGTCCGTTTTCCGGGTATAGACCACCTGCACGTCGGAGCAGTTTTTTTCTATGAGGCTTCCGAGTTTCAGCGCCACGTTCAAATTGATGTTTTTCTCCTTTGAATAGGTGCCTATGGCGCCCGGATCGTTTCCGCCATGGCCTGCGTCAATGACCAATACGAACTTGGCCGGCATGATGACCGGTATAAGCCATAACAGGGTTAAGGCGATGAATCGGGTGGGGCTTATGTTCGTGTGCATGGCTGACGGCGTGGCTTGTGTATGCTTAGTTGTTCAGATATTGTTCGGCGTTGCTGAATATTTCGTTGACGCGGTCGATGGTAGCACGGCGGAATTTGCCTTCTTCCTTGCGCAGGGTTTTTCCGTTTGCCTTGAAGGCGCGTTCATCCGTGATTGTTTCTTCGGCAGTCATGAGTGCGTTGGTTGCAAACCGGTCTGCGTCGTAAATATATCGGATTTGGAAAATTTTAAGTCTGACTTGGCCGTCGCTACATCCCACTTGTATTTTGTATAAGAAGAATGTGGCGTCGGTTTCCCAGGCTTTGCGCTTGAAGTAGACGGTTTCTTCAAGGCTGGCCTCAAGGATGCCTTTCTCGGGGTCGTCTGTGGTAATCTTGGAACGCTCTTCGTTTTCTGACATGACCACCAGTGTGCCGAGATAATCCTTCATGGTCTGATAGGCCTGGGCCTTGTTGGCTGAGGCGACGGGTATGTTTTTTACGAACACAACGTTGCCGTTTTCCAAGGTCACGGCTCCTTTGGCGTAAGGGGATTCGCTGCTCTTCACCTGTGCTGTCGTGAACACGGGAAGGGTCATTAGCAGAAGCATTACTAACTGTTTCATTTTCGTAAATGTCTTTATTGCTACAAAATTAAGAAAATATCCTGAACTATGGGCTCTGGCGGGCGCAACAATTGACTCGGATTAAATTTTTTTGGACTTTTGGAGCCTCTTTCTTGATTTTGCACGTGCCATGCGGCCGATAATTGACGGGAAAAGCGTATTTTTGCATTAAAAATTGGAGATACCGATGAAACCAGTGATTATAGCGGGCCCTTGTGTCATTGAAAACGCCGCTTTGCTTGACACGGTGGCTGCCGAATTGGTGCGTCTGAACCGCAAATACGGTTTGGACATCATCTTTAAGGCATCTTTTGACAAGGCAAACCGTACTTCGCTCAGTTCATTCAGAGGTCCCGGCATGGAAAAGGGACTCGGGATGCTCGATGAGGTGAAAACAAAATTTGGTCTCAAAATTCTGACCGACATTCACGAATCCGGCCAGGCCGCACCCGTAGCTGAAGTGGCCGATGTCATTCAAATTCCGGCTTTTCTCTGCCGTCAGACCGACTTGCTCGTAGCTGCAGCCCGAACAGGCCGAGTTGTAAACATCAAGAAAGCACAGTTTCTCTCGGGAAACGATATGCAGTATCCCGTAGACAAAGCCCGTGAAAGCGGAGCCAAAGACGTGTGGCTCACAGAACGGGGTAATTCTTTCGGATACAACAATCTGGTGGTCGATTTCAGAAATATACCCACCATGAAGCAGTTTACCCCGCAGGTAATCATGGACTGTACCCACAGCGTGCAACGTCCGGGCGGCTTGAAAGGAACTACAGGAGGCAACCGCGAATATATACCCTCCATGGCTTTGGCTGCGAAAGCTTTTGGAGCCACTGGCTTCTTCTTTGAAACGCATCCCAATCACGTAGAAGCCCTTAGCGACGGACCGAACATGCTTTTCCTGAAAGATTTGGAGGACGTAATAATTTCCATATTATGAATACGCTGTCCCAAACCGCAATAAAGTGCCTTCAAGACGAAGCACAGATATTGTTGGACCAGATTCCCTCGATTGATGACCAGTTCTTGAAAGCCGTAGACCTGTTATATAATTGTAAAGGTAAGGTTGTGGTCACCGGAGTAGGCAAAAGCGGGCACATAGGTGCGAAAATAGCCGCCACATTCTCAAGCACGGGTACCCCCAGCTTCTATGTAAATCCCCTTGACCTTTATCACGGAGATCTTGGAGTGATTACAGGCGACGATATCGTGATTGCCATTTCGAATTCAGGGCAAACCGACGAATTGCTCCGCATTATTCCCAACATGTTAGAGCGTCATATTCCGATTATAGGCGTAAGTGGAAACTCCCAATCGCTATTGGCAAAATACGCCAATGCACATATTCTGCTGCGGGTGAAACGTGAAGCCACTCCTTTGGGACTTGCACCCACTTCTTCCACAACTGCGACACTGGCACTCGGAGATGCATTGGCCTGTTGTCTGATTGTGGCGCGCCAATTTACCGCATCGGATTTCGCACGTTTCCATCCCGGCGGTTCATTAGGCAAACGGTTGCTCACAAAAGCGTCTGACGTGATGTATAAAGAGAACTTGCCGGTGATTTCACCCGACACAAAGTTAGGGGAAGCCGTGATGTGTGTTTCCAGAGGGCGTCTGGGCATTTGCATCGCTGTAGATGACGGTAAAGTACTGGGACTTGTGACCGACGGAGACATACGTAGGGCGATGGAAACCTCACAAAGCCGCTTCTTTAGTCTGACCGTGAGTGACATTATGACGCGTAATCCGAAAACAGTGTCGGTTGACACGCGCATTGACGCGATTGATAACATCATGAACTCAAATAAAATTCATTGCGTACTTGTGGTTGACGAAGCCAATCGCCTGCTTGGCGTTGTCGATTCCTTCAGTACGGTGATTTAGGTTAGATGTATTTCCACCGTAGTCTCAAGTGTTTCGTTGTAGCAACCCTGATGTGTGTTGCACAGTTTGGCTTGCTTTGTGCCCAAACAGATTCACTGATGCGCCAGTTGGAGAAAGAGGGCGTCACATTCACTTCTAACAACAGCATTGTCTTTTTCGAAAACGGCCAGGCTAAGTTTGACGACTTGTTCAAGGCAGTTGCCCAAGCCAAGTCTTCAGTTCACATGGAGTATTTCAACTTTCGTGACGACTCTATTGCGAATGCGTTGTTCGATTTATTGGCAAAGAAAGTTTCAGAAGGCGTTGAGGTGAGGCTTTTGTACGATGCGTTCGGAAATGCATCAAACAATAAACCTATCAAGAAGAAGAAACTGAAAGAGATACGCCAGACAGGCATCCGCATCTACGAGTATAGCCCGCTTAAGTTCCCTTGGCTGACGCGTATCATCCCCCGTGACCACCGCAAAATCGTGTTGATTGACGGCAAGTCGGCTTACTCCGGCGGTATGAACGTTGCAGACTATTATATAAAAGGTAAACCGGAAATCGGCGGTTGGCATGACATTCACTATCGCATAGAAGGCGACGCCGTAGGCGAATATCAGAAAATCTTTCTGCGGATTTGGGAGAAGGTAACCCATGAAAAAGTGTCCGGACCTCAGTATTATCCCGGCGAATCTTTGGCATGCAACGCATTGAAAGGGCTTAAGAATGACACGACAACAACTGCCGGAATGAAGACAATAGGTATAGCCAACCGCGAACCCCGCGTGTCGCCGATGGTGGTGAGGAAGACGTTTGTGCATATCATTAATTCGGCGAAACATACCATACAACTTATCAACCCATATTTCACCTTGAACGGACCGGTCAAGAGAGCCTTGAAAGCAGCTGTGAGACGCGGCGTCCGGGTTGAGATTATGGTGTCCGAAACAAGCGACATACCCATCACTCCGCGTATTGTGGACTATCAGGCACGCCAGATGATGAAAGCCGGAGCCAAGGTATATTATTACACAGGCGGTTTCCATCACAGCAAAATCATGATGATCGACAGCATGTACTGTTATGCCGGTTCGGCAAACCTTGACAGCCGCAGCCTAAGGTGTGATTACGAGTGCAATGCCCTTATTCTTGACCCCGAAAGCACAGGTGAACTGCTCCATATCTTTAATCGCGACAAAAAGACCAAATGTGTCCTCCTCACCGATGAATATTGGAAAAAGAAGAAGAAATCCCATAAGACACAGGCTTGGTTCTATCACCTTCTGCTCACTCCTTTTGTATAGCATCCGGCATTTCCGTCACCCCCTGCTGAACTCCCAAAAGAATAAGTCAGACATGCGGGCCTCCAAGTCCCACTTGGCCGGTTTTATCTCCCACATGCTTCCCGCCATGTCCGCGATGCCTTGACCGTAATGGTGTTTGGCAAATGCAAAAAAGAATCGGCACGACCCGAAAGCCATGCCGATTGGTTGAATGTATTTCCTGAAAGGTTTATTCCAGTTTGCGGGCACCGTCACCAATGACAACGTCGATGATAACGGGCTTCTTGCCGAACTTTTCAGCAAACTTGTCAACAACTACCTTCACGAAATTGTTGTAGAGTTCCTCACTTACGAGATTGATAGTGCAGCCTCCGAAACCGCCACCCATGATACGGCTGCCGGTAACGCCTTCTTGCTTGGCAATATCATTGAGAAAGTCGAGTTCTTCACAGGACACTTCGTACTCTTTGCTTAATCCGTAGTGAGTTTCATACATCATGTGGCCGACAGTCTCGTAGTCACCTTTCTCCAATGCGTCACATACGGTCAGCACACGTTCGCGTTCGCCGATTACATAATGGGCACGCATGGCGTCTTCTTTGCTTACTTCGGGTCGAACTTCGTCCAACATTTCGTAAGTGGCGTCACGCAGGCTCTTTACTTCGGGATGCTTGGCATTGATTTTGGCTGCCACGTTTTCACAACTCTTGCGGCGGTCGTTATAGGGCGAACCCACCAGTTCATGCTTTACGCAGGAGTTTACAAGTACCAGTTTGTATCCCTTCGGGTCGAATGGATAATATTTGAACTCGCCGCTGCGGCAATCCAAGCGCATGAGGCTGCCTGCTTTACCGTGGATGCTGGCGAACTGGTCCATGATGCCGCAATTGACACCAATGTATTTGTGCTCCGTACGCTGTCCGACGCGGGCCAACTCCATCTTTTCGATTTTGTTGTCGCCCCAAAGGTCGTTCAGTGCAAAGGCATAGACACTTTCAAGGGCTGCAGAAGAGGACATGCCGGCTCCCAGGGGAACATCACCTGAGAATGCCGTGTTGAAACCTCCTACGGGAACTCCCAAGGCCATCATTTCGCGGCATACACCGAAAATGTAGCGGGCCCAAGTGGCTTTAGGACCTTTTTCATCGTCCAAAGAGAATTCCACCTTGTCTTTAAGGTCAATCGAGTAGGCACGTACGTTGCGTGTTCCATTGGGTTTGATTTCTGCAATCATGCCTTGCTGCACAGCACCTGGGAATACGAACCCGTCATTGTAGTCTGTGTGCTCGCCAATGAGGTTAATGCGCCCCGGAGAAGCGTAGATAGAACCGGTGGAGCCGTCGAAATGCTTTATGAAACGGCTTCTAACATCATCAATCTTTAAGTTCATAATTTTTATGTCTGATATAATTCAGTTTATGTTTGACTTATTCTTTTGGAAGTTTGTCTTTGTTCACACGGCTGCCGATAAGAGCATAGAACAAGATGTAGATGGCGCAAACGATAATCACAGCATAGGCGGCTACATAACTGCCTACGGTTTCTGCAAACCAAGCTTCGAACGGCATAAGTACGGCACAACCGAATACCATGGTCATGAAAATACCGGCTGCAATGGCTGTATATTTGCCAAGGCCTTCTACGGCAAGGTTGAAGATGGCTCCCCACATGACGGAAGTGCAGAGACCAACGAGAATGAAGAAGAATACGCCCATCGGAACCTCAGGATGAATAACGGTAAGGGTTGCCCAATTGATACCAAGCACTGTAACTTTCGGAGCATTTGTACCCATATTTGCCATACCGAGGGCAACGAGGATAATGCAGAGGATAGACACGGTGGTAACCAATGCGCGGCTGCTCACCTTGCCTGCAATGCTTGCGCCGACGAATCGGCCGATGAGCATCATGATCCAATAAACGGCAGCAATCAATGTGGCCACACCTGCAGCTATACCTGCGCCAGACAATCCTGTGTTTCCGTTGGGCAATATGCCGTCTGTGGGCGCGCTAAGATAGTTAATCATTGTTGTAGGTACGCCTACTTCAATACCCATGTACAAGAAAATAGCGATGGCACCGAGTACGAAATGACGGTACTTGCAGGCTCCTTTAATCAAAGCAACTTGACTTTCTGTTTTCTCCTGTTCGGGTTCTTCAATCTTAGTGAAGGCAATGATGATAAATGCTATAGCGAAAATTGCAATTGCGATAAACAGCGCGGGAGTGGCTGCGGCGATTTGGGTCTCCTTGGTGATTTCACCAATCAGGGCTCCCATGATGATGTAGATGGCTACGGCGCAGGTGCTGTTGAACACGCCACCGATTTGGATGTATTGGTTTCCTTTATTACCGCCTCCACCAAGAAGATTAAGCATTGGATTAACAACGCAGTTGAGCATACACATGGTGCAACCTGCTACAAGGGCGCCAATAAGGTAGATGATGAAGTTTGCAGTGTTGCTTTCAACGAGAGCAAGGCCTGAAATCCACTGTATGAGGATTCCGATGATACCTACGACCAAGGCAAGAAGTGCCGTCTTCTTGTAACCGATTTTGCTAATCAACATACCGGAGGGAATACCCATGATCAGATAGGCTGCAAAGTTTCCGATATTGCCAATCTGTGCTAAAGAATCGGGTATGCCGAATTGGTTCTTAAGAATAAGGGCCATTGGCGAACATAAGTTCGTTACGAAGGCAATCATGCCGAAGAGCGCAATCATTATAATGATGGCTGCCCATTGTTTTTTTTGTGTACTCATTTTTTTGTTAGTTTTAAAGATTTAGTTATTAGTTATCGTTTATTATTTGTCTATTCCAAATTTGTATACAGTCTTTTGACGATACACATCTCCCGGCTTTAGCACGACGCTGGGGAAATATGGACGGTTCGGAGAGTCAGGTATGTGTTGCGCTTCAAAACATAGGGCGCTGCGACGCGGATATGTACTGCCCTGACTCCCACTGAAGCCGTCGGCCCAGTTATCTGAATAGAACTGTATGCCTGGTTCTGTGGTGTATACTTCCATTGTACGTCCGCTTGTCGGTTCTATAATTTTCGCGGCAAAACTTAATTCGCCCGGTTCTTTTTTATTGAGAACGAAACAATGGTCATAGCCGGCGCCGTTTTTGATTTGTACGTCGTCAGCATCGATGCGTTCTCCCACAACATGGGGTGTCGTGAAATCAAACGGTGTATTTTTGACACTACGTATTTCTCCCGTGGGAATAGATGTCTCGTCGATGGGTACATAATAGTCTGCGTTGATTGTGCAAACGACATTCATTGCCGAAGGTGTGGGATTGGCTATGCCAGATAGGGAGAAGAATCCGTGACTGGTCATATTGACAATTGTTTTCTTGTCTGTGGTGCCTTCATATTCGATAACCAACTCATTATCGTCGGTCCACGTGTAAACAACGCCCATGGTCAGCGTGCCAGGAAAGCCTTCTTCACCGTCTTTTGAGACATATTTCAGTGCTAAACTGTTTTGGCTTGTCTTTACTACGTCCCATACCCGAGCATGAAAGCCTGTCGGGCCTCCGTGTAGATGATTGGGACCGTTATTTACGCTTAACGTGTATTCTTTTCCGTCGAGCGTAAACTTACCTTTGCAGATGCGGTTGCCGTATCGGCCTACAAGTGTGCTTAGAAAGGGTTCTGGACTGTTGATTACACTGTCGATGTTGTCATGTCCCTGAATGACATTTGCAAGTTTGCCATTTTTGTCGGGAACCATGATGGCGGTGATGGCACCTCCGTAATTGGTAATCGCTACTTCGTTTCCTTTGTCATTTTTTAGGACATAAAGTCCCGTCTGTTTGCCGTCAATCTCCTTTTGAAAGGCTTCGGGAGACATCCCGCAGACATGCGTGTTCACATTTTCCATGTTATTTTTCCTACGTAGTTATTTTTGATGCAAATATAACTCAAAAGAAACAATAACGCAAGGAAAATCGTAGGAATTTTAATCTTGAGTTGACATTTTGGGCATAAAAAATGTCAGAAAATCGGCTACGACGTAACTACTGCCTCCGATGTATACGAAATCTTGAGGTTGTGAGTCGCTGATTGCCGCCTGGTATGCACTCACTACGGTTTGGTACGTTTTACCTTTGAGTCCGTAGTCTTCTGCCAGGTTTTTGAGTTCATTTTCGTCAATGGCGCGCTTGACACTTGCTTTTGTAAAATAGTAGATGGCGTTTTTGGGAAGCAGAGCAAGCACGGCACGCACATCTTTGTCGTTGACCATACCTATTATAATACGCATGGCTTCGCAGGTCTGGGCTTTGAGTTGCCTGGCAATGTATTTGAAGCCTCCTTCATTGTGTCCGGTGTCACATACAACGGTTGGCCCCTCGTTTTTAATTGTTTGCCAACGTCCCATAAGGCCCGTTAATGAACAGACATTTTCGAAAGCTTGCCGGACATCCTTTTTGCTCAGTTTTAGGCCGGACTTTTTCAGTTGGCTGATCGCGTTCAGTATGGTATTTGTGTTTTTTTCTTGACACAATCCTCCGAGTTCGCCGTGTAGTTTACCATATGTTTTGGTCACATATTCGAATCCGCCGCGTTTGTAGTCCGCCTGGTATGAACAAATCTCCTGATGGTCTTCGGCAAAGCAGAGTGGGGCGCCCGCTTCTTTGCTTTTATCTTCAAACACTTTGCGTGTCTCTTCCGTATATTCGCCTATGACGACAGGAACGCCTTGTTTCATGATGCCGGCTTTCTCTTCCGCTATTGCATCCAAGGTATGTCCGAGGAATTGTACGTGATCGAAACTGATATTTGTGATTACGGAAAGTATAGGCCGGATAATGTTGGTACAATCCAGGCGTCCGCCTAACCCGACCTCGATAACGGCGATGTCAACCTGCTCGTCGGCAAAATATTTTAGGGCCATCGCCGTCGTAATCTCAAAAAAAGAGGGATGTAGTGGCTCAAAGAAACGGCGTTCTTTGTCAACAAAATTCACGACATAATCTTCGGAAATCGGTTGTCCGTTGATGCGGATGCGTTCTCGGAAATCCACGAGGTGAGGAGAAGTGTAGAGCCCCGTTTTATAGCCTGCCGATTGCAGGACTGCGGCTAACGTGTGTGCACATGAACCTTTGCCGTTAGTACCTGCGATGTGAATGGTCTTATATTGTCTGTGGGGATGCCCGAAGTGCTCGTCGAAAGCGAGAGTATTGTCCAAACCTTCTTTATAAGCCGCCTGTCCTTCTTTTTGAAAGACAGGCGTACTATCGTAAAGGTACTTGATTGTTTCTATGTAGGACATAGTCCGTTTTTAATCAAAGAAAGTTTTGAATTTCTCAAAGATTCTTCGGCGGATACTTTCAGATGGTTTGAAATGTTCCCCGTCTTTTAAGCGGCTGATGGCCTCTTTCTCGTCCGATGACAAAGTTTCCGGTATATAAACGCTGATTTTGACGACCAGATCTCCGTTTCCGTAGCCGTAACCTCTGACTGCCGGCAATCCTTTACCGCGTAAGCGGAGGATTTTGCCCGGTTGCGTGCCCGGTTCAATCTTTATTCTAACTTGTCCGTCAATTGTAGGCACGGTTACAGTGTCTCCAAGCGCGGCTTGAGGGAATGAAAGCAGCAGGTTGTACATGATATTGTTTCCGTCACGCACGAAAGTATCATTTTTAGCCTCTGCAATTATTACTTGAATGTCTCCCGGAACGCCGTTGTGCCTTCCAGCGTTTCCTTTGCCAGGCACGTTGACGACCATATCCTCCGAAACACCGGCCGGAATGCTTATTTCAACAATCTCTTCGCCTTGTACGACACCCTCTCCATGACAATGGCGACACTTGTTCTTAATTACCTTGCCTTCTCCGTGACATGTGGGACAAACAGTCTGAGTCTGCATCATGCCAAGGAAACTCTGGCGCGTTTTAATCACATATCCTGCGCCGTGACATTCAGGACAAGTGACGGGAGTTTCATGCCCTTCGGCGCCGGAGCCATGACAATCGGGGCAAGTCACATATTTCTTGACCTTAATCTTCTTTGTGATTCCCGATGCTATTTCTTTCAGCGTCAAAGTCAGTTTTACACGTAAATCAGAGCCTCTGAACTGTTGCGGTCTGGCTTGTCCTCCGCCTCCGAAGCCACCAAAACCGCCAAAACCTCCGCGTCCGCCAAAGATATCTCCGAACATGGAGAAGATATCATCCATATTCATGCCCTGAGAACTGAATCCGCCGCCCGCAGCTCCGCTCAATCCTTCAAAACCAAATTGATCGTATTGGGCACGTTTCTTTGCGTCGTGCAGAACATCATATGCCTCGGCGGCTTCTTTGAATTTCTCTTCAGCCTCTTTGTCACCCGGATTACGGTCCGGATGATACTGAATGGCTTTCTTCTTATATGCCCGTTTAATTTCTTCTTCGGTGGCGTTTTTTGCCACACCGAGCACTTCATAATAATCTCTCTTGGCCATATGCCGCTCCTTCTGTTATTATTGTCCTATGGCCACTTTGGCATGTCTGATTACCTTCTCATTAAGCATGTAGCCCGTTTGCACGCAGTCAATGACTTTTCCTTTTTCATCGTCATTGGTTGCCGGTATCATGGCTATAGCTTCGTGGAAATCCGTATTAAAATCCTGCCCAACGGCTTCAATAGCCTTGAGTCCTTGACTTTCGAGGGTCTTAACCAGTTTCTCGAAAATCAGAGTTACGCCTTCGCGTAAAGCATCTACGTCAGAGGATTTGTTAAAACTCTCCAACGCACGCTCAAAATCGTCCATGACAGGCAGAAGTGCCGTCATGACTTTCTCTCCTCCATTTAAGATGAGCTCAGTCTTCTCTTTGAGAGTACGTTTTCGGTAATTGTCAAATTCAGCTACTTGGCGCAAATACTTGTCTTTGAGCTCTGCCACTTGAGCTTCAAGCAACTCTATTGGATTCGCCTCTTCCTGAACCGCATCTTTTTCTTCTGTTGCTGAAGAATCGACTGTTTCAGTTGTATCTTGCGTTTCCGTTTTGGCTTGTTCTTGCTCGATATTTTCTGTCACTTTGTTGTGTTTTTTCTTACTCATTTCTTTTTGTTTTAGTCACCTTTGCAATTGCAAAAGTCGTACCAATTAGGTTCCACGATAGAGTTTTTCTCTTAATTCTTTGATGTGTTCGTCGCGAATATAGTCTTCGTAATTGGTCAATTTGTCAATGCAACCGTTAGGTGAGAGTTCAATAACCCGGCCAGCGAGTGATTCGATAAATTCATGGTCATGGCTCGCAAAAAGTAGGTTTCCCTTGTATAGCTTTAAGTTATTGTTGAACGCTTGTATGCTTTCCAAATCCAAATGATTGGTTGGTGTAT
>JAEEGI010015049.1_pt1 | contig 16156 bp, 12 predicted proteins | sample 8958751 | NCBI WGS metagenome assembly JAEEGI01 (sample SAMN16246545, study PRJNA631951) | gut metagenome | biome: gut microbiome; feature: rumen; material: KS-attached | host: Bos | place: Iran: Karaj | collected 2018-10
TGCAGTGTTGTACCCAATGACTCAATATCCTGCTTAAGGTTATCTACCGATTCAATCTTTCCGCTGATAGAATCCTTGTAGGAATCAAATTCTTTCTCAATTTCGGAACGGACCACATCAAGCCGGCTGCGGCTCTCCTTGTCCAGGGCAGCAAAGAATTCAGACTCTACCGCTGTGTTCTTATCCTTAAGAAGCTCAAGCCGCTCCATATAGCTCTTACCAAAGCTCTCAATACTTTCTTTGAAAGAATCAAGCCTGGTGTTCATGGCAATTGTCAGATCTTTGACTGCATTCTCGGAAACCAGCGCCTGGCGGCCTGTAAGTTCCTCTATCTGTGAATTGAATGTATCAAGCCGCTTTCCAGCCATCTCAAGACCATCCTGAAGAGATCCCATATTAAGGTTCACAGTATTAAGAAGATTAAGTCTGAGCTGTTCAAAGGCTTCCTCATTCTTTTTATTGAATTCGGTAAGGATTGAGTCGGACTGTTCCTTTATTTCTCCCAGCTGGCTGGTAAGGTTCTGAATGCTGCGCCGCACAATCTCCACATTCCTTGACTCCTGTTTAAGAAGCTGCAGGTTCTTGTCCGCCTTAAGGGAAGCATCGGCCATGTCGTTGAAAGCACTGCGGAAAGTGTCCAGCTGGCTGCTGAGAACTTTTATCTCCTCATCCCGTTTTCTCACCATATTGAAACTGGATTCAAAGCTTTTTATCAGATCGCGGGCATTCTGCTCGCTCCCCTCCATAGCTTTCTTTATATCATCCAGCTCAAGTTTCTTCTCGCCCACAAGGTCATCCAGCTCCCTTGTCTTGCTTTCAAAATACTTGCGCATTCTGTCCAATGAGCGGCTGTTTGTGTCAGACTTACGGAATGCAAAAAGAATCAGAAGTTCAACAGCAAGAGAAAATATAAAGAAGAAAACAAGCACACTGTTACTTACCAAGAATATAACCCCGTAAATCCCTGAAATCTGAGAATGTTATGTCAGCAACGCTGTCTGGCACAGGCTTTTCAGCCAAATGGGCAGTCTTCATTCCTGCCCTCTTTGCTCCTATTATATCATATTTATATTCATTTCCAACATAAATTATTTTTTCTGGCTCAATTTTTAATTCTTCTGCTGCCAGCAGGAAGGCATCGGGTTCTGGCTTAAGGTGTCCCATGGTGTCGGCAGATATAGCTACATCCCAGTACTGGTCGAAGCCTAGGGCAGAAAGCTTGTCTCCTGTGGGATAGTCGGTTATGACTCCCATTCTGATACCTGCTTTCTTAAGGTCCGAAAGAAGCGGTTCCACCTGAGGATAAGGCTTGGCCTTGGAGAGCATGTTCATATAGGTACCGTAGATATGTGTCTCCAGAAGCTCCTGAGCCTGTTCTGCAGGAATCCTAAGATACCCTGCACACAGGGAAACCTGGGCCAGATGAAGATCTTCAACCCCGCCGATTGCACGTACATCATGGCGCAGATGCCTGAAAGCAATACTTAAGTGGGGATGCCGCAGGAAAAACTGCAGGCTTGTCTTGATAAAAAAGCTCTGGGGATAAAGTGTGCCGTCCACATCGAAGAGAACTGCCCTGATTTCTGCTGCCATATATAAAATGTAAACCGAATAGCCCCTTTTTTCAAGCCGAAATATGGCAATCAGGCAAAAAAAAAGCTCCCCGGTCGGGGAGCTTATTATATATCCGAAGGTGTTAACCTCTGGACAACGAAAGGAGGATACCTGCAGCAACTGCAGAACCGATAACTCCGGCTACGTTTGGTCCCATAGCGTTCATAAGGAGGAAGTTGGAAGGATCTTCCTGCTGTCCTACTTTCTGAACTACTCTGGCAGCCATTGGTACAGCGGATACTCCGGCAGCACCGATCATCGGGTTTACTCTGCCCTTTGTGATGATCTTAAGAAGCTGTCCCAGGAGAACTCCACCAGCAGTTCCGAAACAGAACGCAACCAGACCCATACAGATGATCATGATTGTCTGTATTGTCAGGAAGTGCTCCGCAGACATCTTGGAACCTACTGCAAGACCCAGGAAGATGGTTACAATGTTGATAAGCTCGTTTCCGGCTGTCTTGGTAAGTCTTTCTGTAACTCCGCACTCCTTGAACAGGTTACCGAGCATGAGCATACCGAGAAGGGATGCTGCATCTGGAACCAGCAGGGATGCCAGGATACATACGATGATAGGGAACAGGATCTTTACTGTCTTGGAAGCCTGCCGAACCTCTGCCATGTGGATCATCCGGTCTTTCTTGGAGGTAAGAGCCTTGATGATAGGTGGCTGGATAAATGGAACCAGTGCCATGTAGGAATATGCTGCAACAGCGATAGGTCCAAGAAGGTGCGGTGCCAGCTTGGATGTCAGGAAGATAGCGGTAGGACCGTCAGCTCCACCGATGATACCGATGGAAGCAGCTTCGCAGAATGTGAATCCAAGGGCTCTTGCTCCGATAAGGGTAACGAAGATACCCAGCTGAGCAGCAGCACCAAGAAGGAATGTGATCGGGTTTGCCAGAAGCGGGCCGAAGTCTGTCATTGCACCGATACCCAGGAAGATGATCGGTGGGAACAGACCGTGCTCTACTCCGAAGTAGAAGTACCTAAGCAGACCGCCATCCTCCATAAGTCCTGTGATAGGAAGGTTGCAGAGAATACAACCGAATCCGATCGGAACCAGGAGCAGCGGCTCAAACCCACGTACAATACCCAGATACAGCAGGAAACAGCCCATGCCGATCATAACCAGGTACTGCCATGTAAGGTTTGCAAAACCTGTATTGGACAAGAAATTTGTCAATAATTCTAACATGCAATTACCCCTTATGCCAGTTTAACGATAGCCTGGCCCTTCTGTACGCTGGAACCGCCTGCGAGGCAAACTTCAGCTACAGTTCCGTCAGCAGCAGCAAACACTTCCATATCCATCTTCATAGCTTCCATGATGCAGACCAGCTGTCCGTTCTTAACTGCGTCGCCTACCTTAACCTTTACATCTTTGATTGTTCCAGGCATTGGTGCAACTACATCCTTTGCGCCTGCTGCTGCAACTGGTGCAGGAGCGGCAACAGGAGCTGCTGCAGGTGCTGCAACAGGTGCCTTCCGTGGAGCTGGCTTTTTAGCAGCGCCGCCGATAAGCTTTACATTGTATGTCTTCCCATCTTTTGTGATAACAAGGTTTTCACCGTCTGACTCAACGTCCACTTTGTACTTGTTACCATCGAACTCAAAATTAATCTCTTTTTTCATCTGTTAACTCCAGAAAGTCTTTTTGATACCCGCGGCGCCTTTGCCCATGGGCTTTCTCTTAAAATATCACTTGGTGTCCATGCCTCTGCAGATACAGGCTCCTCATCCTGTGCCACAAATGCGGCAACAGCAGCGATAAGCCAGTCCATGCTCTCTGCCTTAGGTGCCTCTGCAGCAGCTGCAGGTGCGGCAGCTTTAGGAGCATCCTTTTTAGCAGCTTTATTGGATTTTGCAATATCCCATTTTCCCAGAACAACCATAACGATAGCCAGGATAGCAAGGAAGGAGAATACCACAAAAAGTCCAACGACTGTGGAAACCAGTGTATAGCTGAATACTTCTATATCCATACTTTACTCCAATATTACAGAGGAATGTTTCCGTGCTTCTTAGCAGGTCTGTCTTCTCTCTTGGTGATGTGCATCTCTACAGATCTGATGAGTTCGATTCTTGCATACTTAGGATCGATTACATCGTCAACATATCCGTAGCCGGCTGCAACGAATGGGTTCATAACCTCTGCCTCGAACTCTGCAATCTTCTCAGCTCTCTTTGCAGCTGGATCAGCAGCAGCATTGATCTCTTTTCTGAAGATGATGTTTGCAGCACCCTGAGCGCCCATTACAGCGATCTGTGATGTCGGGAATGCCAGTGTCCGGTCATAGCCCAGCTGCTTAGCAGACATTGCGATGAATGCTCCACCGTAGGACTTTCTGACGATAAGTGCTACCTTTGGAACTGTTGCCTCTGCGATAGCGTAGAGGATCTTTGCTCCGTGGCGGATGATTCCACCGTGCTCCTGCTCAACGCCTGGGAGGAAGCCCGGTACGTCTACCAGTGAAACTATAGGAATGTTGAATGCATCGCAGAACCGGATGAACCGTGCACCCTTGTCGGATGAGTTGATATCCAGGGAAGCGGCGAAGAACTTAGGGTTGTTTGCGAAAACGCCCACTGTCCGGCCGTTCAGTTTTGCGAAACCTACTACAACGTTCTTAGCGAAGTCTGCCTGAACTTCCAGGAAGCTGTCTGCATCGAAGATTGAGTAGATGAACTCTTTCATGTCATAGCCCTGGTTGATGTTGTCCGGGAGAATATCCATAAGCTCTGGAGTCTCTCTGTCAACAGGGTCTGTGCAAGGTGCAACCGGAGATGGCTCCATGTTGTTTGCAGGGAGATAGTTGAGAAGCTTTCTTACGCCCTCAAGACAAGCTTCCTCGGTAGGATAGCGGAAGTGTGCGACACCGCTGGTTCCGCAGTGTGCGCCTGCTCCACCGAGAGCCTCGTGAGAGATCTCCTCGCCTGTTACAGCCTTGATTACATCTGGTCCGGTGATGTACATGTTGGAAATGCCATCAACCATGAAGATGAAGTCTGTGATAGCTGGTGAATATACAGCACCGCCGGCACATGGTCCCAGGATTACAGAGATCTGTGGGATTACACCGGAAGAAATAGTGTTGTTTCTGAAGAGTTTTCCATAACCGCCAAGGGCCAGGATACCTTCCTGGATTCTTGCTCCGCCGGAATCGTTAACCTGAACGAATGGTGTTCCGTTCTTAAGTGCAAGAGCCTGTGCAGCTGCAATGCGCTCTGCATGCATCTCTCCCAGGGATCCGCCAAGGACTGTGAAATCCTGTGATGAAACGAAAACCTGCTTTCCGTCAACTTTTCCGCAGCCAGTTACAACTCCGTCTCCCAAGAACTTCTTCTTGTCGAGTCCGAACTTGTCAGCACGTCCTGTCATGTAAGTGCCGTCTTCAATGAATGAACCCTCATCGAAAAGAAGGTTGATTCTCTCTCTGGCAGTCAGCTTTCCTCTCTCATGCTGCTTGGCAATCTGGTCTTCTCCACCGCCTGCAAGCATTTTGGAACGCATGTCCTTAAACTTCTGTAAGGCTTCTTTGTTACCCAACTTAATCCTCCTGTCGGTTATTATGTGAAACTTACGTTTATACTCCGTAATTTTGAAAAAATTTTACTATATTATGCTTTTTTCTTCTACCTTCTGAATTTACCAACGGGACGATTTTTATGTATTTTTTTTCATAATTAAAATAACAAAAAGTTATTTTGCAGGATGTTTTTTCTTGAAGTCCTCGATCAGAGCACGGCTTATGCTGGCAAAAGAGGGAAGGTTCGGGAACTGGTCTGCGGCAAACCAGTCAGCCTTGTCTATCTCCACTCCATCAGGTCTGAGTTCTCCTGATTCGTATTCTGCAGTAAAGCCGAGCATGAAGGAATGTGGGAATGGCCAGCACTGACTTCCGAAATAACGGATATTCTTGACCTTGATGCCCACCTCTTCCATGATTTCCCGGCGGATTGCATCCTCTGCACTCTCTCCGCTCTCCACAAAACCTGCAATTATACTGTAGCGGCCGTCGGTGAAACGGACATTGTGGGCCAGAAGGAGTTTATCCCCCCTGGTCACTGCAGTGATTACAGCTGGAGATAGAACCGGATAATCGATGCGGCCGCACTTGGTGCAGATCTTGGCCCGCTCTGTCTTGGAATCCTCCATAGGTGCCCCGCAGGATGGACAGAACTTCCAGCTTTCGTGCCAGCGGCAGATATGGAGAGCCCGGCCTACTATGGTGAACATATCCCGGCCGATTGCAGTGTAGAGATCCCTCAGCCCGGCATATGTATACTGGGCCACGCCGCAGCAGTTGTAGCAGATCTCCTCGGTATCAAAGACCTGAGCGGCAAAGGCATTTTTGCCATCTATAGTGCCTATGAACTGCGGTTCTGAGGTCTTAAGTCCCAGCTCCGAGGGAGAAAGAAGCTCCGGGAAACGTATGTCATCATCCTTGCCGAAATAGAGCACCTTATCCTTCTTGAACAGGAACCAATAGCCCCTCTCATCCTTTTTTTCACAGAAAACACCAGGAACAAATGTCATACAAGCCTCCTCTACCGTTTTATGATCACAAAGTTCCGCTCATCCTCCAGAAATGGAACATGGGCAGATCTGATATCTGTCTTTTTCCGGATTTCAGAATCAAGAGTCTGAATCTCATGCTGAATTTCCTCTCTCCTCCCCTTGAAAGCAAAGAGATTTCCCCCTGCCGCTGTAAGCCTATACAGAGTGGGGAAATACTGGGTGAACTGTCCCAGGGCCCGGAACAGCACCAGGTCGAACTGCTCTTTGACCAGATCTGCATCCACAGCCTTAACCTCGACATTGGAGGCATGCATCATGACTGCTGTGTTTGCCAAAAACAGAGCCTTTTTGCCGGAGCGTTCTATAAGGGTGAACTTCTTGTCAGGGAATGCGACTGCCAGCACCAGCCCGGGGAACCCCCCGCCGGAGCCCACATCGCAGGCTGTGTCGAATACCATATTCTTAAGCAAAGGAACTGCGGCCAAGGAATCCAAGAAGTGCTTAACCACCAGAGCTTCGCCTGAGGCGTTCACAAGGCCGTACTTGCCGTTCCACAGGGCCAGCTCCGACCAGTAGGTATCAAGCTGTCTGCGCTGTTCATCAGAAAAGGAGACACCCAGTTCAGAAAGACCTTTATCCAGCAGTGCTTCCATTCTTCTTCCCCAGATGAATCATAAGAATTGCTATGTCAGATGTCCGTACCCCGGATATGCGGGAGGCCTGCCCCAGTGTGGCAGGGAGCACCTGTTTGAACTTAAGGCGGGATTCTGCAGAAAGGCTTTCCACCGCATCATAGTCAAAGCCCTCGGGAATCCGCAGCTTCTCCATCCGCTCTATGCGGCTGTTCTGCCGCTCCTGACGGGCTATATAGCCGTCGTACTTTATATCAAGCTCTATCTGGTCCAGCCACTCCTTGCGTACTCCGCCGCCTATGGCAGGATCCAGGGCAAGAAGCTGTCCCAGCCTTATCTCAGGGTCCCGGATTATCTGGTCAAAAGCCTTGCCTATGTGATGGCTCAGGGTCTCTTTCAATTCTGCTGTTTCAGCCTTGGCCAGCTCCTTCTCCCCAAGGTGCCGCTGGGAAAGAAGCTCCTTCACCTCGTCGATTCTGGTCCTTTTTTCCACAAACTGCTGATGGATCTCCTCCAGCACCAGACCGGCCTGATAGCCCTTATCCAGAAGGCGGAAATCAGCGGTGTCGTGCCGCAGGGAAAGGCGGTGCTCAGCCCTGGAGGTGAACATTCTGTAAGGCTCCTTGGTACCCAGTGTCACAAGGTCGTCGATAAGGACACCGATATAGGCTTCGGTCCGGGAGAGAACCAGAGGTGCCTTTCCCTGCAGGTACATGGCTGCGTTGATGCCTGCCATAAGCCCCTGGCATCCAGCCTCCTCGTAGCCGGAGGTACCGTTGGTCTGCCCGGCTATGAAAAGCCCCTTGAGCCGCTTGGTCATAAGGGAAGGATAAAGCTGCAGCGGATTAAGGTAGTCGTATTCTACTGCATATCCTGGGCGCACCACCTCCACATGCTCCAGGCCGGGCAGTGTGTGGAGGAACTGGTTCTGCACCTCCTCCGGCAGGGAGGATGAGATGCCGTTAAGGTACATCTCCTCGGAATCCAGCCCCTCCGGCTCAACAAAAATCTGATGTCTGGGCCGGTCTGGGAACCGTTTGACCTTATCCTCTATTGATGGGCAGTACCGGGGACCGGTGCCTACAATCATACCTGAGAACAGAGGGGAACGATGGAAGTTGTCCCTTATTATCTGGTGTGTTTTTTCGTTTGTATAAGTGATCCAGCAGGGCACCTTGGGGCGCACCACCTTCTCGCCGAAGAAGGAGAACTGGAGCACCTCCTCGTCCCCAGGCTGCATCTCCATCCTGTCGTAGTCAAGAGAGCTCTTCTTGACCCGGGCCGGGGTGCCGGTCTTAAGGCGGCCCACATCAAAGCCCATACGGCGGAGGCTTACTCCCAGCCCTTCCGCAGCAGGCTCCCCTATGCGGCCCGAGACCTTGGAATAAGGTCCTATGAAAATGCGCCCCTCCATGAAGGTGCCGGTGGTAAGAACCACGGCCCGGGCGGTGAAGCGCATGCTGCGTTCTGTTATGACTCCCTCGATGGCATGGCCGTCGGAGGATAGGATAAAATCGGTCACTGTGTCCTGGAACAGGTGGAGGTTCCTCTGGTGCTCCAGAGTGTATTTGGCCAGGGCGCTGTATGCAAACTTGTCGGCCTGTGCCCTGGGGGCCTGCACTGCAGGACCGCGGCTCTTGTTGAGCATCCGGAACTGTATCATGGTGTGGTCGATAAGGTGGGCCATCTCGCCCCCCAGGGCATCGATCTCCCGCACTATGTTGCCCTTTGACAGGCCTCCCACCGCCGGGTTGCAGGAGAGCTTACCGATGGTGTCTATATTCTGGGTTATGAGCAGGGTGCTGAAACCAAGCCGGGCCAAAGCCAGGGAAGCCTCTATTCCAGCGTGGCCGCCGCCTATGACTATCGCATCAAAATCCATATCACTTACCTACACAGAAACGGGAGAACATATTCTCCAGTATGTCGGAGCTGGTTATCTCGCCAGTCAGCTCCCCAAGGGCATTCACAGCCTCTTCCAGATCCACGGCCACCACATCCAGCGGCATCTGGGCAGCCATCCCTATCTTCACCTTCCCTATTGCATCCAAAGACCTGTCGATAAGATCCTTCTGCCGCTGGGAATCGATGACAGCCTCCCCTGTGTCCAGTCGGTGGCTTCCCATGGCTTTGGTATAAATCAATTCCTCAAGTCCATCGAACCCGGCCCCGGTGGCGGCGCTTATGGGTACAAAACCCTCCGGCGCAGCAGCATCAGTTTTGTCTATCTTGTTCCAGAGCGGAATACATGGATGTTCTTTTATAAAGGCCTCATCCTCCGGGGTCAGCCCCTCGGAGCCATCCACCAGGTAGAGGATTATGTCGGCATTCTCTATAACCATGTTGCTGCGCCGTATCCCCTCCGCCTCCACCGGGTCGTCTGATGAGCGCAACCCTGCGGTGTCGATGAGTACAGCCGGGATACCCTTGACTGCAACAGAGGATTCTATGTAGTCCCTGGTTGTGCCTTTTATGTCTGATACAATAGAACGGTCTTCCTTGAGGAACAGGTTGAAAAGTTTGGATTTGCCTGCATTGGTCCGCCCGGCCAGGGCAATGCGGATACCCTCTTTATACAGTTTGCCCACCTGGTAGGTGGCGGCAAGGCGGCTCAAGATATCGGCAGCACTGTCCAGCTTCTCCATATCAAAGCCGGCAGCAGGATCAGCCTCATCCTCGGCATAGTCCAGCTGTATCTCAACTGCGGCCATTATGTCGGCAAGAAAGTGCTTGGCCTGGTCTATTGCATCAAAAATGCTGCCGGAGAGCCGGTCCAGAGCCAGGACCTGTGCCTGCCGGCTCTTGGATAGGATAAGTTCGTTCACAGCCTCGGCCTTGGTCAGGTCCACCTTGCCGTTCAGGAAACTGCGCATGGTGAACTCCCCTGGCTGGGCGTCCCGGAAGCCTGCCTTGTGGAGCAGCTCCATCACAGCCTGTATACCGGGCAGGCTTCCGTGGCAGAAAATCTCCACCATATCTTCCCCTGTGTAGCTTTTAGGAGCACGGTAAATGCCCAGCACCACCTGGTCCACAGCCTTCTCTCCATCAAGGAGCATGCCGAAAGCCAGTGAATAGCCCGGGAGTTTGGTTATATCTTTGTTTCCTTTGAATATCGGAGCTATTTTCTCAACAGAACCGGTGCCGGATGTACGGATGACAGCCAGAGCGCTCTCCCCCCAGGGGGTGGCCAGTGCGGCGATAAGCTCTTCTGTGTCATATCCGCTTCTCATAGTAAGAAAATAATATATTAAACTGTGGTGGTGGTCAATAAATCAGTTTTCTTCCTGCTGTGCCAAAGATGGATTAAAAATGCAACGCAGATTATGTTGGACAGGAGGGAGCCTGCCGGGGCGGCCAGTCCCATGGGATACAGTGTCGCCGGCCAGAGTATGACTGCCAGATAGGTGCCTGGGATGCGCACCAGTATTACAGAAAGCACGTTGTGTATGAATGAGTAGAATGCCTTGTTGTAGGCGCAGAAATAGCCGCTGAAGCAGAAGTGGATGCAGGCCAGCATGCAGTCTATGGTGTAGGAGCGCAGGTACTGGCCGCCGTAGTGGACAACCCCTTCGTCACTTTTCACGAAGAGCCGCACTATAGGCTCTGCAAAGAACTGGCATATTGTAAAAATTACAGCCCCGAAGCAGACACATATCACAATGCCGTAGACAAGAACCTGGGTTGCCCGTCTGTCCTTTCCTGCCCCGGCGTTCTGGGCGGCGATAGCCGATACCGACGAAAGCATAGCTGACGGCACCAGGAAGAAGAAGCAGATAAGTTTCTCCACAATGCCTACGCTGGCCGCGATGGTGACACCTCTTGTATTGGCTATTGCTGTGATGACCAGGAAGGATATCTGGATAAAGCCCTCCTGGATTGCAATAGGAACTCCTACCCTGAGAATGGCTGAGAAGACTGCCCTGTCTATTGCAAAATCCTTTTTGGAAACCGAGATGCCAGTATCGGTCTTCTTAAGCACCACAAAGGCCAGCATCACACTGAGCACCTGGGATGCCACTGTGGCCAGGGCAGCCCCGGCAGCCCCCATCCCCAGCGGGCCGATGAGTATGTAGTCCAGCACTATATTCACAATACCGGCCACAAGTACAAAGTACATGGGGGTCTTGGTGTCGCCGAAGCCCCTGAATATGCTGCTTATCACATTGTATGCGGTTATGAAGGGGATTCCTGCGAAGCAGATGATTATGTACTGCCGGGTCTCCGCCACAGCCTCGGGCGGAGTTGCTATGAGCCTTATGATTCCGTCAGCAAGGAATATGAGCAAAACCGAAGCCAGCACAGAGAACACCAGGAAGATAGTGGCAGTGTTTCCTACACTTTTTGCCGCCCCTTCCGAATCCTTGGCTCCCACTGCCCTTCCGATAGCAATGGTGCCACCCATGGAAAGGCCCACTATCACCACTGTGAGCATATGCATCACCTGGCTTCCCACTGCCACTGCTGTTATGGTGGAAGCTCCGTTGAACTGCCCTGTTATGAACAGGTCTGCAAGACCATAGAAGGTCTGGAGGAAGCAGGAGATGAGGAACGGCACAGAGAATGCTATGAGGATAGGAAGCATCTTCCCTTCGGTAAGCTCTTTTTTCATCTTGGCTTCAGTATATAAAAACCAAAGGCAAAAAAAAAGGGACTTTCAAAAAGAAAGTCCCCTAAAATTTAATTTTAGATCACTTCTTGGCAAATGTCAAATTGCCATCCTTGGCATCCACTGCGATTGTGGAACCTTCCGGGAATTCTCCTGCCAGAAGGTGCTTTGCCAGCTGGTTCTGCAGCATATTCTGGATTGTCCTCTTAAGAGGCCTTGCTCCGAACTGCGGCTGGTAACCTTCCTTGACAAACAGCTTCTTGGCTGCATCGGATACTGTGATGCCCAGCTTCCGGGCCTTAAGCCTGTTGGCAATATGCTCAAGCTCGATATCCACGATCTTGCTGATATGCTCCTCGCCAAGCCTGTTGAACATGATGATCTCGTCAATACGGTTCAGGAACTCAGGCTTGAAGGTCTGTCTCAGGAGGGCATCCACCTGGGGCCGTGCCTTTTCCGGGTCGTCCACCTGCAGGATATACTCACTTCCCAGGTTGCTGGTCATGATTATGATGGTGTTCTTGAAGTCCACCACCCGTCCCTGACCATCGGTAAGCCGGCCGTCATCCAGAAGCTGCAGCATGATGTTGAATACATCTGGATGTGCCTTCTCAATCTCATCAAACAGGATGACAGAATAAGGCCTTCTCCGCACTGCCTCGGTAAGCTGACCGCCCTGGTCGTAGCCCACATATCCCGGAGGAGCTCCAATAAGCCTTGAGACTGTATGCTTCTCCATGTATTCACTCATATCGATACGGGTAAGGGCATGCTCGTCATCAAAGAGGAAGTCTGCCAGTGTCTTGGCCAGCTCGGTCTTTCCAACACCGGTAGGTCCCAGGAAGATGAATGTTCCAAGAGGCTTGCCCTCCTCTGAAAGACCTGTCTTGTTACGTCTTATAGCATCGGATACAGCCTGGATAGCCTTCTCCTGTCCTACAACACGCTTGCTCAGGATAGACTCTAGGTTGATGTATTTCTCAATCTCGGAGGCCATCATCTTTGAGACTGGAATACCGGTCCAGGCTGATACAACCTTCGCAATATCCTCCTCTCCAACCTCCTCCTGGAGCATGCTGGTCTCTCCCTGGATCTTCTGGAGCTGCTCTGTCTTAGCCTTCCGCTGGGCCTCAATCTGCGGAATAAGTCCATACTTTATCTCGCCGGCCTTGGCCAGGTTGCCTTCCCTCTCGTACTTGGCCTCCTCGCTCTTAAGCTGCTCAAGCTTCTCCTTAAGACCACGGATCTCGTCGATGGCGCTCTTCTCGTTCTTCCACTGGAGCTTCATGGCATCCTGCTTGTTCTTAAGCTCGGCCAGCTCCTTCTCAATATTTGCAAGCCGCTCCTTGGAGGCATCGTCTGTCTCCCGTGTCAGAGCATGTTTCTCTATATTAAGCTGAAGTATCTTCCGCTCTATCTTATCCAGCTCGGTAGGCTGGCTCTCGATCTCCATCTTAAGCTTGCTGGCTGCCTCATCCATCAGGTCGATAGCCTTGTCAGGCAGGAACCTGGATGTGATGTATCGGTCAGAGAGCACTGCTGACGCAATGATAGCCTCGTCCTTTATCCGGACACCGTGATGAACCTCGTACCTGTCCTTAAGACCACGGAGAATAGCAATGGTATCCTCAACAGAAGGCTCTTTTGTATATACAGTCTGGAACCGCCGCTCGAAGGCTGCATCCTTCTCCACATATTTCCGATACTCATCCAATGTTGTGGCACCGATACACCGCAGCTCACCTCTTGCAAGGGCAGGCTTGAGCAGGTTGGATGCATCCATGGCACCCTCTGCAGCACCGGCACCCATAAGGGTATGGAGCTCATCTATAAAGAGGATGATGTTGCCGTTGCTCTCGGTAACCTCCTTGAGGACAGCCTTCAGCCGCTCCTCGAACTCGCCTCTGAACTTGGCACCTGCAACCAGGGCTCCCATATCCAATGCCAAAAGTTTTTTATTTTTAAGGGAATCTGGGACATCGCCTGCCACAATACGGCGGGCAAGCCCCTCTACAACTGCTGTCTTACCTACACCAGGCTCACCGATGAGCACAGGGTTGTTCTTTGTACGTCTTGAAAGAACCTGCATGACACGGCGGATCTCCTCATCCCGGCCGATGACAGGATCCAGCTTGTCCCGCCTTGCCAGCTCTGTAAGGTCACGGCAATACTTCTCCAGGGTCTGGAACTTGCCTTCTGGATTCTGGTCGGTCACCCTCTGATTGCCGCGGATTGCCACCAGAGTCTGGAGAATCGAATCCTTGGTTATACCATGTCCCTTCAGCATCCGGCCGCACTCGGTATCTGACATTGCGATTGCCATGAAGATATGCTCTGTGCTTATGTATTCATCCTTAAGGTTGTCTGCCTCTTTCTCTGCCTCGTTCAAGATCTGGTATGATGCGTTGCTCAGACTTACCTGGGTTACCCCGCCGTATGCCCGTGCAAGACGCTGAATAAGGCGTTCTGTCTCTGAGATTAAAAGATCTTTTCCTGCTCCAAGCTTGTCCACCAGAGGTGGTACAATGCCATCCTGCTGTGAAAGAAGTGCCATGAGCAGATGCTCTGGCTCCAGGACCGGATGATTGTACTTTGTGACAAGGCGCTGAGCCTCCATAATAGCTTCTTGTGTTTTAACTGTAAATTTTTCCTGATTCATTTTTGTGCCTCTTAATTGTCCGGTATACATAAAAAATACTAATGATTTCGGTTGCAGACAATAGAAAAATTCGGTATCATAAAATCGGAGGGGAACATGGAGACATCTTTTGATCTCATCATCATAGGAGCAGGACCGGCAGGTCTGACTGCAGCCCAGTATGGAGCCCGGGCAAACCTTAGGACATTATTAATAGAGGAAGCCTCTGTAGGAGGCCAGAGCCTCAATATAACAGACCTGGAGAACTACCCCGGGTTCGAGAATCCTATAAGCGGAGGAGAACTCTGCAGCAAGATGAAAGCCCAGGCCGACAAGTTCGGCGCCCAGTTCATGGCAGCTTCTGTGCAGTCCATATCAAAGCAGGATGACCTCTTCACATTGACTACCGACAGCGGAATCTTCACAGCACTCGCCGTGATACTGGCCACCGGAGCCAAGCACAGGAAGCTGGGTGCTAAGGGCGAGGATGACTTTGCAGGCCGGGGCGTCTCCTACTGCGCCGCCTGTGACGGAGCCTTCTTCAAGGGAAAGAAAATCATTGTGGTTGGGGGTGGCGACACCGCCTGCTCCGAGGCCCTTTTCCTTGCAAACCTTTCAGACAATATAATAATGATACACCGCAAGGACCGGTTCAGGGCACAGAAAGCTCTGGCCGACCGGGTGCTGGCAAACAAGAATATAGAGGTGCGATTCAACACCACCTGCACCGAGATAAAAGGAAGCAACAAGGTGGAGTCGGCTGTGCTGATGGAGAACGGAATACAGTACGAGCAGGACACCGATGCTGTGTTCATCTTTACAGGCATACTGCCCCAGAACCAGCTGGCCGAAGGGGTCAACATGGATGAGGCCGGGTACATTGTGACTGACAGCCGCATGGAGACCTCTCTGCGGGGCCTTTTTGCTGTGGGCGATGTGCGCAATTCCCCCTTCCGCCAGGTGGTTACAGCTTGCGCAGACGGTGCGGTGGCAGCCCACTATGCCGGCATGCTGGTGGATGAGCTCAAGGGAGAGGCCTACATCTGAAAAAGCTTCTGCTCTTTTTCATTCTATTCTTATTATGCTTCTCTATTACTGCCCAGAATGTGGATTTCTGGCAGGAGGCTGATGATGATACTGTTGTCTCTGCTATTCTGGATGCCATGAGCAACGAGGAGATGGCAGGCCAGCTTTTCATGATCAGCTACCCTGGCGCAGAGCTTGATGAGACTGCGATGGAATGGATAGATGAACGTTGTCTGGGCGGACTTAAGATATTCGGTAAAAATGTGGGATCGCTCCCCAAGCTTGCAGCAAATGTAGGAATAATGCAGACTATGGCGCTCCAGACCAAGTATCGTATTCCCCTGCTTACCGCCACCGACCAGGAGGGAGGCTGGGTTCGGCACATAAAGTTTGAGACATCGGAGACAGCAGGAAATATGTCGCTGGGAGCATCGGGAATAAAGAGCGATGCCCTTATGACCAGCCTTTACATAAACCAGCAGCTTAAGGTGCTAGGAATAAACATGAACTTTGCTCCCACCGTGGATCTCTACTTCAACCCTGACAACTATGTAATCGGCCCCCGAGCTTTCAGTTCGGACCCGGCACTTACCGCAGAACTGGCAAAGGCATGGTTCGAGGGAGCTCAGGAGGCTGGGATTATAGCTACTGCCAAGCACTTCCCGGGACATGGCAGGACAAATAAGGATTCCCACGGAAGCCTTCCTGTAATAAAAGTCACCCTTCAGGAGATAGAAGAGAGCGACCTGGTGCCATACAAGACACTGATTGAGGCCGGTATTCCAGCCATCATGGCCGGCCATCTGGCATATCCGAAGATTACCGGAAGCAATAGGCCTGCAACCATATCCCAGGTGCTGCTCAAGACTGTGCTCCGGGACAGACTTGGTTTCAAGGGAATGATTATCACCGATGACATGATCATGGGCGGGGCTTCCAAATACACACAAAACACAGCAAGCGCCTGCTTTGAGGCAATAAAGAGCGGTGTTGACATGGTGCTGGTATCCAAGGATGCAGAAACCTTTGACCAGGCCCACAGGATGATTGTCCAGGAGATGGAGGCCAATCCCCAGTTCAGACAGCAGGTACGGGAAAGCGCAGAGCGCATACTTAGG
>JAEEGI010015053.1_pt1 | contig 16155 bp, 16 predicted proteins | sample 8958751 | NCBI WGS metagenome assembly JAEEGI01 (sample SAMN16246545, study PRJNA631951) | gut metagenome | biome: gut microbiome; feature: rumen; material: KS-attached | host: Bos | place: Iran: Karaj | collected 2018-10
ATGAAGCCAAAAAAATGAAAAATGTAAACATTAAAAACTATAAGTTTTTACTATTACTCTTCTAGTGTGCTAAAATATTGAACGAAAAGAGGAATTTATTATGAGATTAATCAAAACAGTACCTATTACACTTATTACTGGATATTTAGGAAGCGGTAAAACCACTTTAATTAATCATATTTTAAAAAATGCAAAAGGCCATAAAATGGCAGTTATTGTCAATGATATTGGAGAGGTCAATATCGATGCCGATTTAATTCAAGCTGGTGGTATTGTTGCTTCAAAAGATGATAATTTAGTTGCTTTATCAAATGGTTGTATCTGCTGCACACTTAAAAAAGATTTAATTAACCAACTTGCTGAACTTGTTCAATCTAAAAAATTTGATCACATTTTAATTGAAGCTTCTGGAATTTGTGAACCAGTTCCAATTGTTCAAACAATTACTTATATGCAAAATGAATTTAAAAGACAAAATCTCCCAGAATTCTATAAACTTGATGCAATTATTTCAGTCACTGATGCTTTGAGATTAAAAGATGAATTTGGTTGTGGAGAAACTCTTGAAGAAGCAAAACGTGGCGAAGAAGATTTAGAAAACTTAGTTATTCAACAAATCGAATTCTGCGATATAGTCTTACTTAATAAAGCTTCTGAATTAACTGAAGAAGAATTAAGAAGAGTTAAAATGACAATTAGAGCAATCCAAGATACAGCAAAAATCATTGAAAGTGATTATTGTAATGTCGATATCGATACTTTAATTGACACAAATTTATTTGATTTTGAAAAAGCATCCACTTCAGCTGCTTGGATTAGAGAATTTGAAGATTGGGGAACCGATGTTGAAATTCATGATGACGATGATGAAGATGAGGATGAACATGAACATCATGATCATGACGATGAAGAACATGAACACCATCACCACGAACACGATGAAGATGACGATGATGACGACCACGAGGAGCATGAACACCATCATCACCACCATCACGACGGCGAAGAATGCGACGATCCCGAGTGCGAATGCCACCACCATCATCACGATGATGACGATGACGACGAGGAGCACGAATGCTGCCATCACCATGAGCACCATCACGACGAAGAGCACGGGCATCACGGCCACGAGCACCATCATCACCACCATCACCATCATCCGGGCGAGCACGACGCGGACGAGGTCTTTACGAGCTGGGGACGGGAGAGCGCCCGGAAATATACGGAAGAAGAGCTTGAAGGTATCCTGAAAGCGCTGGCGGACGAAAGCGGCGAATACGGCCAGATCATCCTGCGCGCCAAGGGCATCATCCCGATGGCGGACGGCAGCTGGCGTCAGTTCGACATGGTTCCGGAAGAAAGCGAAGTCAGAGTCTGCGGGCCGGATTATACCGGCCGGGTCTGCGTCATCGGCTGCGAACTGAAAGAAGAAAAGCTGGCTGAGCTTTTCGGCCTGAAATAAGGAGAACCCATGATCCCTGTCTATATCGTCGCCGGCCTGCTGGACAGCGGCAAGACGACGTTTATCGAAAACACGCTGATGGAGCAGGAGTGGATGTCAAAGGGCACCACGCTCCTGATCCTCTGTGAGGAAGGCGAGCACGAGCTCACGGAAGAGTATAAGCGCAGGAAAAAGCTGGTCAGCATCCCCATCGGCTCTCCGGACGTCTTCACGAAGGATTACTGCGAAGAGATCACGGCAGCCATGAAGCCGGCGCAGATCATCATTGAGTTCAACGGCATGTGGAATCTGAAGGATTTCCTGCAGAAGGACTTCCCGAAGAACTGGGGCCTGGCCGGGATCTACTCCGTGGTCAACGGCGAGGATCTAGAGCTGGTCATGAACAACATGCGCAATCTCTTCATGACCCAGCATACCGAATCCGACCTGATCGTGATCAACCGCTGCCGGAAGGACTTAAACCGCCAGCAGTTCCGCAAGGCCATCAAGCTGCAGAACCCCATCGCTCAGCTGATCTTCGAGTCGGTGACCGGCGAGATAATCGAGTTCGGCGAAGAGGATCTGCCTTACGATATCAAGGCGCCGGCCTTCAGTGTGGACGATATCGACTACGGCACCTTCTTTTCCGACGCCTCGGAAAACCCGGAGCGCTATATCCGGAAGAAGATCACCTTCCTCTGCCAGATGTTCCGTCCCGTGGGTATGCCGCGGAACATGTTCGTGCCCGGCCGGAAGATCATGGCCTGCTGCGCGGCGGATATTCAGTTCTACGGTTTCCCCTGCAAGAGCGACCGGCCGCTGCGCTTCGCGAACAACAGCTGGCATATCATCACCGTGGAATTCGGAACGGAAAAAAGAAAGGATCCCCGAAGCGGGAATCCGGTGCAGGCGCCGGTGCTGCGTCTGATCGATCTGAAGGATGCCGAAGCGCCGGCCGAAGAGGTCGTGACGCTGTAAGAGCATAAAGAGACCCGGGATGCCGTTCCTTACTTTTTGACGCCTAGCCTTCGCTAAGCGGGTTACCGCACTCAGGCTTTTGCCTTCCACTCGACGGAGGCCTGACAGCCACCTGAAGATATAGGAGTCCCTTATGTCATACTGTAGGTTCAAAAACTGTAAGGCTGTCGTACAACCCAGGCAGCTCAAAGTATAGCATAAAATCTCTGTTTGAGCAAGGTCTTTTTCCAAAACGGAGGAGGTAATTTATGAAGACCATCATCACCATCGGACGTGAATTCGGAAGCGGCGGCCACGAGATCGGCTTCCGCCTGGCGGAAGAACTGGGAATCCCTTTCTATGACAAGCTGCTGGTCTCCATGGTAGCGGAAGAGGGAGAATTCGCGCAGAAATATCTGGAGGAAATGGATGAAAAGGTAAACATTCATATCGCTCCGTTTCTGGCGACCCGCTCCAATTATTCCGTGTACAACCAGCCGGTCAGCGACAAGATCTTTTTCCGGCAGGCGGAGATCATCCGCAAGCTGGCGGACGAAGGCGCCTGCGTGATCGTGGGCCGCTGCGCGGACTATATCCTGGAAAAGCATCCGGATCTGCTCCGCGTTTTCCTTTTCGGCGAGCTGAAGGACCGCGTCGCCCGGAAGGAAGCCATGAATCTGGAGATCGAAGAGTCCGACATGACGAAGCACGTCCAGAATACGGACAAAAAGCGCTCCCGCTACTACCGTCACTATACCGGTAAAGTCTGGGGCGACAGGGACAACTACGATCTCTGCATCAATACCAGCGTGATCGGCATCAACGAAACGGTGGAGCTGCTGAAGCGCCTGGTGCTGGCAAGAGAAGAGAAGAAATAAAGGTTCTTGTGTTTCCGCAGGAGAGATGATACAATAATATATCAGGAAAATAAGGCTTCGGTTTCACGAAAAAACTCACAGGAGGAAAACATGAAAGAAGATTTTTTACAGGATCTCGGCATCTTTAATACGGCCGGGATTTACCGCAACCTGACGCCCGCCGAACTGACGGAGATCGCGCTGATGCGCGGCGAAGGCATCTTAAGCAAGACCGGCGCCCTGGTGATCGAGACCGGCAAGTACACCGGCCGCTCTCCGGACGACAAATTCATCGTGGACGTCCCGAAGATCCACAAAAAGATCGCCTGGGGCAAGGTCAACCGGCCGATCTCGCTGGAGAAGTACAAAGCCATCCGCGCCAAGATGGTCGCCTATCTGCAGGGACGCGAACTGTTTGTCTTCGACGGCTTCGCCGGCGCGGATCCCGACCACAGGAAGAAATTCCGTATCGTCAACGAGCTGGCTTGCCAGAACCTCTTCATCCATCAGCTGCTGATCCGTCCGACGGAGAAGGAACTGAGATATTTCGGCAAGCCGAACTTCACCATCATCTGCGCGCCGGATTTCCACTGCGACGCCGCCATCGACGGCGTACACAGCGAAGCGGCTATCCTGGTCAACTACGTGGATAAGGAAGTCCTGATCGCCGGTTCCGCCTATGCGGGCGAGATCAAGAAGAGCGTCTTCTCCGTCATGAACTTCCTGATGCCGCTGGAGGACGTGCTGCCGATGCACTGCTCCGCCAATATGGATCCGGTCACGCACGAGACCGCCGTTTTCTTCGGCCTGTCCGGCACCGGCAAGACCACCCTGTCCGCGGATCCGAACCGCAAGCTGATCGGCGACGACGAGCACGGCTGGTCCGAAAACGGCGTGTTCAACTTCGAGGGCGGCTGCTACGCGAAGTGCATCAACCTGAAAGAAGAGAACGAACCGGAGATCTATCATGCCATCCGCTTCGGCGCCCTGGTGGAAAACGTCATCATCGATGAAGAGACCCGTGAACTGGATTTCGATGACGCTTCCCTGACCGAGAACACCCGCGTGGGCTATCCCATCGAATACATCGACAACGCGCAGATCCCCGGCATCGGCGGCATTCCGAAGGTGGTCATCTTCCTGACGGCCGATGCGTTCGGCGTTCTGCCCCCGATCTCCCGCCTGGACAAAAATGCGGCCATGTACCACTTCGTCACCGGCTTTACCTCCAAGCTGGCCGGCACGGAGCGCGGCATCAAGGAGCCGCAGCCGACCTTCTCCACCCTGTTCGGAGAGCCCTTCATGCCCATGGATCCGTCCGTCTACGCGCAGATGCTCGGCGACAAGCTGGATAAGTACGGCACCAAGGTCTACCTGGTCAATACCGGCTGGTCCGGCGGTTCCTACGGCGTCGGTTCCCGCATGAAGCTGTCCTATACCCGCGCGATGGTCACGGCTGCCCTGAACGGAGAACTGGAGAACGTCGAGTACAAGCACGACAAGATCTTCAATCTGGAAGTGCCACAGAGCTGCCCGAACGTTCCGAAGAACATTATGAATCCGCGCGACACCTGGGCCGACAAGAAGGCCTACGATGCCACCGCGAAGAAGCTGGCCGGCATGTTCCAGGAGAACTTCGCCAAGAAGTATCCGAATATGCCGAAGGAGATCGTGGAAGCGGGCCCGAAGGCCTGATCCCGCCGTCTTTTAAAACGGGCAGGGCGGATCCTTCCTCCCTGCCCTCACACCCATAAATAAGTCCGGGGGTGCCGCAAGGCTGAGAACATACCCTTTGAACTTGATCCGGATCATACCGGCGAAAGGAGAGAATCATGCTGAAACTGTTTTTTGTTGAATCCGTAAACAAGTACGGAGAACAGGTCTACCGCCTGAACACGGCCGGATATCTGTTCTTCATCGTTCTGGGCCTGCTCTTTCTGGGCCTGGCGGTAGGCCTGAGCAAAAGGAAGAGCCTGACCTTTTCCACGAAGCAGCTCGTGTTCTCCGCGGTCGCGATCGCGCTGGCCACGGTCCTTTCGGAGATCAAGCTGTTTCAGGCGCCGATGGGCGGCTCCGTCACCCTGCTGAGCATGCTTTTCGTGGTGCTGATCGGCTGGCTTTACGGCCCGGCTGCGGGGATCCTGACCGGCTTTGCGCACGGCATCCTGCAGCTGATCCTGGGCAGCTCCATCTACAGCCTGCCGCAGATGCTCGTGGATTATCCGCTGGCCTTTGCCGCGCTCGGCCTGTCAGGCTTTTTCAGCGAGGCGGACCGCGGCCTGCTGAAGGGCTATCTGCTGGGGGCTTTCGGCCGCTTTTTCTTCGCTTTTCTGAGCGGCTATCTGTTTTTCGCTTACTATGCGCCGGAAGGGATGGATCCCCTCGTTTATTCGGCGCTGTATAATATCAGCTACATCGGGATCGAAGCGGCGATCACCTGCGTGATCATTCTGCTTCCTCCCGTCGACAAAGCCATGAAGGAAATCAAACGGATGGCTTTATCATAAAGGAGTACGGTATGGAAAACGAACTATTAAAATCCATTCACAAGATCTACGAGAATGACAAGACCACGGTCTATGCGGCGGACGACGTGTTTATCACCGTTGTTGGCATGGCGGCTTCGGACGTGGAAGGCGTACTGAGCCTTTCCGACCTGAATACGGGAGAGCTCTGCGTGAAGCCGACCATCCGGAATCTGAGCAAATGCCTGCGGCTGGATTTCTCCGGCGACCAGATCACCGTTCTGATCGGCATCGTGGTGGAAGCCGGCTCCAATCTGCTGGCCGTCAGCACCAACGTGCAGAACAAGGTCCTGAATTCCGTGAAGGATATCATCGGCTGCAGCTTGAGCCGCGTCAATATCCAGATTTCCGACGTACGTTCCAAATAACGGAGGCACGGTCCGGCATATGAACAGACAGAAGAGAAAATTCGTTTTCGAACAGCTTTTTATGTGCGAATTCTACAGTCCGCAGGAAGTGGAAGGACAGCTCATAAATCTTTCCGGTGACGAAGACCTTTTGCAGGAGATGGAATCGGATTCGATCAGCGAAGAGAGCCGGGCGGAGCTGCGTGCCCGCGCCGCCGACGTCATGTCGAAAAAGGACGAACTGGACGCGCTGATCAACCAGGTGGCGACCGGCTGGAAGACGCACCGGATGGGGCGCGCCGAACTGGCCGTTATCCGGCTGGCTCTGTACGAGATGAAATACGATGATACGGTTCCATACAAGGTCGCTATCAACGAAGCCGTGGAACTGACGAAAATTTACGGAGGAGAGGATTCTCCCGGTTTTGTCAATGCTGTTCTGGGAAAACTGGCCGACGCGCTGAATCTGACGGAATAAATGCTTTTAGATTCCATACAGCAGCTTAACGATATCAAGAAGATCGATCCGAAGGATTATCCCGCCCTGGCGGCGGAGATCCGCCGTTTTTTAGTGGAAAAAGTCAGTAAGAGCGGCGGCCATCTCTCCGCCAATTTAGGCGTGGTGGAACTGACCATGGCGCTGCATCTGGTGCTGGATCTTCCGAAGGACAAACTGATCTTCGACGTGGGGCATCAGTGCTACACGCATAAGCTTTTAAGCGGCCGGCGGGAGGGCTTTGATACGCTTCGCCGCTCCGGCGGCATGAGCGGCTTCCCCCGGACCGATGAAAGCGAGTGCGATCTTTTCAATACAGGACACAGTTCGACCTCCATCTCCATGGGGCTGGGACTGGCGCAGGCGCGGGAGCTGACCGGAGAGGACTATACCGTGGTCAGCGTGATCGGCGACGGCTCCATGACCGGAGGCATGGCTTTTGAAGCGCTCAACAACGCGACTGAGCTGAAGGGCAATTTCATCATCGTTCTGAACGACAACGGCAAATCCATCGGCGACAACGTGGGCGGCATGTCCGGTGCGTTTCAGGATCTGAGAACGGCGCCCCGCTACAACCGCATCAAGCAGAACGTGAAAAATACGCTCGACAAGATCCCCACGGTCGGCGGCAGCATGGTCCGCCACATCGGCAAAGCCAAGGATGCCTTAAAGCAGATCCTGCTTCCCAACATGTTTTTCGAGACCATGGGCCTGACCTATCTGGGACCGATCGACGGACACAACGTCGGCGCCGTCGTCAAGGCGCTGGAAGCCGCCAAACGCCTGGAACGGGCCGTTGTCGTGCACGTGGTGACCAAAAAGGGGAAAGGATACCGCTTTGCGGAGGAAGATCCGGAACGCTTCCACGGGATAGGGCCTTTCGATCCCGTCAGCGGAAGATCGCTGGAAACGTCCGGAAAGACCTATACGGACTATGTGTCCGAGGAGCTGATCCGGCTGGCCGGAGAAGATAAACGGATCGCCGCCATTACGGCAGCCATGGCAGCCGGGACCGGTCTCGCCGCCTTTAAGGAGGCTTATCCGGACCGCTTCTTTGACGTAGGCATCGCAGAAGAGCATGCGGTGTCCTTCGCGGCCGGCCTGGCAAAGGGCGGTTATAAGCCCTACGTTTGCATTTATTCCACCTTCCTGCAGCGCGCCTACGATCAGATCGTGCACGACGTCGCGCTGCAGAAGGCAAAGGTCACGTTCCTGATCGACCGGGCAGGCCTCGTGGGGGCCGACGGGGCGACGCATCACGGCATGCTGGATGCCGGCTTTCTGCAGACAGTGCCGGGCCTGACGGTCATGGCGCCCCGGGACGGAAGGGAACTGCAGGAAATGCTGCGCTTCAGCGCGGATTTCGACGGCCCGCTGGCGATCCGCTATCCGAAGGGAAGCGCGCCGGAGGAACTATATTCACAGAGGCTTCAGCTGTCTTTCGGCAAGGCGGAGATCCTGGAGGAAGGCAGCGGCATCCTGCTGTTTGCCGCCGGCTCCCAGGTGCAGACCGCCGCGGAAGCCGCCGCGCTTCTGCGGAAGGAGGGCCTGCAGCCCACGCTGGTCAACGCCCGCTTTGTGAAACCCTTTGATACGCAGCTGCTGCGGGCTCTGTCCGCTTCGCACCGGCTGATCGCCGTCATGGAAGAAAACAACCGCAGCGGCGCGCTGGGCGAGCACGTGGCGGATTTCTGCGAACGGGAAAAGCTGCCCTGCCGGGTGCTGAACCTGGAACCGGAGGATGCTTTCTATCCGCACGGCAGCGTGCGGGAGCTGAAAGAGAGCTGCGGACTGGATGCGGCCGCCGTCAGCCGGAAGATCCTGGAAGCGGCAAAGGAAACGGGCCTATGAAGGAAAGACTGGATATTCTGGTAATACAGAAGGGGCTGGCCGCTTCCCGTGAGCAGGCCAGGGCCTCTATCATGGCCGGAGAGCTCTTTGTGAACGGCGTCCGGGAGGACAAACCCGGCGACCGCTTTGAAGAAGACGCCGAGATCGTTTTTCACGGCAAGAGCCTTCCGTACGTAAGCCGGGGCGGCCTGAAGCTGGAAAAAGCCCTGCAGGTCTTCCCGCTGGATCTGGCGGATAAGGTCTGCCTGGATATCGGCGCCTCCACCGGCGGCTTCACGGACTGCATGCTGCAGAACGGCGCCGCCAAAGTTTTCGCGGTGGACGTCGGCTACGGCCAGCTGGCCTACAAGCTGCGCACGGACGAGCGGGTGGTCTGCATGGAAAAGACCAACGTGCGCTATCTGACCCGGGAACAGCTGGGAGAAGAGGCGGACTTCGCTTCGGTCGACGTTTCCTTCATCTCCCTGAAGCTGGTCCTGCCGGCCCTATACCCGCTCCTGAAGGATGAGGCGGAGCTGGTCTGCCTGGTCAAGCCGCAGTTTGAAGCCGGCCGCGAAAAGGTCGGCAAGAAAGGCGTCGTCCGGGATCCGGCCGTCCACCGGGAAGTGCTGGAGCAGGTCACGGCCTTTGCCGCGGGACAGCATTATACGGTTCTGGACCTGGCTTATTCCCCGATCAAGGGCCCGGAGGGGAATATCGAATATCTGATGTATCTGAAGAAGAATAACGGAGAGGAGAGCGGCCTTCCCGCCGGTCTGGACTCCGTGATCGGACAGCTCGTCGCGCATTCGCACGAGGAACTGGACCGGTAAAGCAGCCGGCACGCCGGACAAAGGCGGATGAAATACAGGAAGTGCCATGAAGCATTTTTACTTAGTCAGCAACATTTATAAGGATGAAGGCTTCTGCCTGCGTGACCGCGTGGCCGCTTATTTAAGCGAAAAGGGGGCCTCCTGCGTCATACACGAGGAAGGCATGCGTCCCGGCCCGGAGACCGAATGCGTCATAACGCTGGGCGGCGACGGCACGCTGCTGCGGGTCGTCAGACGCTTTTCGGACCTTTCCCTTGCCTTTATCGGCGTCAATACCGGGACGCTGGGCTATCTGACGGAAGGGGACCGCAGCATGATCCCCATGATCCTGGACGCCCTGCTTCAGGACGATTTTATCCGGGAAAAACGGATGATGATCTTCGGACGCATCCTGCGCGGCGGAAAGTCCCTCGGACGCCACCGGGCCCTGAACGACGTGGTGGTCCGCTCCAAGAACCCCATGAAGATCATCAACCTGAAGGTCTCCGTCAACGGACAGTTCCTGAAGGAATACCGCTGCGACGGACTGATCGCCTCCACGCCGACCGGATCCACCGCCTACAACTTTTCCGCGGGCGGCCCGATCGTGGAGCCCACGGCCCGGCTGCTGGTCCTGACGCCGGTGGCGGCCCACTCCCTGAACAGCCGCAGCATCGTCTTTTCGCCGACGGACAAGATCTCTGTGGAGATCCTGCCGCCCACGCGCGGCAACGAAACGGAGGAAGCCTTCCAGGTATATTTCGACGGAGAGAAGCCCGTCAGCCTTACCGTAGGCGACGTGGTGGAGATCACGCAGGCTTCCACGACCATACAGATCCTGAAGCTCAGCGAACGCAGCTTCGTAGAGACCCTGCGCATCAAGCTGTCCGATTAGGAGAGACGCCATGCTTTTATCCTGCCACGTGAAAAACTTCGCCCTGATCGAAGAGGCCGAGGTCGAATTCGGCCCTGGCCTTAACGTACTGACGGGGGAAACGGGCGCCGGCAAATCCATCCTGATCGACGCCATCAGCGCCGGCCTGGGCGCCAGGACCGGCAGCGAACTGATCCGGCGCGGTGCGGAATCGGCGCTGATCGAGCTGGTCTTCAGCATCGAAGAGCCTGCTGTCGCGGACGCTTTGCGGGAGCTGGAGATCGTTCCCGAGGACGGTCTGCTGCTGATCTCCCGGAAGATCCTTCCGAACCGCAGCCTGCAGCGCATCGGGGACGAGAACGTCACGGCCGCCAGGCTGCGGGCCGTGACCGAGCTCCTTCTGGATATCCACGGCCAGCATGAGCATCAGTCGCTGCTTAAGCCCCGCCGGCAGCTGGAGATCCTGGACGATTACGCCGGGGAAGCCTGCCGCCGGGAAAAGGAAAACGTCGCGGAGGCTTACCGGGCTTACAAAAATGCCCGGAAGGAAGAGGAAGAATATTCTCTTTCCGAAGAGGAGAGGCTGCGCCGGCTGGACTTTCTGAATTACGAGATCGGGGAGATCGAAGCGGCAGCGGCCCGTCCCGGCGAGCGGGACGAACTGACGGCCCGCTACCGGGAAATGTCTTCCTTCGAAAAGATCGAATCCGGCCTGGGAAAAGCGCTTTCGTATCTGAGCGAAGGACGGGAAAACGCTTCGGATCTGCTGATGCAGTCGTATCGGGAGATCGAGCGGCTCGTATCGCTTTCCCCCGCCATGGGGGAGGTCCTGGCGGAATTAAGCACGGCGCAGGATATCCTGTCCGAAAGCGGCGGCGAGATCCGGACCTATCTGGAGGACTCGCGCTTTGATCCGCAGGAAATGTACGAAACGGAAAAACGGCTGGATCTTCTGAACCGGCTGGAACTGAAGTACGGCGATCTCTGCGACCCGGAGAACGACGCGCTGGCCCGGCGGGAGGAGGAAAGAGACCGGCTGGAGGATTACGCGGCAAGGCGCCTGGCGGCGCGGGAAAGGACCGGAAAGGCGGAAAAAGCCCTGCGGGAGAGCACGGAGCGTCTGCATCAGCTTCGCGCCCAGGCCGCGCCGAGACTGGATCAGGCGCTGGAGGAAGCCCTGAAGGAGCTGAATTTCCTTTCCGTACAGGTCCGTACCGGGATCAGCCGCCTGCCTGAAGCGGGACCCGAAGGACAGGACGACGTCTGTTTCCTGATCTCTCTGAACCCCGGGGAACCGCTCCTGCCGCTGCAGAAGGCGGCTTCCGGCGGCGAACTGTCCCGCATCATGCTGGCTATCAAGACGATCCTGGCGGACCGGGACCAGATCCCGACCGTAATCTTTGACGAGATCGACAGCGGGATCAGCGGCAGGACGGCCGCCCGTGTCGGCGCCAAGCTGAAGGAGATCTCAAAATACCGGCAGGTCCTGCTGATCACGCATCTGCCGCAGATTGCGGCCCCTGCGGACAGGCATTACGAGATAGCCAAGCAGACGGACGGAAACCGTACCGTTACGCAGATCCGGCTGCTGAACGAGGACGGCGCCGTGGGAGAGCTGGCCCGGCTGATGGGAGGCGATCTGAATGCGGAAAGCGTGCGGCAGGCCGCGGAGGAACTGAAGAAGAGCAGTCAAAAATGAGGCCCGAAGGCCTCATTTTTCTATTAACGGTAAAGGAACGGGGGAGGGAAAGCAGTCCGGACAAAAAGCCCGGATCAGCGGAAGCTGCGGATCAGCGCCACCGGTTTTCCGAGTACGCGGCAGTCCTCTGCGATGATCGGCTCCATTTCGTCGTTTTCCGGCTGCAGGCGGAAATGTCCGTTCTCTTTGAAAAAGCGCTTGACGGTGGCGGAGTCCTCCACCAGGACGACGGCCAGCTCGCCGTTCCGGACGGTATTCGCTTCCTGGCAGATCAGCCGGTCCCCGCTCAGGATCCCGATGTTGATCATGCTGTCGCCTTTGACTTCCAGCATGAAAAGGCTGGCCTGGGTGGGAGAGAGCTCATCTGCCGGATAAGGGAAGTAGCCGTCGATATTCTGCTCGGCCAGGATCGGCTGGCCGGCAGCCACCTGCCCGACGACGGGAATGCTCAGCATCTCGCGGCGTTCGGGGTAAGCGTCCGGTCCGCAGATCTCGATGGTGCGGGGCTTGCTGGGATCCCGCCGGATGTAGCCGCCGGCTTCCAGGCTGGAAAGATGCGCATGAACGGAAGAGGTGGAGCGGAGCCTGACCTTTTCCCCGATCTCGCGGACCGTGGGCGGATAGCCCTTGGCCAGTATCTCGCTGCGGATGAAGTCCAGGATTTCCTTCTGCTTGGCCGAGAGGCCTTCTTTCTTTCTCATATGACAAACCCCCTGATTGAGCTGAAAACAGTATATCATATCTTTTTTTGGAATGCAAACATTTGTTTGCAAAAATTTGTTCGATTTTTTGCGGAAAACGATTGACAAACACTTGTTCGGGTGTTATGATGCGGCTATACAGAACAAATGTTCACTAACGGCAGAGAGGTGATGACATGAGCAGCAGAACAAACAGAAAAAGAACGGTGAACAGAAAAAGAGTCCTGATCTATGCCGCGGTGCTTGCCGCGGGGATCCTGATGATCCTGCTTCTGGGGAGCGGCATTACGGCGGCCTCCGCAAAACAGGAAAAGAAGGAAGTCTACTATACCTCCGTCCGGGTGGAAGCGGGAGATACTCTCTGGAGCCTTGCGGAAAAGTACGTTCCGGAGTACGAAAAAGTCGGAGATTACGTCGAGACCCTCCGGCAGCTGAATCGGATCCGCCGGGAGGACCGGCTGATCCCCGGACAGATCCTCGTTATCGCATATTACAAATAAGCCATCCCCTTGAGAACGGTCCCCCCGCCGTTCTCATTTTTTGCCGTTTTTCCCCTTATAAAGCAAAAGAACGCATAAATACACGAAAAAAGCCTCAGAATCGATCTGCGGGCCGTTCAGAGGCCTTGTAAGGCGTTTCAGACGTCCGGTTCGGCTGCGGAAAAGCCTTCAGACGCCGCAGAATGACCGCCGGCGGCTGCCTCAGCGCCGCCGGAAGGCGGCCAGCCCTTCAGATCGCCTCTGATTATAGCGCCGAACATCCGTTCGCTAACACCGTGATACGTCTTATTCAGGTCTGCAAGCAGCTTTTTCATTTCCTCCCGGCGCGTATTGCCGTCCGCCGGACAGGGATTCTTCATGACCGGCAGCTCGTTTTCCCGCGCAAAACCTATAATATCCGGTTCCTCCACGTACATCAGCGGGCGGATCAGCGTCAGATCCATGCGGTCCAGATAGCTGACGGGTGAAAAACAGCTGATCCGGCCTTCAAATATAAGCGACATCAGCAGCGTTTCCGTAAAATCGTTCCGATGATGGGCGTAGGCGATCTTATTGCAGCCAAGTTCTTTGGCGCGCGTGTTGAAAGCGCCTTTGCGCAGCTTGGCGCAGAGAGAGCACGGATTTGATTCTTTTCGGATATCAAATACGACCTCGGCGATCTGTGACTCGACAACGATCAGTTCAAGGCCCATATCGGCCGTAAAGCGGCGCAGCGCACCGAAAGCGGCCGGATCCTTATCGGAAAAGCCGAGATCCACGCAGATCGGTATCAGTTCGAAATCAGCCGGATAAAAGCGTTTTAATCCGTTTAAGGCACAAAGCAGCGTCAGACTGTCTTTGCCGCCGGAAATACCGACGGCGATTCGGTCGCCGCTCTGGATCATGTGATAGTCGTCGACGGCTTTGCGCGCCAGACTCAGTAAACGCTGCAGGTTCATAAGGCAGATCCTTCTTTGAAATAACGTAATCCGATTATAGCATGAAAAAGAAAAAAAGAAAGGGCTTGACAGAGAAGAGCGGTTCTGATATACTTATTTATGCGTTAAATGTATGTTTAATGCAAAAATAAGTACAAAAACAGCCTCCCGAGAGTAGTCCCGGGGAAAAACCGCTATTTCAGCCCGAAAGGACCTCCGCCATGCCGAAACGCTTCAAATCCGAATACTATGCGGAAAAAGACAAAAACTATTACGCGAAACTGCACGAACTGCAGAAACAGCTGCCCGCGTACATGAAACCGTATCTTTCAAATATCGAGCTCAGCAAACGCGTGCGCACGGCCATCGCCTATACGCGCGATCTGATCACGTTCATGAAATACATCCAGGAAGTGAATCCGCTGTACACGGACGTTTCGATCAAGGACATTCCCCACGAATGCATGGAATGCCTGACCTACGACGACATCAATTACTTTCTGCAGTATTTAAAGCAGAACAACGGGACGTACGCTCACTACAACGCGGAAAACGCCTTAAACCGCATGATGTGCACGCTGCGCGGCTATTTCGGCTTTGAAGTCGCGCGGGATCTTCTGGTCAAGAATCCCATGCTCGGTGCGGCCAAGCCGCAGGCAGCCAAGGACAAGCCCATCGAGCGGCTCCGCGCGGATCAGGTCAATCAGCTGCTGCAGGGCATTGAAGCCAGCGAGTCCGGCTCCGATCGGTCCCGGGCCTTTACGGTCCATACGCAGCTGCGCGATACGGCAATCGCTACTCTCCTGCTGAATACCGGCATCCGTGTCTCGGAGTGCGTCGGCCTGGATCTGAAGGACATCAATTTCGAGGATATGTCCGTCTGCGTCGTGCGGAAAGGCGGAAAGATCGAATACGTTTACATGAATGAGGAAACGGCCAAGGCGATCCGGGATTATATCGAGCTGGAGCGTCCGAATTTCCTGCCGACGCCGAAGGAACCGGCCCTGTTTCTGTCCAACCGGCGCCGGCGGATGGCCGTTCGGTCCATCCAGGCGATGTTCGAAAAGTACGGGAGATCCATCCTGCAGAAGGACAATCTGCATCCGCACACGCTGCGCAAGACCTACGGAACCATGCTGTACGAGGCGACGTCGGACATCGGCCTGGTCAGCGAGACGCTGGGCCACAAAAGCGTGGACACGACCCGCAAGCACTATGCAGACATCAGCGAGCAGCACAAAAAGATCGCCGGAACGCTGCACGTGTACAAGAATACGGAGGACGATGAAGGAAAGGCCTGAAGCGCCGTACCGGGTGCCGCATACAGCGCATCTGAAGTCCGGAACATAACGAAGGATCCCGGCAGCCTGTCAGACACAGGACAGACAGCCGGGATCCTTTGCCGTATATTCTTGCTTTTGTTAGATCTGCTTATGGACGATGGTATATTCGTTTCCCGGCCGGTAGTACGGGCAGGCCGGATACTCTCCGATCAGAAAAAGGCGCATTTCGTCCTCGTCGAGGTCCATGATGCAGCTGTAGCAGTCATATTCTTCGTCGTATTCGTAGTTCATGCAGTCATCGCAGTTGCTTTCGACCCGCTTCTTCGGTTTCATACGGTTTTCCTCTTACAATTGGCGAATATACGGATCCCTGCCGGCAAGCGGCAGGGATCGCTTTGACGTTTCGGAACAGTGTGTTACGGCTCAGTGTCGTTCGGGTCTTCCGTAGGCGTGATCGCCGGCACAAAATCAGTCTGATAACTGTATCCGCAGACGGTGCAGGTATAGGTGGTGTAACCCTGAGACGATGTGGTCGGAGGCGTCACGACACCGTCGCCGTACGTACAATTAACGGTCTCGGACTCAGAACAGCCGGTGCAGGAATGAGTATGCGTTCCGTTATTGTTAGAAGTCCAGCTGCCCCAGCTGTGATTATGCGGGATCGGATCGGTGTAGTTGTCGTTGTAGCTGTAGCCGCAGACCGTGCAGGTATGCTTTGTGTAGCCCTGTGAGCTCTCGGTCGGCGCGATCACCTCATCCGTAAAGCTGCAGTTTTCGGTCTGGCTCTCGCCGCATCCGCCGCAGGACCGGCTGTGGGTCTTGTTGTTGTTGGAAGTCCAGCTGCCCCAGCTGTGATTATGCGGGATCGGATCGGTGTAGTTATCCTTATAACTGTATCCGCAGACGGTGCAGG
>JAEEGI010015057.1_pt1 | contig 16154 bp, 3 predicted proteins | sample 8958751 | NCBI WGS metagenome assembly JAEEGI01 (sample SAMN16246545, study PRJNA631951) | gut metagenome | biome: gut microbiome; feature: rumen; material: KS-attached | host: Bos | place: Iran: Karaj | collected 2018-10
ATAAGTAATTTTTCTTTTTTTATTTTGATATAAAAATTTTTTATAATAATTAAATATTAATTTATAAATTATTATACTTTAGTTTTTTTGTTTTTAAATATTTTAATACTAAATGATTTATTATTTTCTTTGGTTAAAATACAAATGAAACTGTTATCAAAAGAAATATCCATATCAATAATTTCAGAATTAAAATTAATAGAATGAATTTCATATAAAACAGGCATATTTAAAATTTTTATACTATTATTTTCATTGAAATAAATAAAATCTTGTGAATAATAATTTGTAAAAATTTTTATAATATCAATATTATTTCTTTTCTTTTCTAAGAATTTTTGTCCATTAATTGAATATACTAAAAATTTATTATTACAATAAAATAAATAAGAAGGTAAAGGAGAATAAGAAATTAAAAAGTATTTTGCAAAAACTTCTTGATTACTATCATTATATAATTTAAAAGAATTAACAAGATTAAATTTAGGATAAGTATAAATCATACATAAATTATCTTTAGAATAAGTAACAAAAATATTTAATTGTTCGTTTAAATTCATACAAATAATTTCATTGTGACAATTATGAATTTCTTTATATAAATTCCATTTGTTTTTATCATTGATTTTATAAATAAAAATCTTCCCTTTTATATTACTACAAATACAAAAATGATCATTTTTATCAATAATAATATTATTAATTGGATAATCACTATCATTTAAAATTTCAAAATCTAAATTAATATTAATATCTTTTATTAATTTTTGTATTATAATATAACCATTCCAATATCCTCCCATTGCAATATATTCTCCTTTTCCAAAAAGGATAATCGGTGGTTTTTTTTTATTAATTCTAAATTTAGTTTTAATTAAATTATATTTAGTTAAATTTTCTAAAGTATATAAACGAAAATTTTCATTTTCTTCTTTTTTATCTTTTTTCCTGTTAATTTCAAAAGAATAAACACAAGTTAAGCAAATAACAAATAATTTAAATTTATTATTATTCAATTCAACATATTTTAAATATAAAAAATCATTACATACAAGATTATAATTATTAATAATATTAACAATCTCATAATTAAAATTTTCATCATTGTTAGTTATTTGAAATTTAAAATTTTTATTTTCTATTTCTTCAAAATTTAATCTAGGAGAAGTCATTAATTTAAAAATTTGATTCGGAGTAATTCCAAATTCAATCATTCTAGAATAATATTTTTTTTGTTTAATATCTTTTTCTTTACTATAAATACTATCATAATCTTCATAAGTAAAACAAGAAAATAAATTATGTTTTTCTTTAGCTTTTTCACCTTTTTGATAATAACCAAAAATTAAATCAAACCATTCATTTATATTCAAAGAAACATCTTTGCTTTCTAAACACATTCTATGTTTATAAATAAAATCATATTCATTGTTATTACACCATTTAGGTAAAACAACGTTTTGAACTCTTTCATATTTATTATTATCAACATTTAAAATTTCTCCAAAATAAAAATCATTACTATTAATAAATAATTCAGGAAAGCAAAAAATTTCAGGGATTAATTCTCTTAAATCACTTTTTTGAGTAGAAGCACAATTAAAAGAACTTAGAAAATTATTAAATAATCTATTAGGATCATCAAAAGTTTTTCCTTGAAGTTCAATTCTATCAAAAGCAAAAGGTAAAGTTCTAACTAAATAATAAGAAACATATAATGAAGTAGAATAATGAGAACCATATCTTCCAATATTATCATTAATCATATCATTTTCATCAATTAATGACCAATGATTTAAATAATCATTTTTTCTGTTAATTGATTCATTATTTATTTCTAACATTCCCATTGGAGTATCAAAAGGTCTTAATTTTTCTTTTTTAATTTCAAAATTCGGATTTTCATAATCTATATATATCCAAGGAAATATTGGATATTGATTTAAATCATTGTATGTTCTATTTGAATATATATTTAATATCATTATTAATTTTAATGTTGATATTTTGTAGTTTTTCCAATTTTCATATATTTTTACTAAGTTTAAAGAGTTTTTTTCTATATTTGAATATTTTATATTTGATTTATTAATATATCCTATATTGGAATAATATTTATTATAATCTATGTATATTTCTTCTACTAAATAATGCTTATTTTTGTCTAAATAATTTTTTAAGTCTGTTATTATATTTTCTATTTCATCTTCAAATTTGAAAAAATAACTTTTTTTCTTTGAAGTAAAGATTTCCATTGAATTTCTTTTATAAATATATCTTCTTTTAAATATTAATTCTATTTCATTATATGGAATACTTATATGATAAAATTTTGTTTTTTCTTCTTGAGATTTGAAAATTGAGCCAAAACAATATTTTCTTTCTTCATCATAATCTTCATCATTCACATTTCTTTCAAATTCAAAACTATAAAATCCTATTTCTTCTTTATTAATATAAAATAATCCTTGTATATGATAATTATGAAATATTAAACAACATTTTTTTATATTTAATGATGAATCTTTTTGATTGTGTTCAAATTTTTCCTTTAATATAAAATACCTTGCCAATGATTCTATGTTATATTTTTGTTTTATTTTTGAATTTAATTTTAATAAATAAGGTGGTTTTTTATTTTCTTTTTTTTCTTTTTTCACTAAAGACAAATATTTATTTAAATTCAAATTTACTATTTTGTGAATTGGTTTTAAATTTAAATTCGTTTGTTTAAATAATTTTTTAGTATCAAATTGAGAAAATTTTGGATAATAATCCTCAATATCAATTATAGGAGTAAGTAAAATTCTTGTATATTCATCAGTTAAATGATATTTTATTTTATAACATAAATGGTATTTGTTTTTATTATAAAAAAATTCTTTTGTACTCCAAAAATTATTAAATCTAAATAGATTTTTTTTAAATTTTTTATATTTTTTTATTTTAAGTGCTTTATGATATATATCTTTTATTTTTTCTATTTGAATATTTAAGTCTAAACCCTTTTTCAAATTTGAAACTTTTTCAATCATATCATTTTGTTTAAATTTATTTTTTTTTTCATAATCTGGATTAGTTATTATATTTTCTTTAGAAAAATTTAATTTATAACAAGGAATAATTTTATGAATTTCTTTTTCTCTATTTTCACAAATTTCAATAAAAGGGAAAATTTCTTTTAAAACAGAATTTAATTTATTTTGATTATCTATAAAATATATCATAAAATTTTTATCATTTAATATTTGATTTATTTCATTATTATAAAATTCATCCTTACAATTTAATATGATATTTATTAAATCAGTTTCAGAATTTTTAAAACAATCATCAAATAATTTAACAGGAAAAGTTAAAGAAAAATCATCTTCTTTTTCTTTGAAAACTAAAAAATTAATAAATTTTGTTGATGTTTTTTTATTTTTTTCTTTTATTTTTTCTTCTTTAAAATGATTATACATTTTAAAACAAAAATATAAAATATTTCCAAGAGAAGAATAATAATATTTAACATTTATATTTGATTTTCTTTCATTGATTTGATTTATTAAAATATAAATTGAATAATATAAAATTGATTCTGTTAATTTATTATTACAATCAATATATAATTTTTCTTTTTTATCGAGATTACCACAAGAAATTATTATAAAAATAATAAATTGTTGAAAATGCTTATTCCAATATTCAATGTCACTTTCATTTTCAATATTTATTATTAATAGTATTAAATAATGAAATAAAAGTAAAATAATTTTTATTCCATTATTACATAATAATTTATTTTGCTCAAAAGAAAAATAAATGTATTTTAATTCTTTGATAAATTTATTTTTTTCTTCTTTTTTTATTAAATAATAATTAAATATTTGATCTAATTTATCCGAAAAAATATCATTCCATAATTTATAAAAGCAATTTGAATACATTGTTTTAAAATTAGTATAATCATTCCATTTATCTTCAATTGATATATTTTTTTCTGTTTTTTTTTCATTTGAAATTAATTTATCATAAAATAAATTAACAAATTGATTTAATCTTAAATCAGGTTCGTTTATATTTTTATTTAAATCATCAATTTTATAAAAAGTGAAAAATTCAAATAAAGTTCCACAATAATAAATAAAATCTGATTTTTTTACATTTTTTTCAAAATCTTCAAGTTTATCTATTATTTCAATTATATTAAAAGCATTTTGGAAAATTTGATTAATAAACTCTCTTAAAATATTATATAAAGTTTCATTATCTGAAAATAAATAACAATAATATTTTCCCCATAATAAAATATAATCAATTTTTTTAATATCTTTTGTTAAAATATAAATTATTAATTCATTTCCATTTTTATAAATTTGAGTCATAAAATTTAAAATTGTTTCATAAGAATTATGAGATTCATTTATAATAAAAGGAATTTTAAAATCTTTATTTTTTAAATATATAAAAGAGTGAAAATAAGTTTCTAAAATAAAATGGATTGAATTATTTGAGAGAATTATATTTTTAACTAAATCTGATTGTTCTTTTTCTTTGTTTAAATTATATAATGAAGCATTTAAATTTTCAATTTCTGATTTTGGACTTATTGAAATTATTAATGGAATTATATATGAAATATATTTTCTTTGTGAAAAAAAATTATTTAAAATTGTAAGTAAATTCGATAATAAATCTTGAAAGTGATCTTTATTAATATATTTTAAATATTCTTTATCTATTTTATTTAATTGTATTTTTTGATAATCTAATATTTCTATTTTATGTTTAATTGTTTCATATTGATCTTCTTTATCATTTACCTCATCAATAATATAATATTTTGGAATTAAATTATTTTCAATAAAAATTATAATTTGAGGAACATCAAGTTTTAAATCAATGAAATTATTTTTTGGTTCTAAATTTTCTAAAAGTTCAAAAATAAAAACCAATAATTTAATTCTTACATCAAATAAAGAATTTTCTAAGAGACTAAGACTAATATCTAATATAATATTTTTAGTATTTAATCTTTGAAATAATTCGATTTTATTTTGTTTTTGAGAATAATTTAAAAAATTTGAGAAAATCTTAATAATAATATTTTGAGTACAAGGACTAATTTTTTTAGTTAATATTTTAAATATATCATTTATATCAGGCTCGAAATCTATTTTATAAATTAAATCAATTAAATAAGAAATTTCTTCTAAAATTCCATTTATTTCTTGATCTCTTATTTCTATATTATCTTCATTTTTAAAATAAGAAGCATGTTCTTTACAACAATATTTATAATTAAATAAATCATCATATATTAATATTAAAGAAATTATTTTTTGAGTTTTTATTTTAATTGATTTTTTCTTTAAATTTTTAATGTTTATTAATTGCTTTATTAATAACTTTTGATTCTGAAAAGAAAATTTTGTTAAAATATTTTCATTTAAAAATATTTCATTGTGATATTGATTACTTATTGAAATCAAATTAAAATCATTTTCATTTAATAAATTTACAATTGAATTTGATAATGTTAAAAAAATACCTTTTGTATCATCATTAAAAAATTGATCTGGTATTTTTTCTAAAAATAAACTTAAACAAGTGAAAAATTCTTGTTCTTTTTGATTTAAAATATTATTTTTATTATCAGAATAAAAAACATTTCCTAAAATCAAGAAAAATTCATTTAAATTTTTTTGGGTTAATATTTCATTATTTTCAATCATAAATTCTAAAATTGGTAAAAGAGAATTAATACCATCAATTGAGAATAAATTATTTAATTTTTTTTCAAAAATATGAATTCCTATTGTCTTTGAATTTTCAGTTATTAATTCAGCATCTAATAAACTTATAGAATCTCTTAAAAAAATTCTATTTTCATTTTCTTCTTCAATCTCAAATCTCGATGGAATATATATTGAAATTAAATTTTGATAAAAAGTATTATATAAAATTGTATCTTCTTGATTATCTTCTATAATAGAATATTTAAAGTATGTTAATAAATCATTTTTAGAAAATTTATTTAATAATTCTTCATTAAAGATTCCATATCTATAAATATTTTTTTCTTTGTTTTCAAATATTTTTAAAGTATTATTATTATAATCATTTTTATATATTATTATTGATCTACATATTCCAGTGAAAGATTTAAAAAAAGATAAATATTCAATATCTGAGATTTTTTTATCTGAAATTAATGAAATTTCATTATCTAATTTATAATTAATTTTTTTATTATTAATATATATTTCAAGTTTTAAATTTCCATTTTTGTTTTGACATTTAAGTAAAATAGAATTTATTTCATTTTTCTTAAATTGAAATAATTTATCATGAGTAAAAGAACCTGTTAAAATATTTTCCATATCAATATTTAAAAATATATTGTTTCCATTTGATAATTTAATGTTAATTAGCTTTGAAATATTTTTCGAAAATAATTGTTTGTTTTCTTCAGGATTTAATTTTAAAAAAAAAAAAATAAGAATATTTAAAATTTCCTCATTTTGAAAATTTAAAATATGATTTTTATTATTTACTTTAATTTCACAATCTGGATTTCCATTAAAGTATAAATAATTAGTGAGAAAATCAAAATTACTTCTTACTAAATAAAAATAACTTATTAAAACTAAAAAATTATGAAATTTATCTGAAGTTAAAATATCATTTTCATTTTCTTTTTCTTCATTATTATTTATAATATTTATATAATGAGTAATTAAAGAAAATAAATATTCATATACTTCATGATTACATGTTAAATTTTTAATTAATAAATCTAAAACAGATAAAATTTCATTTTTATATTTTTCATTTTCTGAATTTGAATTAAAAAATTCTTTTATACAAATTGTATATAAAGATAAATTATTGCTTGATGTAAAATTATTTATAATATCCATATTATATTGAATTTCAGTAAATAAATAATGAAAGAAATTAAAAATTTTTAATTTATTTTCTATTTTTTCAGTATTATTATCTAATAAAGATAACATATTTGATATTTTATCTTCCATATCTTGAGTTATAATTTTTATATTTTTTTTCATCCAATTATCAATATCTAAATAAATTTTATCTTGATTTAAATTTTCATTTTCAATATTATTATTTATTCCATCCATTAATTTAATTCAAAAAATAAAAAAATTTTAAATTAATAACTAAAATTAATTATTAAAATTCATTAAAAAACAATTTTTTTAAATATAATAAAATAAATGAAAAAAAAATATATAAAATAAAAATTGAATTATTTTAATTATTAAGTCCAACTCTCCAAAGTGGCATTGCTTTAGAAGTATGTCCTAAAACATTATTCGCCATAGTACAAGCATCTTTTCCTTTATCAACATTAGGATTAAATTTATGTCTTTGTTTATTTTTAAAACCTTGAGTTAAATCATTTAATTTAGATTCAACTTTATTTAATTTAGAATTATTTCTCATTTTAAATCTCATATAATTAGTTTCATTTCCGAAATTTTTTGTTGATTTTGCTCTAATTGCATTTTTTCTTTTTTCTAATAATATTTCTTCTCTTTCTTTTATTCTATCAAAATCAATTTGATTAAAATCATTTTTATTTAACTCTAATAATTTTTCTTTTTCTATTTTTTCTTGTTCTTCTTCATATTTTTTTTTTCTATATTGTTCTATTAAAATTTGATTTTTTTCTCTATTTTGTAAATAAATTTCTCTTTCTTTTTCTTTTTGATTTATTTCTTCTTCCATTTGTTTCTTTAAATTTGATATATTTTCTAATCTTTTTTTTTCTTTCCATTCTTCAATTAATTTTTTTTTATTTTGTTGATTTTCTACATCGAAATTAGTTAAATTTTTTTTTTTTAAATTTTCCCTTTCTAATTGAATTTTTTCTAACATATTTTTTTTATTTTGTTCTTCCATTAAATTCTTTATTTCTTTATATTTCTTAAGTAAATCTTTCTTTATTTCATTTAAATAAGAATATTTTTCAAATAATCTAATATGATTTTTATGTTCATTAATAGGAATATAAGGAATTGTATTTGATAATGCAGTTAAAAATTCATAATTATTTATTTTATTATGGAAATTTATTCTCAATTTTAAAAATTCTTCATGTTCTTTTTGTTGCCAAAATAAATTTATTCCTCCTAAATTTTTTTCAATTATTTTATTTATATATTCTATTGTTTCTTTTATTTGTTCCAAATCATTTGAGTTTAATTTTTTTATTGTTGTTAAAACATCATTTAATGATATTTCATCTGTGTCATTATATATTATTCCTACATTATTTAATATATTATTTATGTAATTATTTATTAATTCAAATTTAGGATTTAAATTTTTTTTATTTGTTAAGTTTTGAATTTTGATGTTTGAATTATTTAAGTTGTTTATGTTTTGATTTGTTTTTTCTTCTTCTTTTTGATTAAACATATTTTCGAAATTTTTTGAATAATTATTTAATTCTTTTTCTAAAGAATCTTCTTCTTGTAATAATTCATCAAATTTATTTTTAAAATCTTTTCTTATTTTATGAAGAAATTCTTCTATTTTTTTTATTTTATTTTGAAAGTCATAATTATTAGATCTTTTAGCATTATTTGTCAAAAAATATGAAAAAGCTTCGTTAATATAAAATTTAAGTTGTTTTTCTAATATATTAAAATTATTTTGTTCTTTTTCTATATCATTCTTTAAAAGAGTTTGATATATTTTTGAAAGAGAATAATCTTCTTGAAGAAAACTTTGGATTAAAGCATTTTCTTCTGCTTTAAATAAATTTGACATTTTCCTAAAATCTTCAATCCATTGTGGTTTTGATATTTGTTTTTCCATTGTTTATTATTTAAATAAAATTTTATTTTATTTAATCAATTAAAATCAAAAAAATTTCCTTTGTAAAATAGAAAAATAAAAATATATTTTAAAAAATATATATATCCCTTTTTAAATAATATTATATAAAAAATAATATCTAAATTTAGTTTATTGTACTACAAAACTTCTCTTATTTAATAAATATATATATATATATATAATTATGAGTTATTTAGTTATTTTAGTATAATGAATCATATTAAATTAAATTAAAAAGAATCCAAGCTTTATAATTTATTTTTCTTTCTTATATCATCTTAAAATTTTAATATAAATCTTTCCACAAATATTTTAATGAGTTTGATTACTTTATTATCTTTTTTCTTTTCTTTCTATTAAAAAGTTTATATCTTTTGCTCATCAACTTCTCAATTTTTTTCTTACAACATTTTCTAAATTCTTGGAGGATGGTGAAAAAAAAATCCTAAATAAACCTTTAATTCAATTTTTAGTAAAATTCAATTTATTGTTTGGTGTTTAAATAAAATATTGATTAAAAATTATATGTGATTTTTTTTTATTTTTGTTTTTAAATTTTATTTAAATAATTTCTGGAATTTCTATGTCCTCTTCTTCATTATCATTTTCCTTTATATTATTATTTTCTTCATTATTGTTTGATATTAATATATTTTCATCTTTATTTAATTCTCTTGTTATTTTTGGATTTAGACTTTCTTCTTCTATATTTATATTATTTTGATTAAACTGAGTTTCTTCAATTTTTCTTTTTTTATTTATATTCATCTCATTTTCATTTGATAATTTTCTTTTTTTCTTTAACTCATTTTTTTCTTCAAAACTTTTTTCAGTTTGTTTAACCAATTCACTTAGTTTAATATTTAAATCTAAGATTTGACCTGTCAAATTATTTTCATTATTATCATAAATTTCATTATCTTTTAAATTTAAATTATTAATAATATTATTAATTTGATTAGAAACTATTTTGTTGTTAGTAAAAAAGCCATTTAAAAATTGAAATAATTTCCATTTATTAAAATCACATTTATTATTTTTCGAAGAAATATCTATAATATTTAAAATTTTATTTTTTATAAAATCATTAATAAAAAAAATAAATTTAGAATAAGAAGGTAAAATTAATAAATCAATTAAACCAGAAAATAAAGCTCTATTATTTTTATTAAAATAATAATATTCAATATTAATAAAATTTTCTAATAATTCTAAATATAAAAATAATATTTCTTCCATTTCTTTTTTTGTAAAAGTTTGAAAAATTTTTTCTGGAGATGTAACAATAGAATGTGTATTATTTTTAATTTTATTTTTTGATTTTAGATTACTTAATTTTATGTAAGAATTTTCTATTTTAACAACAGTTTTATCATTAACTTCTAAAAATTCAAAATAAACAGTTGGAAAAGAAGAATAAACAAAATGAAAAATAATTTCATCAATAATTTCTGGTAAATACAAATTAAAAGTTTTTATAAAAGATATAAAACATTTTAATAAAGAAGAATATAATATTTTATTTTTTAAATATGATTCATTTATTAAAAGTTTATTGTAAATTTGGCCAATTAATTCAAAATGAGAGATTAAAAAATGAGAGTAATTATCTAAAAAAAATGTAAGAGAAGTTAAAACTAAATTATTTAAATTATTGGAAAAAATTTCATATTCTTTTTTACTTAATCCATTTAGAGTAATTCCCATAAATTTATCATTTAATTTGGAATATTCATTTATTTCTTTTAAAAAAAATTCAAATATTTCTTTAAAATCAATTGAAAAATCTTTTTCATTAGGAATTGTAATAAAAATTGTTTCTAAAAAGTTAAATAATAAAATTATAATTTTATTTGCTTGAATTAAATTTGTTTGATTTAATTTTTGAATATCAAAAATCAATTCAAAATTATTGATTAGATTTTCATTATTATCATTTATATTTTTTGGTTTAAAAAATTCAATAAAAAATTTAATATTTAAAATAATATTAGAGATTTTTTCTTGTAATTTTTGATTTAATTGAGGAGATAATCTATAAAGTAAAGAATATGTTATAAAATAAGTTTTCATTTCAGAAAGATTAATCTTACCTAAGTTATAAATAAATAACTCAAAAATTTGTTTCAAAAAACTTTCAATTGTTTTTTGATATGGTCTCATGTTATTAGGATAATAATTTATAAAAGTTATTATTAGAATAAAAAATGTTTCTAATATTTTTGGTTTATTATTATTGAAAGATAAATTAAAATAATTTTCAAAATTAGATTTCAGTAATTTAAAAAATAATTGTAAAAATTGAGGGATTTGTTTTATAATACTTTTGAATTTGTCATTATAACTTTGATAATTTAAAGAAAAAATTTTAAAAAAATTTGATAAAGAAGAAATTGTTATAATTAAATCATTATAATTTGATATTGTAATGTTTTTATTCATTTCTTTTTTAAAACATTCATTTAATAAATTATAATATTTTATACATTGATCTTCAAAATTTGAAATTTTTGAAATTAATTTATTCATTAATAAAACTGAAATAACATCTGTATTCTTTAATAGATTTGAAAATTGTTCATCATAATCACTATTATAATCTATTTTAAGTTTTTCATATATCTCATTTTCATAACTTAAACTTAGGTAATTATTATCAATCATTCAAAAAAGATAATGAAATTTATAAATAAAAATTAATTTAAATTATTATTTTATTATACCTAGATTATTTGTCCAAGTAATTATTTTTTAAAATATATATAATATATATTTTAAATTTAAAATTTATTTTTTATGTTTTTCATTCATATTTTTTTTAATTTATTTATTTTTTATTTTTAATTGTATTTAAGATAAATATTACTTATCTATTAAAATGATAAACCTCTTTTTTCTAAATATCTTAATAATTTATTTAAATGAGAATTTAATATAATTTCTTAAAAATTAATTTCTTTCCCTTTTCCCATTATTTCATTTTTATTGACAAAAAAATATTAAAAAAGAATAAAAGAATGTAAAAATTGTTTAATAATTAAACAATATTAACTTTATCTAATTTAAAACATCACATTTTATATAATGTTTATTATCTTCATAATAAACCATTTTATTATTAGAATTATAATAAAAATAATTACTTTGATAATTTTTTATTGTTAGATGACCTTTTAAACTTAAATCATGTCCGTTCAAAACATTAAATCGATCAGAACCAACAGTGTTATAAATGATATTCAATTTCTCAGTAAAAAAAAAATCATTTGCATATATTTCAATAGATTTTGCAAATTGAATTCCACAGAGAGTATAACCTAAAATCACAGATTGAATACCTAAATTTTTTTCTTCTTCCTTTTTTAAATTTATACAATTACATAAGCAATAAATTAAATTCATTTCTGTGATTTTTATTGTTTTAACAATTAAAGTCTGTTGTATTTTTATAAATGTTATTAATTCAAAATCATATAATTTTCTTAGGTAAATGTAATTATCATCTCCTGAAGTTATAATTATTTTTAAAATTGAATTAATTTCAATTATATTTATCATATCTTCATGTGCTTTTATTTTATTTTTTATTTCTTTATTTTCTAAATCAAACTTTATTAATTTTCCACTTTTAGTTCCTAATAAAATAATATTTGTTTTTGGAATTGATTTACAACAACTTATAAATTCATCAAATATTATTTTTATTTCTTTAGTTTCATTAAGTGTATTACTTTCAGAATTATTTAAATTATGTATTTTTATACTATTATCTATATATTTACATGTAATTATTTGTTTTTTTTCTTTTATGAATGTATATGAATAAGAATGATCTTTCAAATAAATTGTTCCATTTTCATTTTCTCTTTCAAATAATTGAAAAGTATTTTTTAACTCTATATCTTTTAAATAAATTCTTTCTCCTTTTTTTTCAAGGTAAAAAATTTCATTATTATATATATTAATGTTAATCAATCTATCTATTTTATTTTGCCCATATTGTATATTATTTTCAATTTTTTTATCATTTCTACACTGAAGAATTTCACTTAAAATTTTTGAAGGACAAACACCAAAATTCACAATATATCCTATTTTATTTTTTAATTCATTTCTTTCTTTTTCCGAATCAATTTTCAGTGAATTATTCTTAACAATTTTTTCTTCTAATTCATAAATTTTATTTGAATTCTTTTCATAAGATAAAGAATGAAAAATATTACAACTTTCTTTGGCTTTATCAGGATATTGATTAACTCCAAAAATATTATCAATCCATTGAGTAATAGAATTATTAACATTTAATATTTTATTACCATTAATTAATAGAAAATGTTGAATAATAAATTTAATATAAAGAGATAAAGAAAATGAATTATCTGAACCTATTTTCATATTAACATCATCTAATTGGGTTTTATCAAATTTTTTTCCAAAATCAGAGCAATTTAAATTAATAAAATATTCAATTTTTAAAAAAAATTCAGGAATAATTTCTCTTGAATCATGTCCATCAAGAATAGTAGCAAGACAATCATAAATTGAATAAAACATTCTATTGGTATTTTCTTGACTGTAATTTTGTAATTTAATTAAACTTTGCATAAAAGGATTTTGTCTCATTAAATAATAAAATATATATGATGAAGTTGAGTAATGTGTTCCTAAATGAGCTGATTCTTCTTCTATATTATTTTCATCTTCGAATTTATTTATTGCCTTTATTCTTAACTTTTCTTCTTGTAAACTTATTGGATATTTAAATGTTCTAAATAATGAATCTTCGATTTTATTACTTTCAAAAATTGAATTTAATTTAGTGTAATCTTTTAATATCCAAGGAAAAATTGGATATTGAGATGCATCATTAAATGATCTTAATGAAAAATAATTTAATTTAAGTAAATAATATAATGTTGAAATTTCCCTTTTTTTCCATTTTTTTGTATACTTTTTAATATTTTTATCTTCTAATTTTATGATTTTTTCTTTTAATTTTGTTTCAAGTGATATTGCATTAAATTGTTGAAAATGTGATGAACGATAAAAATTAAAAAAATAACTTTTTCCATTTTTTAAAAATATTTCTATTCCAATCCAAAGAAGCATTACTCTTCTTGATATTAATGTTTTAATATCATCAAAAAATATTATTAAAGTTTTGTCTTTTTTTTCTTTTTCTTCAGTATAAGTAAATTGAGCAAAAATATATAAATCATCATTAAAATCAATTTCGCTTGTTTTAAAAATAAAATAAGAATCACAAACATATAATAAACCATTTAAACTTCTTTCTCTTGAAATTAATTCACACTTAAATGAATATTTTTTAGGAAAATTTAAATTTTTTTTGACAAATTTTATTTTCTTTTCTTTTATTTTATTTTTAAATTCCTCAAAATATAAATGTGAAATATGGAAAAAAATAGAATCAAAAAAATGTAAATCTGGAGATAAGAATAAAGGAGGAAAACCTTTATAAGAAAAATTTTTTATTTTTGAAGGATAATTTAAAACTTTTGTTTCTTTTTGAGATTGAAAATGACTATTATAATACATTTTCATTTTTACAAATTTTTCATTATAAAAATAAATATCTTTAAATTCAATTGAAAAAGTATTACAAAGTAAATCTCTTTTAGGATTAAAAACAATATAATTTGAATTTACAAATTCAAAATTTTCTTCAATTTCACAATCAGGATTTTTTTTCCCTTTATTTAAACTTAAATCAAGATTTATTAAATTCATATTTGAATTTGATTTTTTAGAAATATTACCATTATAAGTATTTAAAGAAGAAACAGATTTACTATTATTATTAATAGAAATTGGCATTATTGTTCTTGGAGAAGAGTCTTCATTATCAAAAGATTTATTTTTATTAAATTGACTTTCAAAAGTTATTTCCATACATCGATAAGCATAAATTTCTTTTTTTGTCATGTAATATAATTTACCAGCAATACCTAAATAATCATCTATTTTTTGTTTTAATTCACCGAATTTTAAACCTATTTTCCTATTATCACCTGTTATTTTTTTTACCATATTATATAATTCAAAATCACTATCATTAGGAGTATATGAATCTGAATTTGTAACTAAAATTTGACAATCTTTTAATATCTTTTCACATATTTGATATAAGAAATCATTTTCTTGATCTAATAATTTTGAAGGATTTATTTTATCTTGAATAATAAATTTTCCTAAAAAATATTGACAAAAATTAAAATAATCAAATTTATTTTCTTCATTTTTTTTAAAGTATTTATTAGGGAAAAATTCATTTAAATTTGTGTTAAACTTTTTAATTTTATTAAATAATCTTTCATCAGAAATTGGAGTAGAATTTTTTTTTTTTGAAATATTTTTTGTACAATCAATAATATAGAAAAGACAATGCTCTTTATTATTTAAAGGATAACATATTTTTTCTATTTGTTTTATAATTTCTTCATTTTTATATTTTATTTCTTTAGAATATAATTTAAATAAAATATCAATAATAATTTCACAAATTGGTTTTTTTATTAATCCTGAATTATCATATTCAATTAATAAAAATTGCCAAGGAGAAAAAATTAATCCTGTTTTAATTAATAAATCATTTAATCTAAAAATTATTCTTTTAATTAAATCTTCTTCTTTTTCTAAATTATTACCATATGTTTTTAATAAATAATCCATTAAAACTAAAGTATTTATTATATTAGCATTTCTATAAAAAATTTTAAGTTTTTTTTCTTCTTTTTTTTCTGTTTGATAATTCTTTTCTAAAATTTTTATAATTTCTTCAATGAATAAAGTAGATTCAGAGAAATTATCTTGTATTAATTGTTTTAAAAAAATAAAAAAAAAAGGTGCTGGATGGAAAAATAATAATTTATTTGATAATTCTAAAATTGATTTTTTTGCAATATTTTCACTTAAAGTAGTTTTTTTTTCTTCATTTAAGAAAAAAAAATAATAAAAAGAATAACATAAAGAATAATTTTCACTAAATAACAATTGGAATAATAAAGTATTAATAGATTGAGAAACCAAAAGTAAAAATTCATTTATTTTTAAATAATCTTTTTCACTAAAATTTTCAATTGTTTTTTTAAATAATTCATTATTTAAATCAAGAATTTTAGTTATTGATTTTTCTTCTTCTTTTAATTCAAATTCATTTAATTTATTATTATTATCTTTTTTTTTTAAAAGATATCTTTTTCCATATTCAATCATTGCATCTATTTTAATTGAATCATTAACTTGAATTTCTTTTATTGGAGAATTATCTTCTA
>JAEEGI010015061.1_pt1 | contig 16152 bp, 10 predicted proteins | sample 8958751 | NCBI WGS metagenome assembly JAEEGI01 (sample SAMN16246545, study PRJNA631951) | gut metagenome | biome: gut microbiome; feature: rumen; material: KS-attached | host: Bos | place: Iran: Karaj | collected 2018-10
CCTCGGGGTTGAGCTTGCCCCACGAAACCATCTCAAAGCTCGAGTGGATCGTGACATGCGCGAAGGACGAGTTGTCATAATCCTTCTGGGGCTCAAGGTACTTCTTGAGCTGACCCTTCTCGGCCTCCTGCCCGTAGATGAGCGTGTCATGGAAGTAGTCGGCAAACCCGAGCTTCTCGGGGAGTTTGCCGTCATCGTAGAGCTTGATCCTGGTGTAGTAGTAGATACGCTTGCCCTCGTTCGTGATGAGGGTGAACTTTGCGATGTACTCTTTGCCTGTTTTGAAGGTCTCGGCAAAGGTGATCGGCACCTTCTTGGGGCCCTCCGCCACATCAAGTACGGTGAGCGACCCTTCCTCGAGCGTGCCTCCGTCCTCGCGGATGATCTCATACTTCATCTTGCGGACGTTGAGCTCGTTGTGATGTATGAGGAGCGTGAGTGTTTTGTCCGGGCCTATGGGCGTGATCGTCTCTCGCATGACCATCGGGTCAAGATTGGCGGCGTAGCCGTGAAGCAGGTTGAACTCCTGTCCTCCAACGTCTATGGTGACTGTGGGAAGCGTGGCCGAAGACATGACCGTCGTGTCGGCAGCCGAAGAGAACATCGTCTCCGTGATGTCCGATCCGAAGAAGATCGCGGAGGCGATGAAGACGCCGAAGATAATGAGCACCTTGTACCTGAATTTCATGCTTATATGTACGCGCGCCGCTTCTGCCCTGAAGTGCGACGTGATTCCTTTCAAGGGTTCTATGTTTATTATTTTACTTGTAATGCTTACATTGTCAATTTCAAACATGAAGGTGGTCCCTTGGGGGTGGTCCCCTGGGGACGGGGGTTGTGGACCATGAACCCCAATGGTCCACCAACCCCCGTCCCCAAGGGACCACCCCCAAGGGACCATCATCTTCCTCAATCCAGGATCACTCGTAATCCACTACGTTCGCCCACCTGAGCAGGAACTCGCGCTCCTTCTCGTTGCCCTTTACGGACTGCGAAGCAGCCACGATAGGCATCCACTTCTGTACATACTGGCGTGCCGTGTCGCTCTTTTTGCAGAAGAGATCGAGATATTTACCCGCGATATCCTCTTTGTCGGCAAGGCAGAAGAGCAGGTATGTACGTGCCGCATCTGCGGAAGCGTTGCCCTGTGTGGCATGAGCCCAGTCGATGATATATGCGTCATCGTTCTTTGTAATGATTATATTTGAAGGGTTGAAGTCGCCGTGGCAGAGCTTCATGTGCGCATGCATGCCCTCGAGGCGGGTGTGAAGCTCATACCTGGTGGTTGCGTCAAGCTTTGATGCGCTGATCTTGAGCTGCATCTTGTCCTTGAGGAGCGAGAGCTTTTTGCAGGTTCTCGAATGCATATCCAGCTGGATCGAAACAAACCTGTCCAGATACTCGTCAAGCTTCTTCGGATTCTCGTCCATCATGGCCTGAAGGGTCTTACCCTCGATGTACTCCGAAACAATCGCCCACTTGTTCTCGATCATCGTGACCTCGAGCACCTTGGGGATAAGGAGTCCCGTCTCCTCCACGCGCGCCTGGTTGAGCGCCTCGTTGAGGATGTCGGCCTTGTTGTAGCCTTCGTTGAAGACCTTGATACATTTATCGCCATCGCGGTAGATGGTCTTGTTGCTTCTGGTGGCAACTACTTTCTGTAATTTCATGCTATTCCTCCTTTCGATCCCCTATCACTTGCCGTTCTTCTTCGACTTTGCTCCGGCCTTTGTGCCTGCCGCCTTTGACGACGCGGCCTTAGACGCTCCGGTGCTCTTAGCCGCAACTCCTGTTTTCTTGGGAGTCTTTCTATCGCCGTAGAATGAATCAAGGTAGATCTCTTTCAGTTCGCTCATGAGCGGGTAACGAGGGTTAGCGCCCGTGCACTGGTCGTCGAAGGCCTGCTGTGTCATGTCGTCGAGTTTTGCGAGGAATTCCTTCTCGTCTACGCCGTAGTCCTTGATGGTGGGCTTTATGCCGATCTTCTTCTTTAAGTCGTTTACGGCCTTAATGAGGTTTTCAAGCTTCTCGTTGTCGTCCTTTCCGCCGAGCCCGAGCTGCTCCGCGATCTCAGCATATCTGCGGAGTGCCTGCGGATGATCGTACTTGGGGAATGTGCCCATCCTTGTGGGAGCCTCTGCGGCATTGAATCTCATTACCCTGTCGATCACGAGTGCGTTTGCGATACCGTGAGGGATATGGAAGAACGCGCCGAGCTTGTGAGCGAGCGAATGGCTGATCCCGAGGAATGCGTTCGCGAATGCCATACCTGCCATAGTTGCGGCATCTGCCATCTTCTCGCGTGCGACGGGATCGTCCGCTCCGTTCTCATAAGCGCGAGGGAGGTACTCGAAGATCACACGGAGGGCGCGGATCGCGAGCGAGTCCGTATAGTCCGTGGCCATAACTGACGCATATGCTTCAAGAGCGTGCGTTACCGCATCGATACCCGACGCAGATGTGAGACCCTTGGGCGCCGTCATATGGAGATCCGCATCGACGATCGCCATGTCGGGCATGAGCTCATAATCGGCAAGCGGGTACTTGGTGCCTGTCTTCTCGTCCGTGATGACTGCGAAAGGAGTAACCTCGGAACCGGTTCCGGCCGAAGTGGGAACCGCTACGAAATACGCCTTGTCGCCCATGTGCGGGAAGTCGTAGATCCTCTTTCTGATGTCGCAGAATCTCATGGCCATGTCCTCGAAATCTGCTTCGGGATGCTCGTAAAGAACCCACATGATCTTGGCTGCGTCCATTGCCGAACCGCCTCCGAGAGCGATGATGACATCGGGCTCAAAAGCCTTCATGGCCTCGGCGCCGCGAACCGCGCATGCGAGCGTGGGATCGGGCTCAACATCGAAGAACTCCGCGGTCTTCACACCGAGCTCGCCGAGACGCTTCGTGATAACTGCCGTAAATCCGCTCTTGTAAAGGAAACTGTCGGTAACGATGAATGCCTTTTTCTTGTGCATGCTTCCGCCGATCTCGTTTAACGCTTCGGGGAGGCTGCCTCTCTTTATGTAAACCTTTTCAGGTACTCTGAACCACTGCATATTCTCCCTCCTTACAGCGACCGTCTTGATGTTCAAGAGGTGCTTGATGCCAACATTCTCACTGACAGAGTTGCCGCCCCACGAGCCGCAGCCGAGAGTGAGCGAAGGCGCAAGGCGGAAGTTGTAAAGTCCGCCGATACCGCCCTGCGAAGAAGGAGTGTTGACGAGGATTCGGCATGTCTTCATGCGCTCCTCGAATTCCGCGAGGACGTCCGCGCGGGTTGCCTCATTAATGTATATGGACGAAGTATGTCCGTATCCGCCGTCCGCGATAAGGCGCTCGGCCTTGGCGAACGCATCCTCCACGCTCTTCGCGCGGTACATGGCGAGAACGGGTGAAAGCTTCTCGTGAGCAAATTCCTCCGAAAGCTCCACGCTCGATACCTCACCGATAAGAACCTTGGTCGATGCGGGAACCGTAAATCCCGAAAGCTCTGCGATCTTCGCCGCGCTCTGTCCGACGATCCGGGCATTAAGAGAGCCGTTAATGATTATGGTCTTGCGGACCATATCCGTCTCCTTCGGCGAAAGGATGTGGCATCCCCTGTCCGCGAATTCTTTCTTAACCTTGTCGTAGATCTTGTCGGCAACAATGACTGACTGCTCGGAAGCACAGATCATGCCGTTATCAAATGTCTTGGAGTGGATGATCGAGTTAACCGCGAGCACGATATCCGCCGACTCGTCGATGATCGCAGGGGTGTTACCTGCGCCGACACCGATAGCGGGCTTGCCCGATGAGTAAGCGGCTTTGACCATGCCGGGTCCGCCGGTCGCAAGGATGATGTCGGCCTCCTTCATAAGAAGGTTTGTCATGTCGAGGCTCGGCTGGTCGATCCAGCTGATTATGCCCTTCGGAGCGCCTGCTTTTTCAGCTGCTTCAAGCACGATGCGAGCAGCCTCGATCGTCGACTTTGCAGCTCTGGGGTGAGGGCTGATGATGATACCGTTACGCGTCTTGAGCGCAAGGAGTGTTTTGAAAATGGCTGTGGATGTGGGGTTTGTTGTGGGGATAACGGCTGCGATCACGCCGATCGGCTCCGCAACTTTTTTGATCCCTGCAGCTTTGTCTTCTTCGATGACACCGCAGGTTTTAGCGTTTCGATATTCGTTGTAGATGTACTCAGCGGCATAGTTGTTCTTAATGACCTTGTCTTCGGCAAGTCCCATGCCCGTCTCTTCTGCCGCCATGATGGCGAGCGGAAGTCTTGCTTTGCATGCCGCAAGAGCGGCTGCCCTGAAAATGGCGTCAACCTGTTCCTGGTTGTAGGTTGCAAACTTGTCCGCTGCCGCCCTTACATTCGCAAGCTCGGCTTCAAGTCTGCCAACGCTGTCCACTTTTTCACGTGTTACTTTCATAAGCGTCTTCCTTTCCTTAGTGTGTGTATGTTAACCGACTTCGGTTCCCCGGCGGACGTATTATCGCTGCGTCGTGGATCCGTCGTCACGGCATGTTGTAACCCAGGTATTTCAGAAGAACTACAAATTTCGTAGCAGTGTTTCAGTTCTATTATACTTTGTTTCCGTGGAAATAAATCTCCAAAAAAAACGTTTCTTTTCTATAATATTTGGTCAGTTTGTCCTTATAACGTCGAAAACCGACCGATCTGATGCGCCGGATGCCTGCCCGGTTTCGTTCATCCCATCCGATGCACATTAAATTTTTGCCGTCTCTTTATCCCTTCAGGAATGAGATCAGTGTGTCATACATATCTTCTTCAGAAGGAGGACATCCGGGCGCGGAAATCTCAAAAAGCGCCGTGCAGTTCCCGACTCCGACGTGTCCCGTCTTCCCCTGAAATCCCTGTCCGATGTGTATGACGTGATCGGGGATCTTCTCGAGGAGTTCCTCTAAAAGGCCCTCTTCCTTCAGTCGCTCCAGTACCGGCACCAGTGTTCCGTAGCATGCGCTGCATGAATCGACCTCTTCGAGCGCGTCCCTGAGGTCCACTGTTTTACGGGTGAGCTTGAGATTCTCATCGGGCGCCGGAATGTCCGGTTCTCCGTCCCTTCCGAGCTTTATGATGCTTGCTCCCTCGATATCGGTGCTTCCGCAACCGAGCTTCTCCGCGATCCCGATATAGGGCACTTCGCTCACATCGTAGCGCAGCAGCTTGCAGACATAGCTGTCGATCAGCACGGGATCGATACCGGCCATAACGCAGTTACAGGTGACGGGATTACCGCCCTCTTCGAAATCAAGGTCACCGCATATGTGATCGACGACGACAAAATCCTGCCTCACAACGGTCAGCAGCCTCCCGATCGGCTCATGAAGCCCGAGCGTGTGAAAACGCCGCTTCTCGTCAGCCGGAACCATGCCTTTCATATTCTTTATCGCGCATGTGATGCGGGTCTGGCAGTGTCCCTTCATGACAGGCACTCCGATCATAAAATCAACGTTCTTTGCACAGTCCGCTATCTTCAACTTAAGCCCGGCTGTCTCTATATGCGTATATGTGCTCTTCTGCGCGTCTACGAAAGGAACACCGTACTTTTCGACGAACCTGTCATAGCCGCAGACCTCAAAACATTCCATCGTATCGCCGCCGCAGTAGCAGCTCTCCATCATGGTGATGTTGTTAAATCCGTGCGCCTGCAGATACTCGATTATCCCGGCGACCACTTCGGGATGAGTCGTCGCGCCCATCATGGGCGGCGTGGGCGACACGAGATTCGGCTTGATCCCGATCTTTTTGTCCCTGTCTCCGATCAACTCCGCCAGCTCCGCACGCTCAAGTATCTCACGCGTCATCGCTGTGTAATCCGTCCCGAAGATCTTATATATCTCATTAGATTTCATCTTTTTTCCCTTTGTACGTTCTCTCGTCTTTACCGGCTTTTGGGTCACCCCGGTACCCCTCACTTCCGTACGTATAATAATACCCCGTGGCAAGCATGAAAGCAAGCCACGGGGTGTAGTCATGTCTTTTTTCTTCTGAGCTAATACGTTCAAAGTCCTTTTTGCTCTTAATCATGTCGTACCGATGTCAATGATTGAGAATTCCCCATAAGCACAGTTATTGAAATTGACTCTATACTTTCCGACAGAATAATCATATCCCTTAGGATTAAATTGAACATATTCAAACACGGTGCTTTCCGACGGATTGATGATCAAAGAATCATCTTCAACGGCAGGGCAATGTATAGTGATCCATTCTCCGCCACCCAGATTGCTCCCCCTGCTTTTTTTGTACACCTCGATTTAGTATGTCGGCAGCTAAACAAAATGTAAAGATTAGACAAACATAGTATTACGGGAGTCAAACGTCCTTTGTGTGACGATAGTGTTTACAAACCCCGAAATTATGTTATAATGAAAAAAACTCTGTTTTTGACACATAATCGACACAATCTGTTCGATGCAATCGTGTCAGGGACATTTTTGAGGTGACTAATGGAACAGTACATCATCAGGGGGGGACAGCCACTCGCAGGAGAGGTCATCATCAACGGCGCCAAAAACGCCGCTCTCGGCATCGTTGCAGCCGCTGTCATGACCGATGAACCGGTTATCATAGAGAATTTACCCGATGTTTGGGATATAAACGTTTTGCTTGATGCGATCGAGGACGCCGGTGCCGTTGTCGAGAGGACCGACCGCCACACCGTCTGCATCAAGGGCACCCTTAACACCTGTCTCATCGACAACGAGAACATGAGACGCATGAGAGGTTCCTATTACCTCCTTGGCGCGCTTCTCGGCAAAAAGAAGCAGGCGTTCGTTCCTCTTCCCGGCGGGTGCAACATCGGAAGCAGACCCATAGAACAGCACATCAAGGGCTTCAGCGCACTCGGCGCACAGGTTGAGATCTCCCACGGCATGATCAATGCCACGGCAGAGAGCCTCCACGGGAGCCATATCTATTTCGACCTTGTTTCGGTAGGCGCGACGATCAACGTCATGCTCGGCGCGGTACTTGCCGAAGGCCAGACCATCATCGAGAACTGCGCAAGGGAGCCTCACATCGTCGACGTTGCGAACTTCCTCAACAGCATGGGCGCCAATATCAAGGGCGCCGGTACCGATGTCATCAGGATCAAGGGTGTTGAGTCGCTTCACGGAAGCAACTACTCGATCATCCCGGACCAGATAGAGGCCGGAACGTTTATGCTGGCTGCCGCTGCTACACGCGGAGACGTGGTCATCAAAAACGTGATCCCCAAGCATCTCGAGGCCATCTCGGCCAAGCTTATCGAGATCGGGATCGATGTTGAAGAAGAAGACGACATGGTTCGTGTCAATGCACAGAACCGTCCCGGATACACACAGGTCAAGACTCAGGCTTACCCCGGTTTCCCGACCGACATGCAGCCTCAGATGACGACCCTTCTTTCGCTCGGAACAGGCACCAGCATCGTTACAGAGACGATCTTCGAGAACAGGTTCAAGTATGTTGACGAGCTCAGGAAGATGGGCGCAGACATCAAGGTTGAAGGTAATTCCGCTGTTATCCGCGGCGTTGAGGGCCTGACCGGAGCGACCATCTCGACACCCGACCTCAGAGCCGGAGCCGCACTTGTGATCGCAGGTCTGGTTGCCGAAGGCACTACAGTTGTAGAAGGCGTTGAATACATCGAGCGTGGGTATGAGCAGTTTGAAGTAAAACTTCGCGGCCTCGGAGCCAAAATCGAAAAGACGCAGATCAACACCGAGCGCAAGGCTGTAAAGAAGAAAAAACAGTCAACCCCGAAAGCGAAATAAATCTGATCAGATAAACAGTAGAGGCAGGACCCGGTGTCCTGCCTCTTGCTGTGAAAGGAATAATGTCCCGCCTTAAACGGGTCAGTATGAAAAAGAAAAAAGTATTTCTGATAATCGATTTTACAGGATCTCCATAATGGTACGTCCGGATTCCTTCGAAAGGTCCACATATTCGTCGCCGTTCATCTTGATAACGGGACGTGAGTATGCGAGCTTATTGATAAAGATGATCTGTCCGATCGTGCCGTCACTGAGTCTGACCTGATTGCCCACATAGCTCTGTGTGATGTTCTCCATGAAAGGAAGCAGATAAACGGGATCAAAAAGCGAGAGACCGTCTACCTCGAAGAGGTGGATGACCTCGAAAGGACAAAGCGCCTTGCGGTAAACACGGGGGCTCGTCATGGCTTCGTAAACATCCGCGATGGCGAGGATCTTCGCACACTCCTCTATCTGGTTGCCCTTGAGGCCCATCGGGTATCCCGAACCGTCGCAACGCTCATGATGCATCATGGCAGCGAGCTTCACCTCGCGGGGAAGCTTGCGGTCCTTAAGGACATTATAGCCCTGTGTGGTGTGCGTCTTGATGAGAGCATACTCTTCGGGAGAAAGCTTGCCGGGCTTGTCAAGGATCGCCTTGGGGATCAGGAGCTTTCCGACATCGTGGTAGATACCGCACTGCATAAGGACCTCGATCTCGGCCTTGTCTCTGCCGAGCCATGTTCCGAGCACGCCGCAGATAAGCGAAACGTTTATGGAGTGCGAGAACGTTACGTCATCGAAGTTACGCATGCAATGTAGCAGGTTAAAAAGCTGGATACCTGTCCTGCAGGAATGGAACATATCGTCGACCATGCCCGTGAGGGTGTCATTGTCGGGATCGGCGCTTCCCTTGAGCATGGCTGTAAGCTTCTGTTCAAAAACGGGGATCGATTTCTCAAAGTCCTGATTGAAGGCTATAAACTCCTCTGTCCCGCGGAGTTTTTCAAAGAACGAGACTTCCCTTGCTTCCTTGCCGGCAGCGGCAGAAGCGGGTTTCGGGGAAGCGTTCTCATCACTGACATACACACGCGCGGAAGAGATCGAGTGAAAGCGCATACGGGTGATGGCCTTGTCGGTCAGAACTACGTCCCTGGGGACAATAAGCTGGTTTGCAGAGTTGTAGACATTGTCCGCAACCAGCATACCCGGTGTAAGATCGTTGATGTTAATGCGCTTTACTTCCATAAGGAAAACCTCAATACAATGATATAGTTGAACTCGTTCAACACAAATACATTAAACCCTGCTTTGATTTTACACGAACTGCGCCTAATTGTCAAGAAAAATCCACAAAACGAGGAACTCAGAAGTCCATTCTCGGGATTCGCAAGTGTAAATAAGGCCGTCCTGCTTCTGACACTCAAAGCCGGATTTCTGCCATGGTTTTTCAAAAGGCATCTGTAACAGAGAATATATGCGTTCTCTGCTACAGACGCCCTCATCACATAATATTCAAATGCACTTACTTTTTTTTAACGGTGACCTTACAAGTCTGCGACTTGGTGTTACCGGCAACATCAGTGATCGTGCACGTGATGGTCGCTGTTCCTTTCTTCTTGCCCTTTACAACGCCCTTTTCTACGGTTGCAACCTTGGAGTTCGAGCTCTTCCACGAGATCGTTCTGGGGATCGCATCGACGGGATCAAGCTCGGGTGTAAGAGTTGCCTTTGACGAACTGCCCTTAGTCGTAAGGGTCAGCTTCGACTTTGAAAGCGTAAAACTCTTGAGCTCTTTATAGGGTGCTACCGTCAGGGAATAGATCGCCTGACTGAGCCAGAATCCACTCGAAGCCGCGGAATTCATGCCGTTGATCCTGATATAATAGGTTCCGGCGGGAAGCATCTTTAAGACCTTCTCCTGGGGTTCCGAAAGAGAGTAGGTATATTTGAGCTCGGGCTTTGATCCGCTTCCGTCATAGAGTTCCATAGTGATACTTGCATAGGGATTGTCGAAAACCTCTCCCTTCAGGTAAAGTCCTTCACTCTTTGTTGTGAGGACAAACCAATCGGTGTCATCATCATCCATGCCGTATCTTTGCAGCTTTCCAAGGAACCCGTAATTTGTTTCACCGTTTAGCTCAAGCTTCTGCGCCTTTTTGTAGGTATTGTTGTCTTCTTTGTCGACCAGATTAAAGTAATACTCTTTAGTTTCAAGCTTGATCGTACCTGTTGTGGAAGTGGTTCCCGCTCCGCTGATGGAGAGATAGTGCTTTCCTTTCTTGAGAACACTGTAATACCACTCCAGGGCAATATTACCGTCATCATCCGGATAGATCTCATCTCTGCTGATAGAACTGTTGGATTCTGAATCATAGTAGAACGTGATGATCAATCTGTCCGAAACATTTCCGATCGAGATCAGAACACCAAGCTCGGCATCATTCTTCGGAACATCTATCTCGTAGATGACCGTGTTCTTCTCTTTTGTGAGCTTGACCGAGCTGTCCTTTTGTCCTGCCTTAAGGGACTTTTTGATAACAGAGTCTCCCGCTGCCTGCGCCGTGTCGGGCGCAAAGAACGCGATAGCCACGATGGCAAATGCGGCTGCTGCAAGTAACCTGAAGAATCCTCTTAAGACTTCACTTGTTGCATTTCTTTTCATGTTTGGTATCTCCCTTTTTTATTTTTCCCTTTTTGACTCTTTCGGTTCGAGGGTGTTCTCAAACCACGTATCATTATTACACAATTGTTGAATTTTTTTCAACTATTGTATATAATCTTTCTTGTCCGGGGTCGGTCTGCGGCATTAAGTTTTGGCGCCGTTATGTCGAAAAAACTTTGTGTACGTTTTGACCCGGATCAAAGAGAGGTTTACATGAGCGCATTTATTGACATCAAGTCAGTCACAGGCAGTGATTACAGAGCAGTTAAACAGGATCTGAAATTCCGCACCGGAAAGTTTCTCTGGCGTGTGGTTTTTAATATTGCGCTCAATCCCACCACAGTCAACAACCAGAACCTGACCGTGTACAACTCTAGCAATCAGCCCGTCGACACCGTGATCAGCTACAACGCTGAGCTCAATTCCATCGAGATCGAGCCCAAGGAGCCGTACGCTGCGGGCGAAACCTACACTCTGAACGTTTCTACAAACGTAGAATCAAGAGGCGGCCAGCGCCTCAAGAACGCGATCAATATTGAGTTCATGGTCTGATCGTTTTGTTCTTACATTACTTCGATCACAAGCCCGGGTTTTCCGGGCTTTTATTGTACGGCTTCGATGTCTTCAAGCTCTATCGCGGTCTCTCCGCTGATCTTTCTGCCGTCTGCGGTAGCGGCAAGGTAATCCTGCGTCGCTCTCCTGTCTGCCGCGTCGATCACGGCATTTATAAACCTGCGGCTCGCCGCATATCTGCCCGCCGGCTCTGCCTTAATCGCCTTAACCCTCGCAATGAGCGCGTCCTCAACCGCCTGAGTAACAGAGTAACCGCCCTTCATGATCGTGTATTTGACCATATTGATGATGTCGGCCTCGTCGATCACGGGCACATGTATCCTCACGGGCAGGATCGAGTTGAGCTCTCTGCGGTCACGAAGGAGCTGCGTCATCGCACTTCTGTTGTCGGCCAGGATCAGGCCGAGCCTTCTGCCGTACTTGTCGCAGATCTTCAGGATACTCTCCACCGAAGTCCCGCTCAAAGCACCTGCACCCTCGATCACAAGACATCTTCCCACAAGCTTGCCCACCTTGGTCTCAAGCTCCATCTTGTTGATCTTCTCTGCGGGTGCGAGCGCGCACGAAGCCTCTTTGATCAGACCGCTCTTGCTCTCGATCTTCGCGATCCCTTTGATGATCTCGATCATATCCGTTCTGTCGGCACCCGTTACTGCGATCCCGGCATTTATAACCTGTGTGTTGAGGATGATCTCAAGTGCCTTAATGATCTGCACACGGATGTCGTTAATGTACGCAAGATACCCGAACTGGTCATCAAGCTTGCATCCGCTCTTCTCGAGGAACGCCGCCAGACGGCTCCCCGCAGGAACCTTTGTAAGGCCTTCCTCCGTAAACGCATATGTGACAGCCGTTTCCTTTTCAGGCTCTTCCGCGAACTCTTCTTCCTGTTCCTGCTCTGCGATCTCCTCTGCCGTCTCCGGCTCTTGTGTCTCAGGGTCTGCTACAGCTTGCTCTGTTGCTTCTGTACTCTGTGTTTCTGAAATCTGTTCCTCTGTAACTTCTTCTTCGACTACCTCTGCATATTCCTCCACATAGTTTTCTGTGTTTTCTTCCGTGGATTCTACCGCGTATTCTTCAGTGTTTTCTGGCTCTTCTTCCGTGGGTTCTTCTGCGGACTCTACAGTTTCTTCTGCCTCTTCATACTCCGCAGTAATCTCTGTGGTCTCCTCAGATACCTCTACTGTCTCTTCTTCTCTTTCTTCTGCGATTTCTTTGATTGCTTCCTCTGTCGCCTCGGCGCTGATGGAGATGACCTTCGGCTCCTCTGCTTCAGCGACTGCGCGCCTTACCTCTGCTCCGAGATCGGTCTCTTCCTCGTCCTCAAGCACCATGTCTTCTTCTATGATCTCTCCGGGCTGCTCGATACCTTCTTCCTTGAGCAGCTGCATGAGAAGCAGATCGTCCTTGTCGAGCTTCTTCTCGGGTTTCTGCTCAGCGGCAGACTCCGCTACCGCAGCAGCTTTATCCGTCTCTTCGACACTTGTTACTTCAGCTACTTCATCCGTGTTGTCAGTTACCTCTGTAACTTCTTTTGTCTCACGGGCATCAGTTACCTCTGTAACTTCCTCTGTCTCGCCGGCGCTTGTTACCTCTGCAACCTCTTCCGTCTCACCGGCATCTGTTACCTCTTCTGCTTCTTCGGCTTCCGCTGCCCCGTCGGAAGTGAGTTCCGTCACATCGGGATCGACGGCGTCATGCTTCGCAAACGCCTCTTCCACAGCGCGGGCGTTCTCTTCTGCGAGCTCTTCTTTTCTGACTTTTTCCTCGGCTTCCTTGGCGGCGCGTTCTTTTTCTATGGCTGCGCGGGCACCCTCTTTTTCGTAGTAGTCCCTGAGCGCCTTGGCACGCTCGACGTACTCACCCTCACCGAAGAACACGATCAGGTCGTCACACTCCGCCATGCACTTTTCAACTTCGCCTGCCTTGTGATAAAGCTTGGCGAGCTCATAAGCCCAGGCCTCGATATACTCTTTCTTTTTAAGCTTCTCCAGTGTGGGGATCAGCTCCTGAACAGGTTTCCCTTCAAGCTTGTCGATATTGTATCTGAAGATAAGTCCGTAGAAATCGTTCCTGTCGATCTTCTGATACTCGCGCAGATACTTCTCCGCCTCTCCCGGGCGCTTGAGTCTGAGCGCAAGATTGATGAGCTGCATGACGGTGTTGCGGTTTGCAACTCTGTCATAAAGCTCGAGATAGCACTCGCGTGCCTTAAGAAGCATCCCTTTCTTAAGAAAGAGTGCTGCGATCCCTCCGAGATCCTCTATGTTTTTAACCTTCTTAAAGTCAACCGTTTCGGCAAGCTCGATCGCCCTTTCGTCCTGCCCCTTGGCGATCAGATCCTTGATCTGTCCCAGTTTTACGATAAACTTATACTTTTCCATGATCTATCCCCTTGATCTTTTACTCAAAGCTCTAAACTTCCCGATAGTCCCACCTGCCCCGGTGAGGCCTTTGTCTTCCAAAAACCGTTCCTACTTTTCAGAAGCGAATCTCTCGTAGAGCTCTCCGATCGTCTCCTTCTCAAGAAGCTCCTCTTTCTTCCCGAACAACACGACCTTGCCCTCATTCATGATGCATATATGCGTCGCGAGTTCTTTGATCTCCTCCAGATAATGCCCGACGTAGATGATCGTCTTCCCTTTGTCGCGAAGTCCCGCGATAGCGTTTTGTACCATCCTGCCGGAGTCGATATCGATGCCCGCCGTCGGCTCGTCGAGCACGATGATCTCGGGATCGTGCAGAAGCGCAACGCCAATATTAAGGCGTCTCTTCATTCCTCCCGAATAGTTACCGACCTTCTTCCGGAGCATTTCCTCGTCAAAGTTGATGTCCTTGCAGACCTCTTTGATCCTCTCCTTCAGGCGCTCCCCCGTCACTTTGCAGCTCTTGCCCCAGAACTTCATGTTGTCGAGGCCCGAAAGCTTGTCGTAGAGCGCGATGTCCTGCGGTACAAATCCAAGCTTCGCGCGGATCGCCGCGGGATGCTCTGCGATGTTCGTCCCGTCCCAGAGGATCTCTCCGCTGTCGGGCTTGATGAGAGTGGCGATCATGGACATAAGCGTTGATTTACCCGCTCCGTTTCGCCCTATCACGCCGAGCAGCTGTCCGCCTTCCACCCTAAGCGTCACTCCGTCCACCGCGGCACGTCCTTTATAGCTTTTTTTAACGTTTATGATCTCAAGCATGTTTTTTCCCTTATTTATCCCTGTAGAACTCCATTGTCTCCGCAAGCTCCTCGGGCAGCGAGCCCGTGCGGTTCTCGATCGCCTTGTAACGAAGCTCGAGCTCGTGGATCTTCTTGTTCCTCTCGCGCTCGAAACGTGCGAATGCCTCGTCGTAAAGCGGCTGCTTCTCTACCTGTGCGCGGGTGCTCATCGGGAACGGGCAGTACGTTGCGAGGATCTCGCGAGCCACCTTGTTGAGCTTGACCGCTCCGGAAGCCTCCGACTTGATCCAGATCTCGTAGTCGAGCGTGAAGATCTCACGGAGGTTGTTACGCCCACGCTGGATCTGGAGCTTGACTTTCTCCTTCCTTTCCTCGGAAAGCTCCCTGTTCTTCTTGAAGAACTGGATGTAGTCCGCATACTCGGAGGTGAGTGAATGAACCTGGATATTATTCCACGAAGGGCCCTGGATGGTCTTGCAAAGTGCCCATCTGAACTGCCCGAACGCCTTTACGAGCATGTCTTTAAGCGACGTATATGTGATAGCCGGGAGGAAGAACCTCCCCTCCGAATCTCTCTTTCTGCCCGTGATCTCCTGCCACATGATACAGTTGCGGCCGACGGTCGGGAACAGGATAAACACGGGGAACACCTGCTTCATCCTGTACTCTTTCTCGATACCGCGCTCCTTGTCCACAAAAAGTGCTTCTCTGTGGAAGACGGAGTAATCTATGCCGAGCAGTTCTTTAACTGCGTCGTTTATCTTGGTAGCGTTGCAATATGCTTCGTCGATAGTGGAAAGCATCATCCCGGAATGAAGCACCGGAACGAACGTGGTGAGCGATCCGTTAACAACTCTGACGCCGTGGAAGAGGACTTCCCTGATCTCATAATGGAGCTTCTTGCCGCCGTCGCTCATCGCTGTCTTGATCTCGGCGTCGTTCAGCTTGCCCTGCTTCTTGAGGTCTCGCAGTACTTCCGCATAGTCAAGACCCATGTCGTTACGCGAGGGCTCTTCCTCTCCACGATATATGCGGGTGAGCCACTCCCTGATAGTATACACGGCGCACGGCCCCTCGGACTTCACCTTGTTTATCGAAACGAGTGATGCGAGCTCTTCCTCTGTGAGGAGCTTTTCCTCAAGGAAACCGAATTCAAGGAAAAGATCGACCGCAAGAGGCGCCTTGTCCTTCTTAAATGAAGCAAGCAGGGTCTTTTCGTACAGAGAGTAAACCTTTTCGGCCAGGCTGCGGCGCAGCTTTCTCATGTCGTCATCCGTGCTGTCGCGATCCTCCGCATTGATAAACGCATCGAGCATCTCTCTGAGAGCCGACTTGTCCTCGCCGTCATATCCGGCGAACGAAGTAACCGTTTCATACGTGCCCTTAAGCTCTGCCACTGCTTTCGCAACATCATGCGACTGCATCTTTGTTTCGGAGTCTCCCGCTGCCGAGCCCGAGAAATCCTTGCCGGTCTTGTATTCCGCAACAAGTCCCGAAAGACGGCTTCCGTCAAACATGTGCTCCGAAAGGATCTCATCATCGAAGGAACGGGCCGATTCCTCACATATCGATGCGAGCGAATCAAGGAGCACAACCGCATCGTCAGCGCTCTTGCCTTTTTTGCGCAGAGTGGACGCCGCGCCCAAAAGTCCCTGTGCGAGTCCGTTTCCGGCCTCGATACGGTCAAGTATTGAGAAGCAGTAATCGGCAAGCTCCGAAAGCAGATCGCAGAGCACGACCTCTGTGCCTATAAGCTCTAAAAGAACCTCAAGCGTCAGCAGGTCGCTTCCGCAGAAGAAAGCCTTGATCCCCTCGTACGGGATCTTGGCATATTCAAGGAGGACCTCCATCCTGTTCTCATAAAGCTCTGCTTCGGGTTCAAACTCTTCAAGTGTCATAAGTCCCGGAACAGCAGCAACCTTTATGCCGCCTCCGAGAGAAGTATATCCCGAATAAGCGCGCGAAACCGTATCATGAAGCTTTGAAGCCAGAACACGGATCTTGT
>JAEEGI010015064.1_pt1 | contig 16151 bp, 10 predicted proteins | sample 8958751 | NCBI WGS metagenome assembly JAEEGI01 (sample SAMN16246545, study PRJNA631951) | gut metagenome | biome: gut microbiome; feature: rumen; material: KS-attached | host: Bos | place: Iran: Karaj | collected 2018-10
GTAAGGGCCTCATAGACTACGCCGTGCCGATGAACTACACCGCCGACGCCGCCAAGTACGCGAAGTTCATGGCGTGCCAGGGCGAATCGCCCGCGATCGCCCGGCGCGTGATCGGCGGCATCGGCGTTACGGCGAACGAAAGCGCGCTTACGCCTGGACAGGTGATTGACCAAATAAACGCCGCCCGCCGCGCGGGCCTTGCCGGAGTCGCTCTCTTTGACCTCGACAAGACCCTTGCGCTGCGCATTCTTCCACTGCTTCGCCTCGGTCTCTGGAAGTAGCGCGTTTGAATGGACGCATGGCGGCGGTTGTGGTAAAATATAGGCGCATTTCAAACAACCGAGGAGCATCATGAAAGATCTTAAAGCCGCATACAAGACAATCGAGGCAGACCACTTCGCGCCGCAGATGGAGATTTCCTTCATCGACGGCGACAAGCGCGAGACGCTGAGCTACGAGAAGGTGACATGGAACATCGGCGGCGAGGAGAAGGGCCTGCGCTACGGCGAGAACCCCGGCCAGGAGGCCGCCCTCTACAAGCTCGTGAACGGCAACATCGTTCTCGGCGACGTGGAGATGATCAAGCCCGGCAACTATCTCGCCTCCACGCCCGAGCTTCTCCAGAGCGGCAAGCACCCCGGCAAGACGAACGTCACCGACACCGACAATGCCCTCAACATTCTGCGCTACCTCAACGACCGCCCCTGCGCCGTGATCGTGAAGCACAACAATCCATGCGGCGTAGCGATGGCGGACACTCTCGCCGAGGCCTACTTCCGCGCCAACAAGGCCGACCGCCTCGCCGCGTTCGGCGGCGCGATCGCCCTCAACCGCGAGTGCGACATCGACACCGCGAAGCTCATCGTGGAGAACTACGCCGAAGTGGTCGTAGCCCCTGAGTTCGCTCCCGGCGTGATGGACCTCTTCGCCACCAAGAAGAACCTGCGCGTCTTCCGCATCCGCAACATGGCGCGCCTCACCGACTTCGTGGCGAAGACGGTGGTGGACTTCAAGAGCCTCATCGACGGCGGCCTCGTGGCGCAGATGAGCTTTGTCTGCAAGGCCCGCAAGCCCGAGGACTTCATGCCCGCATACTGCAGTCGCAAGATCACCGACAAGGCGACGGGCGCCGTCACCTTCGAGGAGCACAAGATCAAGCGCCTTCCCACCGAGAAGGAATACGCCGACCTCGTGTTCGGCTGGCTCGTCGAGGCGGGCGTCACGTCCAATTCTGTGCTCTACGTGAAGGACGGCGCAACCGTTGGCATCGGCACCGGCGAGCAGGACCGCGTGGGCGTGGCCGAGATCGCGCGCGACAAGGCGTACACCAAGCACGCCGACTGGATCAGCTGGGAGAAGTACCAGCTTCCCTACAACGACCTTCGCCTCAAGTTCGGCGAGGCCGACGGCGCGATGAAGCAGGCCGAGATCATGGAGCAGACGCGCGCGGAGAAGGGCGGCCTTCCCGGATGCGCGATGGTGAGCGACGCGTTCTTCCCGTTCCGCGACGGCGCGGAGGTGGGCATCCGCGAAGGCATCACCTCGATCGTGCAGCCCGGCGGCGCTCTGCGCGACTGGGACGTGATCGACTGCTGCAACGACGCTGGCGTGGCGATGGTCTTCACCGGCCAGCGCAGCTTCAGGCACTGATGGAGGCGCGCCGATGAAGATTCTAGTCGTAGGCTCGGGCGGACGCGAACACGCAATAACGTGGCGCCTCGCGCAGGACGAGGCGCGCCATGAGCTCTTCTGCGCGCCAGGCAACGCCGGCACGGCGGCGATAGCCACCAACGTGGCCATCGGCGCGGAAGACGTGGAGGGCGTGGCGGCATGGGCCGCCGAGAACCGTCCCGACCTCGTGGTGGTGGGTCCTGAGGCGCCGCTCGTGAAGGGACTCGTTGACGCCCTCGACAAGATCGGCGTCGCCGCGTTCGGTCCAGTTGCCGCAGGCGCGCGCATGGAGGGCTCCAAGCGCTTCGCGAAGGAGGTCATGAAGGCGGCAGGCGTGCCCACGGGCATGGCCGAGACGTTCACCGACGCCGCGGCCGCCAAGGCCGCGCTTCCCGCGTTCGGACTTCCCGTTGTGATCAAGGCGGACGGCCTTGCGGCCGGCAAGGGCGTTGTTGTGGCCGAGACGGCCGAACAGGCCGAGGCCGCGATCGACGACATGCTCGTGGCGAACAAGTTCGGCGCCGCTGGCGCGGAGGTGCTCGTGGAGGAGTTCCTGCATGGCGAGGAGTGCTCCATTCTCGCGCTCGTCGACGGCGAGCGTGCGGTGCTGCTTCCGAGCTCGCAGGACCACAAGCGCGTCTTCGACGGCGACAAGGGACCCAACACGGGCGGCATGGGCGCATACTCGCCCGCGCCCGTCGTGACTGCCGACAAGCTGCCCGCCATCAAGGAGAAGATCATCCTCCCCGTTCTGCGCGAACTGAAGAAGCGCGGCATAACGTACCGCGGCATCCTCTATGCCGGGCTGATGGTGAACGACGAGAACTCCAATCCGCACGGCCCGCTCGCGAAGAGCGGCTCTAGCGTGAACGTGGTCGAGTTCAACGCGCGCTTCGGCGACCCCGAGACGGAGGCAGTGCTGCCGCGAATCGGCGGCGACTTCGCCACGGCGCTTCTGCATGCGGCAACGAGCTGCCTGCGCGACGAGGACGTGACGGTGAAGGACGAATGCGCCGCCACCGTGATCGTGGCCTCGGGAGGGTACCCGGGCTCGTACGAGAAGGGCAAGGAGATCACTGGCCTTGATGGGAATCCGGCGCTAGTCTTCCACTGCGGCACGAAGAGAACGGAGGACGGCAAGGTGTTGACGAGCGGCGGACGCGTCCTGTCTGTCACCGGCCTTGGCCCCGATCTCCGCTCTGCAGTTGACGCCGCGTATGCCGGCGTGGAGCGCATCTCCTTCGAGAATTCGTTCCACCGCAGCGACATCGCGCACCGCGCGTTCGAACGGGGGTAGGACAATGCTCGCCCACCTGCTTGAGTTCATGATGCTCATCCTCTTCGGCGTCTCGTGGCCGTTCGCGATTGCGAAGACCTACAGGGCGAAGAGGGTGGATGGCAAAAGTCCGCTCTTCGAGATCATCGTGATAGCGGGCTACCTCTGCGGCATCGGCAGCCACTTCGCAAGCGGCCAGGGCATGTGGGTGGTGGGAGTGTACGTGCTGGACATACTGCTTGTCTCGACCGATCTCTCGCTCTACTTCTACTACAGCTTCAAGAACCGCCGCCGCGCGCCAGACGCCGCGCCGCCGAAGGTGGAGGACGCGCCGTGACGGACGTGCTGAAGAGCATTGCCAAGCACTTGCTGCGCATAGTGCTCTTGACGGTGGTGTCGCTCGAGGTGATCGGCTCGTCGTTCATCGACCAGTTCATGTTCCATCCAGGCTATGCGGGCAAGACGTACACTGAGCGTACGAAGGGATTTGTGGACATCGGCACCAACGGCGTGAAAATCGCGGCCGTGGTGCTTGGTCCAGAGCGCGGAAAGAAGGCGATTCTCCGCTGCCATGGAAACGCGGAGAACATGTACCATTCGATTTCCGTGCTGCGCGCCTTGGCGGAAAAGGGGTACACGGTGGCGGCGGTGGACTATCCGGGGTACGGGCTTTCGGACGGCAAGCCGGACGAGGATGGATGCTACAGGGTGGTGCACAGGCTTTACGACTGGCTGCTGAAGGAACGTGGATTCGAGCCGAAGGACATCATTGTGGACGGCTTCTCGATAGGGTCTGGCCCTGCGACGGAGCTCGCCTCAAAGCGCGAGGTGGGGGCGCTTGTCTTGGAGGCGCCGTTTCTCTCCGCGCCCAGAGTGGTCACGCGCAAGAGGCTGCTCTTCGTGGATCCGTTTCCGAATCTCAAGAACATCAAGAAGGTGACGTGTCCCGTGCTGATAATGCACGGCACGGACGACAGCGTGGTGCCGTTCTGGCATGGTCGCGAGCTTTCGGGGCTTGCAAAGAAGTCCGCATCAGTCCGCTTCGTGTCGATTGATGGGGCGGACCACGGCGAGATCGCGAGCGGAATCGGAATCGACAAGTATCTTGAGATGGTGAGCGGCGCATGCGAAGTGCAGGCGGGCGCGAAGGCGCAGGCAAAGACAGAAAAGGAAGGCTCGGAGAAGGGCAGATGAATCGTGAACGTTGCGAGGGGTGGGGGCTCGCGGGCGCGGCGGCAGTCGTGGCCGGGGTGTTTGCGTATTCGCATGGGCCGATCATCTGGAAGCTTGCGCAGGAGACGCTCTTCTACGCCGACTTCGCGGGATTGCGCGAGCTGCTGGGACCATGCTCTGCGCCGGGAGGACTGCTCGACTGGCTGGCGCGCGGGGTGCATGTGACTGGCCTGGGCGGCGTGTGGTGGCTCTTCTACATGATTGCGGCGGCGGGGACGATTCTCCTTTGGCGGCACGTATTCAAGACCCAGCGGGGAGGCCCGCTTGCGGCGCTTTCATTCCCTGCGGCGCTTCTCTGTGTGTATCCTGCGCTTCTCGCTGGCACGGCGGTGTGGATGCTCGACGATCCGTCAGCCGGCTTCCGCAATACGTTCGGGCTCTGGACCGCGATGGGTGTGTACGTGCTTGGGCGTTCTACGCGCAGATGGGCGGCGGCAGTCGCGGCAGTGCTGCTCTTCCCGTGGTTCGGAATCTATCCGATCCTTGGCGCGGTGGCGGCGAGCGTGTGGTGCCTGCCGCTTCTGCTGCTGCCGGCGTGCGCGGCGCCGTTCTACAACGACCTCGCAGTTGGCGAACTGTATCTGAGAAGCGGAGCCGTGTTCGACAGGCTGCGTTTTTGTCCGCTCAACGTCTGGACCGCAGGCGCGTTCGCATGCTTCTTCCTTGCGGCGGCCGCGGAGAGGTTTCGCTGGGCGGAGAAGGCGAATTGCGTGCGCCTTATCGCGAAGCCGAGCATGAGGTACGGTTTTCTCGCGGTCGTGCTGGCGGCTGTCGCGGCGGGCGTGTGGGCCAGCAGGCTGCGTCCCGACCTGCGCGGACAGTTCACGCGCGAGCGCGCCGTTGTGGAGTGCAGGTGGAGGGACGTCCTGGAAGTGCCCCCATACAACGGCAACGCCCTCCGGATGGAGAGCGCTTACCGCATACTCGCCCTCCAGCGCCTCGACATGCTGCCGCAGCATCTCTTCGACGAGCCGCTCTGGAGCACGCACGACTCCACCGACGCGCAGGAGGATCTGATGGACGGCCATGAGCTGCTCTTCGCGTACGGACTCCTCCTGCCTGCGCGCCGCTATCTCTTCGAGACCATGGCCACTAAGCGCTGGATGCCGCGCCACTTCCAGGTGCTGGGCGACATCGCGCTCCTCTTCGGCGAGAACGCTCTCGCGGAGCGCAACTACAAACTCATGCTGCGCTGCCCCTACTACCGCGACGCGGCGAAGGCGCGCCTGGCTCTGCTGAACGCGGAGAAGCCAGCGCTTCCGGTGGATCTCGAGCAGGTGGCGAACATGGCGCGCACGCTCATGCAGATGCTCAAGGAGGAGAAGGTGGAGTTCTTCGACGTGCAGCAGAACGCCGAGCAGCTGGTGTACAGCCACTTTGTGAGCGTGAAGAACTGCGACGCGCCGACGGCCCGCTTCTGCATCGCGTGCATGCAGCTAGAGAAGAAGCACGCGATGCTCGCGCTCAACGAGAGGCTGCTTGCGGAGATGTTCGGCTCGGCCGGGAACGTGCCGGCGAGCGTGCAGCAGGCGCTGATCGTCGCCGGCAAGCAGTCCGCGCTCGTGTCGCCTGTGGTGATGCAGCAGGCGATGATGTATCAGGCGGACGCGAGGCGCGCGATGTCGGGCGCGCTCGCGCAGGACGTCTTCCTTTCCCGATGGGCCACCTCATACTTCTTCTACAATGAATTCGTCAAATGACATCATCCGCAGATCGGCCCTCGCCATCGCTCTCGGCGCATGCGCCGCCGTGGGTGCCGCGACGGTGTTTCCCGACTATTTCAACATAGAGATTCCGCCGAACATCGCGCCGCTCAACTTCGATGTGGAGGGCGTGGATGGCGCGGTGGCGGTGACGCTGCGCGCGGAAGACGGCGCCACGCTCGCCGCGGAGGGCCCGAAGGTGCGCTTCCCCGAGCGCGCCTGGCGGAAGTTCCTATCCGCGCACGCCGGCTCGCGGCTCATGGGCGAGCTCAAGACGGGCGGCGACACGTACTTCTTCACGAACACCGTCTCGCGCCATCCGATCTCCACGCATCTCTCCTACAGGCTCATTCCGCCGGGGTACACCGGATTCAACGAAGTTGGCATCTACCAGCGCGACATCACCACGTTCGCGGAGCGCCCCCTCTACCGCAACCTTCAGACGAGCCGCCAGCAGTGCGTGAACTGCCACACCTACAACGCATGCGACCCCGCCCAGTACCTCTTCCACACGCGCGCGCACTTGGCGGGCACGGTGATGGTGAGCGCCAAGTACGGCAAGAAGAAGATACGCCCCGAGATCCCCGGCGGCTATGCCTACGGCGTGTACCCCGCATGGCACCCGAGCGGCGACTACATTGCCTTCTCGTGTAACGACACAAGCCAGATATTCTACTCCACGAATCCGGACAAGATCGAGGTCATGGACTCGCGCAGCGACCTCTTCCTCTACAGCCTCAAGGACGGCAAGGTGACGATGATCGACGAAGACCCCACGCTCTTCGAATGCTATCCCACGTGGAGCCCCGACGGCAAGTTCCTCGTCACGTCGTCCGCGCGCACTCCCTTCGAGAACCTCCCTGCCGACCGCGATGGACGCGAGGCGCAGATGCGCGACAAATACTCTCAGGTGATGTACGATCTTTCCGTACGCACCTTCGACGCGTCCAACTGCACCTTCTCGCCGCGACGCATTCTCGTGAACGCTCTCACCTCGAAGCGCTCGTTCACTTTCCCGCGCATCTCTCCCGACGGACGCTGGCTCGTCTTCACGGTGGGGCCTTACGGCGTTTTCAGCATCTGGCACCGTACGGCCGACCTCTGGATGCTCGACCTTCAAAAGAACGAGGCGCGCGCACTAAACGAGATCAACAGCGCCGCATCGGAGAGCTACCACTGCTTTTCGAAGAACGGTCGCTGGATGGTGTTCTCGTCGCGCAGGATAGACGGCGTGTACACGCGCCCCTACTTCGCTGCGTTCGATCCCGAGAAGGGCGTCTTCTCGAAGCCGTTCCTTCTTCCCGTCGAGGATCCCGCCGAACACGGCCGCAGGCTTCTTTCCTACAACATCCCCGAGCTGAGCGAAGGCCCGGTGCGCGAATCGCCGCGCGAGCTCCGCCGCCTCGTCGAGAGTGAACCTCGATGACGAATGGGTGGGAAAGAGTGGTTGAAGGTTGATAGCTCATACCATGAAAACTTATCATATCCATCGAGATATTTTAGGCGCTGATTACCAATGTCTCATAAGGTTCCTTGCTGGACGGGCTACGACTTGCCAGTTGATATTGCATGGCGAGCCGATGGGTTTATCTTGCCGAGAAGCGTTGTCTAGTCTTGCCGAGTTGGGAGGGGAAACGAAAGAGGTCTCGAAGTGGCATGGCACGAGTTTGGAACATGGGGCGACTGCAACTCTGTGCAGTCTCCCAGTGACGCCCGAATCACTGGAATTTCTCTTGACGCATGTCCAGTCGCTCTTTTCGTGGCGATGGCCGCAGGAGCCAGAAGATTTGTGTTTTGAGGCTTCTGACGGGACGCCACTCCTGATTTCAACGGCTCATGAACAGTATGCACAGTTATTTGTCATCGATGATTCATGCGTTGATGGCACACTAGAATCTGTGCTTAATAGGGCTGCGCAGAAAGGACCTTGCGGACTCTTGGTAAATGTACCAGCTCAATCATCGTCAGACTCTCAAAACAGGGGATTGGGTTATATCGGCATTGAGGGGGAGGGATGGCCCGTTGATCTGCCGGATATGCCGCCACTATCCTTTGGCCTTGCTCGTGAAGAGGCGTGCGTGAGTAGTGTTTCGTATTGGCTTAGCCTGATGGGAGTCAAAGGTTTTGAAGCCGCACGGCTTCTTTATCTTGGCGAACAGCCGCCTTGTGAGGACTTCTGTCATATAGGGTTTGATCTTGGATATTATTCAAATGAGACAGATAATCTATCGCTCATTTTAAACGAACTGCATCGTAGAACAATCCCTAGTCTTGTTGAATTTAGAAGTCAGCTTAACAGATACGGATTGTTTCCGACATTTGAATTGGCAACTGGCTTTATGCAGCGATTTTTGTCTGAGCCCATACTGAAAGATTCATACAGAGGATGCGTTCAAGACTTGTCAATTGTAAAAGTTCATTGCTACCGTTCCTCTACGCTGAACTCCGCCGCCTGCTAAGCCGAACTTCGTCGGCACCCCGCCTCCCTAGCAATCGCAGTCCGAACTATATTCTCGTCACCTCCATCCTCCACGCACTCTGGCGAAAGCACCAGCTCCAGCTGCGCCACCAGGCTCGCGACCGTCCCTTCGCACCTTCCCAGCAGCTCCCCTGCCCGCTCCCTCGCTCCCGCCATCGCCTTCTCCTGCTCACCCACCTTCGCGCAAGATTCCTCCGATCTCTTACGCGACCGTTCCGAACTGTGTTCTCGCGCGGAACAATTCTCGTAGAGTGTGCAACGAAGCAGGGAAGAAACACTCGACTTTGGTGTATGCACATGGTGGCCGGAATGTGCTATAATGTTGGCCAGCAATGAAAAGCCGGACATATACATTCCAGAATGACTCTGACCGCCTTTGGGGAATGCGGAAGAGGAGAAATGCCTTTAACGTGTTCGGGGCGTCTCGCATTTCCTATTGGCTGCTTGCATGTTTGCAAATCTGCATGTTCTCGATTGCGGCGCGTGCTGATCTGAAGTCCGACGCGGCACGCGAGAAGAAGCCATGCATGGTGCTGTGCGTGGGCGGCGACTGGTGCGTCTCTGGCGAGAAGGTGCGCGGCGTGTACGATTCCGCCGCATTTAGAAAGGCGCTCGACGGACGATGGCTCTTCGGCGTTCGCGACGCTCGCGAGGCACCCCCTCCTGCCGCGGTCTCGAACGAGAACGCCCGCGTCAAGTCGCTTGACACCGCGACAAGCCGCTACCCCGCCCTCATCCTCTTCAACAGCCGCGGCGAGGGCGTGGGCCGCATGGAGAACATTCCGCACGACATCACGGCCGCCGAGCTCGTTCGGCAGGTACAGGCGTGCGATGCCGTGCGCGCCAAGGCCGAGGCCGCCTTCGCGGCTGGCCGCAGGGGCGAGGGGTTCGACCTCCTTCGCGCGCAGACGCCGAACCTCTTCCGGCGCGAGCGCAATGGCACATGGAGCGCGACGGCCTACGCCGACGAATGGAAGGCTATGCGCGCGGCCGATCCAGACGACAGGGAAGGATGGGCGCTGCACTTCACCATGGGCGACGGCATCGGCGACGTGGCAAAGGCGACTTCCCTCGCGGAGAAGCCGGAAGAGGGCGAGGCGTTCATTGCGGAGCTGAGGAGACGCCCCATGAAACATCTGACAGTTGAGCAGAGGCAGTCCCTCGACATGGCCGAGTTCGCGTTCCTGCGAAGGCGCCCCGAGAAGAAGGAGCGGGCGCGCGAGCTTCTGCATGCCGTCTACAAGTCTGGGCCGGGCACGCTCTGGGGCTGGGCGGCGCAGGGGTATCTGAACGATGCCGAGTTCGGCGAGAGCGTGCCGCCTGCCTCAACCAACAGGGCGGCCGCGGTGAAGTACGGCAAGGGCATTGTTGACATGCCGATCAAGCCGCATGTGGCGGCCACGAAGCCGGTGCCGCCAGGTGCGGCGGCGAAGTTGTACACGAAGGTGCGGCGCGAGCTCGTGCCGGCGTTCTCGAAGCGCGGCGCGTTTTCGTCCGTCGAGCGCCGCGCGCTCGCGCGCACGTGGGCGATCCGCGAGATCGGCACGAACACGCTCCAGTCCGTGTTGGGGTTCGAGGGTGGACGCGTGTTCGCGAACAAGTTCCTGCAGGACGAAGAATGGCTGGAGGATTTCTTCGCGTCGGGTCCCGTGGAAGCCTCAGCTGCCGCTTTCACCAATCTCTTCGAGCTGGTGTGGAACGACTCTGGCGGCGAGATACTCGCAGGTGGCCTCGCGCGCCGCGTTGCGACGGCTATCGCGCTGAACACGTCCGCGAAAAGCGAGCCGGCGCATTTCGTGCGCTCGTATGCGGCGTACATGTTCCTCGCGCGCGCGGGAAGGCTCCACAAATCCGCCTACGGCCAGAGCGTGCGAGAATGGCGCTTCGCGGTGGGACGCATCACCGGCGCCGCGGACCTGCTGTTCTTCAACCAGCATTTCAACTATCTCACGGACGACTACGGCGGCGCGCTGAACGCAGTTCCGTACAGGCTGCACAACTGCTTCGGCGAGTCGATACACGGCCCGAAGTACTACAGGCCGTGGCGCGACTGCGACTGGCCCGGCTGGTCTCTGCGTCCGCGCGTTGGCGGCGTGTGCGGCGCGCTCTCCACCTTCGGCGCGCTCTGCGCGAACGCTCACGGCCTCATGGCGACGACCGGCGGGCAGCCAGGCCACTGCGCCTACAACCGCCGCCGCGCGAACGGACGCTGGAACATCCACAACTACGTTGGCAGATACACAACCGCGCACTACTGCTTCTGGGGTCACGCTTTCACGTATCTCGACGTGATCGAGCGATCGTATGCCGATCGCGAATCGCAGCTGCAGGCGGACCGCCTCACGTGGATGGCGCGACTCGCCGAAGACAACGGCGCGTCTTCATCTGCAGTGGAGGCTTGGCACCGTCTTGCGGTGAAGGCGCAGCCGAAGCACCTTGGCGTGTGGCGCGAATACTCCGCGTGGCTGGCGCGCTCCAATGCCGGCGTAGAAGCCACTTCGGCTTTCATGCGTGCGTTCGCACGTGCAATGCCTGATGGAAGGCAGGCCACTTGGGACGTGGTTAACGACAACATCGCACGAATCGCGAAAGACCGCAACGCGGGGCCGAAGCGCGCCGTCGACGAGCTTGCGCGCCTCTATGCGATGCTTCCGCAGCCCACGAACACGCCCACGCGCGAGGAGATGGACGTGCAGGGGCTTTTGAGGCGCCAGGCAAAGATCATCGGAAACGACGACGAACTCGCGAGGCGAATATTCAAGGCCGCTCTCACAGCGCAGATCGGCCGTCCCGTCTTCGCCGAGGTGCTGGGATGGGGCGCCGAGAGGTACCTCAAAGACGCCGCGCAGGCAGGAGAGTTTGTGAAGTTGGTGGAGAGCGTGTGCGGACGCGGCAAGTCGGGCGGGGCTGCAATCGACTGCAGAGGCATGATGGCCGCCGCGGTGAAGACAAAGGACTTCGCCGTGTTCAGAACAGTGGCAGGACTCTTCGAACGTCTCAATCCGATGGATCCGCACGCGCCGCGCTATCCCGAGAGCGACCTTGGGGGGCGGCTGCTGTCGTCCGGCGGAATGCTCACCACGTCAACGACGTCGAACTGGGACAAGCCAGAGCTATACGCACGCGCCATTGACTCCACGCGGAAGCCGAACCCGCGCAACCCGAACGACCTTGGCACATTCCACACCGCGAAGGAGACCGCTCCATGGGCAATGGTGGAGCTACCGGGCGACGCGCTGGTGACGGGCGTGTTCCTGCTCAACAAGTCTGGTCAGAATGCCCACCGCCAGGTGCCGTTCGACGTGATGACGTCAGAAGACGGCAAAACCTGGACGAACGTGTTCCATACCGACAAGCTTGAACAGGAATACCGCATTCCCATCACTCCATCTCGTCGCGCACGTTACGTGAAGGTGGCCCGCACGCCAGACGCGAAGGACGAGTTCTTCCACTTCGGCAAGATTCTAGTGTACGGGCGGAAGTTGTACTAGGTTCGGGGTTTCGAAGTTTCGGGGTTTCGGGGTTTCGAAGTTTCGGAGTTTCGGTGTTCAGAAGTTTCGAATTGTAGCCCAGGAACCTAGAAACCAGAAACCTCGAAACAAGGAACCTCGAAACTAGAAACCTCGAAACTGATTCATAGGAGAGCAAATGAAAAAGCAATTGACACTGACATTGGCCTTGATGGCGATGACGGCTTTTGGCGCGCCGAAGGTGATCATCGATACCGACATCGGCAGCAGCACGGATGACCTGTTCGCTCTGGAGATCGCGGCGCGATATCATAAAGAGGATGTGATAGAACTAGCCGCAGTGATGCTCGATCGACCTGGAGCCGACAACTTCGCCTTCACCGACGCGTACCTCCACTACCACGAGCTCGACGATGTCCCGATCGGCACCATCGGCGACGAGAAGGACTCTCGCAGGGTGTTCGTGCCGTATGCAACCCTTGTGCACACCAATGACGCCTCGGGGCGCGCAGTGATGCCGCGCCTCCCCGAAGGAAAGCGTCCCGGCGCTGTTGCCGAGGCGGCGACCCTCTACCGCCGCGTTCTCGCTGCAGCGCCCGACCGCTCTGTGGACATCTGCGCGATCGGCTTCTTCGTAAATCTCGTGCGTCTTCTCGACACGCCGCCCGATGCCGTCTCGTCCCTTTCGGGACGCGACCTCGTCGCTCGCAAGGTGCGCACGCTGCGCATAATGGCCGGATCTTTCGACCGTTCGCTAGACCATCCCGAGTACAACGTGTGGGGCGACATTCCGAGCGCGCAGCGGATATTCTCCGAATGGCCCACGTCGATCGTGTGCACGCCGTACGAAGTGGGCGTGCGCGTGTATTATCCCTGCAAGGAGGTGCGCGAGGACTTCCCCGCGAACCACCCGATAGCGCTCTCCTACGGCCGCTGGGATCCGGACGGACCGCGCTCCAAGTCGCAGCTGATGTGGGATCCGATGACTGTGCTTGCGCTGATCGACGAGGAGAAGAAGCTCGGCTTCTTCACCGGTTCAGAGACAGGGAAGGTCGAAGTGGATGGCCAAGGCTACACGGCGTTCCGTCCTGATGCCGACGGGCGCACGATAGTGCAGGATCTTCCGCTCGGCCGGGCGGTGCGCGTGCGCAGATGGATGCGGCGCTTCGCCTCGGGCGAGAACCGCATGCCCGAGATCGAAGGCGGATGCCTGCGCGTTGCCGAGATCGCGCCTCAGCCGCGAGAGGGGGCGGCAGGGGAGTTCATCGTGCTCACAAATCTCTCGTCGCAGATCGAGCTTGACCTTTCGGGCTATCGCGTGGTCTGCTCGCGTCCCGAACTGGAGGTCGCAGTGGAGGCGAAGATACCGCAGGGCGTGAAGCTGGCCCCGCGCGGCGCGATCCGCTTGGAGAGAAACACGTACTGGCCGGATTCCGAGCTGCCCGCGAAGTCGCTCAACATTCTCATCTACGGCGCCGATGGCGGAGTGAAGAGCGAGGCGTTCGTGGATACGCGCTGGTGGAACGACGAGTGCGACGGCACGGGCAGGCACTTCGTGGCCAAGGCGTGGCGCCCGCTCGTTCTGCGCGCCGACCAGTGGCGTCCATCCGGCGAGCGCATGGCGAAGAAGCCGCGCGTGATGATTCTCCACACGAACGACACCCACACCCACATCGACGACGGCAACGTCACCTTCTCGCAGATCGCCACCGAGAAGGCGCGTCTGCGCGCGGCCGGAGAGAACGTGATCCTTGCCGACGCAGGCGACTATGCGCAGGGAACAGCCTACGGCGGATACGACGAGGGCAGAAGCGTGATAGACATAATGAACGCCACGGGATACGACGTGGCGACGCTTGGCAACCACGAGTTCGACTACGGCATCACGGTGATGACGGCGAATGTGGCGAGATGCGCGTTTCCCGTGACGAGCTGCAACCTTGTGCACAGAAACGCGGCGGACGAGCCGGGAGAGCGGGTGCTGCCCGCCTACGTGGTGGTGACGGGAGGAGCGGCGCGCGTCGCGTTCGTGGGAGTGACAACGCCCACCACGCTCGTCGCCTCGAAGCCGGCCACGTTCCTCTCGGCGAAGGGCGACTACCGCGAGTGGGACTTCATCGCGGGCGAGAAGGGCGAGGCGTTCTACGCCGCCGTGCAGAAGGCTGTGGACGAGGCGTCCGCGAAGGCGGACTATGTGGTGGTGCTGGGGCATCTGGGCGTTTCATCGGACTGCGAGCCGTACATGTCCACGGACCTAATCGCCCACACCACGAACTTCGTTGCGCTCATCGACGGCCATTCGCACTCCTCGATGGAGGGCGCGCGCGTGAAGAATGCCATTGGCCGCGAGGTGATACTCGCGCAGACGGGATGCTACCTCGGCGCGCTTGGCTGCCTCACGCTTGACGACGGCGCGTGCGTGGCGGCGTCCACGTTGTTCCCGGCGCGCACCAAGGAGCCGGAGGTGGAGTGGCTCGAGACGCGCCTGATCGGCGCCGTGGAGCGCCAGCTTGGCGCACGCCTTGCGATCGTCGACTCGGCGGTGTGCTCGTTTACGCCCGGCACAGGGGTGCGCCTTGCGCGCTCGCAGGGGTGTGCGGCGGGCGACTTTGCGGCGGACGCGTACTGGTGGTACGCGCGGGAGAAGGCGGGGCAGCACTGCGATTTCGCGCTCGTGAACGGCGGAAACGTGCGTGCGGACATTCCGAAGGGCGAGGTGACATTGAAGACGCTCCGAACAGTGCAGCCATTCGGCGGAGGCGTGGGGCTTGTCGAGGTTGACGGAACGACGGTGCTCGATGCGCTAGAGTTCGGCGCACAGGTGGTGGGCGAGAGCGAGAGCGGCGGGTTCCTTCATGCGGCCGGACTTCGCTACGTGATCGACGCGCGGATTCCATCTAGCGTGAAGGTCTCTCCTTCGGGCGCGTGGACGGGCGGGCCGACCGGCGCGCGCCGTGTGGGCCACGTACAGGTGTACAACCGCGAGAAGGGCGAATATGTGCCGCTCGATCCAGCGAAGAAATACTTCGTGGCGGGCAACAGTTTCACGCTGATAGAGGGGGGCGACGGGTTTGAGATGTTCAAGCGCGCGCGCCCGGTGAGCAAGAAGCTTGAGACCGACTATGTGGCGCTGGCCGAGTACGCAAAGGCGTTCGAGAAGGGGCATAATGGCGTGCCACGCATAAAATCCGCCAACTCGCCACTTGCAAAACTGAAAGAATACCCTATTTCATACGAAAAACCGGAAGGTTCGGGGCGCATCACCATACTCAAGTAAATTTTTTTAAAAAACTTTGTCATCGGCTGAGGATTTAGGCATATATTCAAGTGTTGAGAGCCTGAGACTCTTTCCTCAGTTAACCAAAGACGCCCGAGCCGGATTCCTAGCCGCCTCGGGCGTGCGTGTTTTTATAGGTTTCGGGGTTTCGAGTTTCGGGGAGTGCGATTCAAACTTCGAAACTTATAAACTTCGAAACTTATAAACTTTTGCATTTGGATTTACGCATGACGAGCTTGGAGATGGCGATGTAGCACCCGGCAAGGGCGGCACCGCCGAGAATGACCCATACGAGGTTCGCGTCGATCATGTCTTTGCCCTTATGAACGAGCTCAAGGTAGGTGATGTCGCGGGATGTCATTCCAAGGCCATATCCTGCCGTTGCGAGAATGATGGTCCAAACGCCCGCACCGAGGCCTGTGAAGAGCGCAAAGCGTCCGATTGGCATCTTGGCGAGTCCGGCGGGAATTGAGATGAGCTGGCGGATGACGGGAATCAGGCGGCAGATGAAAGTGGTGGCCGCGCCGTAGCGGTTGAACACTTCGCATGCGCGGTCAAGCGCCTCTGGCTTCACGAAGAACCATTTCCCGTAGCGCCGAAGGAAGGGTTCGCCGAGGCGGGCGGAGAGGAAATAGTTGAAGAACGCGCCCGCGAGCGAGCCTGCGATACCCGCCACGCAGGCCAGCACGAGGTCCGGAACGGGTGCGTGAAGCGAGAGTTCACCGCGGGCGGCGAGGAAGCCGGCGGGTATCATCACGATTTCGCTGGGAAATGGGATGAACGAGCTTTCCACGGCCATGAAAAGGAAAATGAGAGCATAGCCCCACACGGGTGCGAGTGCTGCCACGGTATCGAGATGAGATGCGAGTTGGTCTAGCATGGTTTGAAAGTTTGAGAGTTTGAAGGTTTGAAGGTTTTGGGCTGTTGGGATAGATGAGATAGGTGGGATTGTTGGGATAATATTCAGCCGCTCGCCATTTGCAATTTGTCATTCGCACCCCGTCAGCTCACAGTATCTGCAGTGCCAAAAACGGTTCCCTTG
>JAEEGI010015068.1_pt1 | contig 16149 bp, 5 predicted proteins | sample 8958751 | NCBI WGS metagenome assembly JAEEGI01 (sample SAMN16246545, study PRJNA631951) | gut metagenome | biome: gut microbiome; feature: rumen; material: KS-attached | host: Bos | place: Iran: Karaj | collected 2018-10
CCGCTTTCTTCCATTTCTTTCTCACCCAGACTCCTAATGCTATTGGAACAAACATCAGGACTATGTTTTGCACTATCAGTTGTCCGACAGGCAGATGAATCTCCATTGCCTCCGCTCCCGTAGCAGGCATCACCACCCTCATGATAATCGGCAGTGTGACAAGCGTTATCAAGCTGCTGCACGCCGTCAACGACACAGACAAAGCCACATCGCCTTTAGCAAGCATGGAGAACACATTGGACGAGCTACCACCTGGGCAACAAGCAATCAGTACCACACCAATGAAGAAGAGAGGCGAGAGGTGGAACGCCGAGGCCAGAAGAAACGCCAGAACGGGTAGACAGACAATCTGGCCAATAAGTCCGGCAAAGATAGGGCGCGGACGCTTGAGAAACAACTTGAAGTCCGACAGCCGGAGCGTAAGTCCGAGTTCGAACATCAACAATGCAAGAATGGGAATAACAATAAAAATAGTTGCCATAATGTATCAACAGTTAGCTTTATGCCATGATTATAACGGTTTGACTCACTAATAAGACGCAAAATAACAAAGAAATCTCCTTTGGGGCAAGCAAAGGCCGATTTTTCAGACAAAAGATGCAACAAACTCTTCGCAAAACACCGTGTTCACAATAAAAAAAGGTATATTTGCGTCACAAACCAACTCTAACCTTCAACATGGAAGTAAAAGACATTTTCGAACTGCGCAAACAGGGTAAGACAGAGGAGGCATACGAGGCGATACGCCCGATGTATGCTGTTCACCAAGGGCATTACACCACAATCGCCATGTTCTGGTGCGCCAGCGACATGATTAAACTTCGACTGGAACAACAACGGGTGGATGAAGCTCTGAAAATCTTCCAGGCACTCGTCCGTCTCTATCCCAACATGGACGATTCCGACGGCAAGGGACACCATGCCATACTCCGTCATGCCTTGAGCCTGAGTGACGCGTCGCCACAATTCTCGATGGTGGATTTTCTGGAGAACGGCGGTATGGACAGTTTGACAGCTGACGACTGGAAGGCCTCAGAAGCCAACGGCCACCCCCTACCTTCCACCGCCACACGCCTCATCAGCCATGTCTACCGAGAGTTGGAAGCCAACCCGACCGCAGAATTGGGGTTGCGTTGCACTCCCATCCTCAATGAGGCGCTTCGCCACAGCCGCAACAACATGAACTACCAACGGCTCATGGCGCTCATCTACAAGATTACAGGCGAGAACAAGAAAGCAGTTGACATCTACAAACAACTACTACGCAAACATCACCAGTCCTATCTCTACAGTGAACTGGCTGCACTCGCTTCTCAACCCTCCAACAAGATTCCACTTCTCTGTAAGGCTATTCAGACGCAGAAAGAAGAGAAATTCCGCACCAAACTCTATATCCAACTCGCTGAACTCCTTGTGGACAGCACCCCCCAGATAGCGACTTATCTTCTCAGTGAGAGCATACGCATTCGCCAAGCAGGAGGATTCCATGTCTCACAACAACAATTGCTACTCAGTAAGAAACTGACAGACATTCAACCCGCCACATCAGCACAAGCCATCGACTTCATTGTCCAGCAGACTGAACTGGTGAAGAAGATTATTGGATAAAACTGAACACTACTTAAAACCAACCTTAAAAACGCATCAATATGATAGAACTTAAAAACGAAACACTGACCATCCTCATCTCTGAGACTGGTGCAGAACTGCAAAGCATCAAGGATGCCACAGGCAAGGAGTACCTATGGCAAGCAGACCCTAATTACTGGCCCCGTCATTCACCCATCTTGTTTCCCATCGTGTGCAGTGTGAACAACGACACCTACCGAGTGGACGGTGAAGAATACCATTTGCCCCGCCACGGTTTCGCCCGCGACCGCGAGTTTCAAGTCGTTTACCAGCACGAAGACGAGGTTGCCCTCCAACTCCTTTGGGACGATGAGACGCTGAAAGTCTATCCTTACCTTTTTGCCCTCACCATCACCTACACTTTGGTCGGCAATTCCATCTCCATAGAATGGCAGGTGGACAATCTCGACGAGGATGAGATACATTTCCAGATAGGCGGTCATCCCGCTTTCAACATCCCCGACATGCAAGAAGGCGAGTTGCAGCACGGACGCATCCGGCTCGATGCCTCGGCACCCGTATACCGCTACACGAGTTTCATCGACGGCACGCACGACATGACCGAAGACCTTGTGGAAACCAGCGAGGACGGTATCATCGACTTCAACGACGAGACTTGGAGTAAAGACTCCATACAAATCCACAGATGTCAGACCACCCAAGCCGAGATTCTGGACAAAGAGGGCAATCCCGTAGTAACTGTATATTATGAGACCCCTGTCTGCGCTTTCTGGAGCCCTTACAAGAAGAACGCTCCCTTCGTTTGCGTAGAGCCTTGGTACGGAGTGGGCGACTACCGTGGTTTTAACGGTGAGTTCCGCGACAAACCGTTGATGAACCACCTCCTGCCAGGCGCATCCTTCTTGGGTGGTTACCAAATTGAAATCGGCTGATTGGAGAGGTCTGAGAAATCGGCGTACCCCTCAATTAGCCATTAGGTTATATACAAAAGGCCACAGACTGGATAATACCTGCCTGTGGCCTAACTTATATCACGCTTTTTATCACTCTATGGGTTGGGAGAGGATGATGTTGATCAGCATAGTGAGGTCGAGGATGCTGTGGTCGCCACTGTAGTTGAGGTCTGCTTGAATGTCATTGAACACCTCTGGTTGTTCACCCAGCAACTTGTTGATAAGTATGGTGAGATCGAGGATGTTGACCTTTCCATCGTTGTTCACATCACCAGTGGCCTCCAATCGGTAGAGGCGGAATCGAGCCGCCGACATCCACAAGTTCGTGGAGTTGGACGCCTCCACACCAATGGTGGCATTACCTGTAGCTGGTTGTAAGAAGGTGAGGAAGACATCATTCCATCCACGTCCGAAGAGTCCTCCTGTGTTTCCTATGGCAGGTATGGCCTGAGTGGTTCTTGTTCCTTGAGCATTCTCCGCGAAAAGCTGGTAATGGGAGATTCCCGTCTGCGCCCTTGCCGTAGTTGTAAGCACATAGTAGCCCTGTGGCAGGTTGGCGAGTTGTTGTGAGAGTGTGAAAGAAGTCACGCTGTTTACATCGATATAGGAATAGTTGGAATTACCCTCGGCATCGGTGTAAGGCTCATTGTTGAGCGTCCAGCAGTTGCTGCTGCTTGTCCACCCGTCCGTGGATGTGCCTTGTGCATTGGTGATATAGGAAGTGTAGTCCTCTCCGTTATATCGCACAGCCGCGGCGTTCGACTCCACATATACTCTTAATGAGGTGTTGAGGGCTTCCGCCTTCAGCACCGCATCAGCAGCGTTTTGAGGTGCGGCAGCCAGAGTCTCCTGGAAAGCCGTCCTTAAAGTGGTGTCAGCATACGGCCATTCACTGTCCTCAAGTCCGAGGTTGGAAATGACCGCAGCGATGGCATAATAGTTGTCGTAACTGGCCTTGGCAGCCACGAAGGCATTGGTAGCGGTGTTGAGGTCAGCGATGGCCTTCTTGAGCAAAGTCGCGTTGGCAGGCGTGTTGGCATAGTCGTTCAATGCCTGTTGGAGTGCAGTCAGTTCGTCGCCCGTGACGTTGGCATAGACAGTGGAAGCCTTTCCATAGACCCTGTTGGCACGAGCCAAAGCGTCGTTGTAGTTAGCGACAACAGGCGATTCCGACACATAATACAACGTGACGTTGTCCAGGGCAAGCCAGTTGGCGATGGGTGATGTCTGGTTGAGTCCTATGTCCAAAACCCCGTTGTTCACATAGACGTAAGTCTCGTATGAGCCAGTGTTCACATTGAGATAGACCTCGTCGTCGTTGGCGTAAACAAACTGCTGTTCATCTGTTCCCAATACGTTCACGTGAGCGGAGATGGCCAGTTTATAGGTACCAGAAGGCAGACCTGTGACAGTCTGGTGCATGGTTCCGGTCATTGCTGCGCCTTTCCAGTTCTCCCAAGCATGGTTGGTAAAGCCCTGGTATGTGGAAGTGTTGGTTGTGAGTTGGTTGTTTCTCGGCTGCATGGTGGTTTCCCATCCGGCATACGAGTTGCTCTCGAAGTCACCATTCCTCACATAGTTGGTCGCGATGAGCGTCTCCGCCGGTCCTTGGTAGGTGAGGCGGAAGCGGTCGAACACCGTCCAGTCGTTCGTCACTGTGGTGGTCTTCTTCACGCCAATTGTCAGAGTGCCGTCTGTGACTGTCACTGTGACAGACGTGCCAGCGTAGAGCCCAGCGTTGAGGTACGAGGAAGCCTCTTCCTGAGAGTTAGGGATATAACCGAAGGTAGTGTTGACTCCAACGGTGCCGTTTCTGCCCGCTCCAGTAAAGATGGAAGGCAGTGGTGCAGTAACCCCGTTGGCGTAGAGCATGGCGTTGAGCGCCTCGTTTTCTCCCGACCGCAAGGATGCGGCATCAGCGTATCCTCCGTCGCGGTAGAATCCTTGGCAGGAGAGCACATACACACCGTTAGGAATGCCTGTGAGCGTTTGGTTGACATCGAAGTTGCAATTGAATTTCTCGCCGTTGAAGTTATCATCCAATCCGGCGATTTTTGGACTTCCTGTCCAACTGCTGTTGCTGCCGTGGTTGCGGCTCATGTCGGCTCCTGCAATGAGGAAAGTAGCATCGCGAGAGGTAATTGCTCCTGCGAGTTCTTCCACAAGGGCGTTCTTGGTATGGAGGGTCCACAGCGCATTGGGGTTGTTGGCGTTGGTTGTTGTATTCACCTCAGTCGATGTTCCTTCACAGCAGAGGTAGTTAGTTCCGTCGGCGGTGATGAGGTATGCAGTCTGTCCGTTGGCGTTGGTGGTTTCCACAAAAGTCCATGCGACGGCAGCCCCGTCCATGAAGTAGTTACTGCCTAAATAGTGGTTGTCGCCTCCGTTGCTGATATTGGTTTCGATGGTGTAGCCAGAACCGCTTGGTGCAAGAGTCACCGGATTAGCCGCCTCGCTGATGCTGGCACGAGTGCACCATGCGTTGTCGCCCGTGAGGAACTTGCCTGTGGCAAAGTGGCGGAAATAGAAGGTGCCCGAACCCACTTTCGAGCAAATGGCGTTGCCCTCGTCATCCGTATTAGTGGATGAGGAACCGACCACGAGATATAGGACGCCCTCGATGACCTTCAGGTGGGCGGCTTTGTTCAGTCCCTCGAGTTTGATGTTGGACAGTTCTCCTGCAACGGTCTCACATGTTCCGATGGCGTACCTGCCGTTGGCGAGTGATGTGGCATTGCGGAACTGGAAAACGGGCGTGTTGTAGGTGGGGCCGAACTCCCAGTCCTTCTTGCCTATTGATATGAACTGGGTGTTCACTTTGTCGGCAAGCGTGCCATTGAAGTCGATGACGACACGTGCACCGTATTTGAGGTTGAGGGAATCGACAGTCATCGTGGCCACAGTTCCGTCGCCACCTGGATGCAGACTTGCCGCATACTCCATGGTGATGCTGCGGAATGAGCCTTTGGAATTGAGGGTGGTGAAACGATGCAGCGTGGTGGAACTGTTGCGCAGGCTGCCATCGAAATTCACTGTTCCTTCCCAAATTTGCGTCTCGCCGGTGTAAGTATGATCCACAGTCGCCATATTAAGGATACCGTCGCCTTGCTTCACTAACCTCATGCCGCCCGTCAATGCACCTCCGTTGAGACTGCAGGTGTAGGTAGTGCGGTTGATGGTGGGGTTGGTGGTGTTGGTACTGTTGGTTCCTTGCACCCATGTCGGCACGTTGATGGTGAGGATATAGGGTGCGGCTCCGTTGGTCACGTTGAGCGTGGTGTTGGCGTTCTCGTGGTGCAAGAGGTGTTGGTTGTTGTAGCCACTGCCGATTGTCGTGCCACTGGCAATCTGCGTGCGTCCTGTGAGGGTCAGTGGTGGTGGTGGCACGGTGAGGTCTTCCAGTTCACCGAGGAAGAAGCTGGGATGTGGGGGCTGGTTGTAGGCGTGCATCTGCCACACCATGGCTTGGCGGTACTGGTGGTCGAACCACAGGGAGTAGATGGGGTAAGATGTAGGCATGCAAGTGGTGTAGATACGGATGTAATCGTGTCCTTCTCCCACACGCATGATGATTTCCTCTCGCCAGTCGCCAATGATGTCGCCCGAGAAACAAGGATGGTTTTTGGACCAGTTATTGGTCTTGCATCCAGAGGAAGTGAAAAGTCGTCCACTTCCAGGCTTGATGATGGCCGCCTCACGTTCCGTTCCGGGGCTGTTGAATACCTCGGATAGGAGGTCGCCGTCATAGTAGATGCGGAAATTGAGGTCGCTCCATGCGATGAAATCGCCCAAATCGCTGATGACCTGGTCAGCGACGGTGCTGACCATGCCCGTCTGGGTGCTTCGTCCGATGCTTCCGGGGTATCTGTTGGTGAAATTAGCACAAAGGGCTCTTCCATCATCGCTTGAGCTGGTATGCCGGAAATAGATTTGGCCAGTTGTTCCGTTTCGGTAGTTCATGGCGGGTTTTTCTTCGTTGCAGGCGAAGATTTCCAGTCCGTGTCGGAACGGGTCGAGGTCGCCCACATGGAGTGCGTCGCCGTGTCCCAGCCCCGTGGAATGAAGACCTTTTCCGTTGTCGTCGATGACCATCGAACCGTAGATGATTTCATCCCTTCCGTCCATATCCACGTCGGCAATGCTGTAGTTGTGGTTTCCCTGTCCGTAGTAAGGGCTGCTGTTGCCTTCCCAATACCACCGCTGTGTGAGTGAGTGTGTAGAAGGGTCTACATCGTAGGCGATCATTTTGTGCTTGGTGTAGATACCGCGAGCGAGGAAGATGCTGGGTTTCTTGCCATCGAGGAAGGGAGCACCGAAGAAATACTTCGAGGAACGGTGTCCATAACTGTCACCCCAGTCGCTGGCGTTGCCTCTGGTCAGGGGATAAGACATGTATCGGACGGCATCATAGATAATACCATGGTCGCCATCCATATAAACGAGGAATTCGTCGCCTGTATTGGTATAGGTCATGTTGGCTTTATGGGTGATTGAACCACGGGTGTCCACACCGTTTCTACCGATGCGCTGAGGATATGGGGTACGTGACCCGCCACGCTGTCCATGCACCATCATGTTGTCTCCACCGCGAAGCAACACCTCAGCCGCTCCGTCACCGTCCCAGTCGTAGGCGATGATGTTGAGCTCGTGGCTGCCGCCGCTGACCATGTTGGGACCGGCATCAATCCACCAGAGCAGAGTGCCGTCGAGTTTGTAGGCGTCGATGCGGTCGTATGCGCCGTCAGTCCGGCTCACGTACAAGTCGGCATCATCCTTGGTGCTGCGTCGTTTGACGATGATTTCCATCTCGCCGTCGCCATCGAGGTCGGCCACCTCGCAGTCGTTGGCGATGTAGGTGTTGGTGACGTCGTTGCCATTATTGTCATATACCTTGGCAAGGGGTATGTCGAAGTAGCCAGACTCGCAAGTGGTGAATTGCCTGTATTTGTAGCCATTCCATACGGTCGCTGCACGGCATTGGTTCTGCTCCACCCCCCGTACCACAGCACTGACGGTATAGGTGCTGGAGGTTGTTCCATCCGGATCGGTGAAGTTCGATACCGTCAAAGGTGTGGCGTTGAGTTTTGTGCCATTGCGATAGACATTGTACTTGGTGTCGTAGTACTCCTCAGCGAGAATACGCCAACTGAGAAACACGCCGCCCTCAGTCTTGGAAGCCACCAAACCGCGACTAAGTTGGTCGGTCTGCCGCTGGGCATTGGCAGCAATAAAACACATTACAGTGAATAGAACACAGAACCAAGTTTTTTTCGTAATCAATCTCGTCATAGTCGAAATCTGTTAGGATGAGTGTTAGGGAATCCGCATCAGGAATAAAGGGAAGCCTTTTCCCTGAGCGGAATGTAGTTTTTAAACTGCAAATTTACACATTCTTATTGTGATAAAGGCAACATTTCGCACATTTTTGAACTATAATCATTTCTTTTCCAATTCAGAACGTTCTGCTCAGTCTTGATACGGTCAGATAGATACAAAAACGAAAAGATGTGTTACAGCAAAAGAAACGAGATTGACGATTAGGATGTAAATTTGCATAAAATATCTACCTTGCACTAACAAATATCAATCATACATTTACAAAAAGAAATGAATTTACAGAACAGAAAACGAGCGGTTACAGCAATAGCCGCCGTCATGACGCTGATGAGTAGTTTGTCGGCGCAGAACCCTATTGTCCAGACGTGTTTCACCACCGACCCCGCGCCCATGGTTCACGGAGACCGCATATACATCTATACAGGGCACGATGAGGACAATGCCGATTTCTTCTGGATGCAGGAATGGCGTGTTTATTCTTCTGCCGATATGGTCAACTGGACCGACCATGGTTCTCCCTTGGCTTTGGAGAGTTTCTCATGGGCCGACGACCGTGCTTGGGCTCCCCAGTGCATAGAGCGCAACGGCAAGTTCTACTGGTATGTCTGCGCCCATTCGAAAATATCCGGAGGCATGGCCATAGGTGTGGCTGTGGGCGACAGTCCTACAGGGCCGTTCCGCGATGCCATTGGCAAACCTCTGTTCGAGAACGGTTCATGGGACCATATCGACCCCACCGTCTTTATCGACGATGACGGCCAGGCGTGGCTCTACTGGGGCAACCCCCGCGTCTATTACCTGAAACTCAACCCCGACATGATATCCTATGAAGGCGAAGTGGGTATGATGGAAATGACAGAAGAAGGTTTCGGCGCACCAGTAGGCAAAGAACGCGACAGAAACAAGGAATACAAGGACAGCTACGTAGAAGGTCCATGGATTATGAAACGTCCCGCCGTCAGTCCACAGAATGGCAAGAAAACGGCAAAAGCGGGGAAAGGTCTCGACCCTTATTTCCTCCTTTATGCCGCAGGCGGAGTTCCTGAGCATATCTCGTACAGCACCGCACCCACGCCTACAGGTCCATGGACCTATGCTGGCGCCATCATGCCGCTTTGCGACACGGGTTCTTTCACCAACCATTGCGGTGTAGCCCATTTCAAAGGCCACGACTATTTCTTCTATCACACTGGCAAATTGCCTGGTGGCGGCGGTTTCGGCCGAAGCGTTTCTGTGGAGGAATTCAAGTACAATCCCGATGGTTCTTTCCCCACCATTATGCCCACTGTTGAGGGTGTGGAGCCTGTGGGAACCTTTAATCCTTACGCCATGGTAGAAGCAGAAACCATGGCCTACTCAAAAGGGTTGAAGACTGAAGAGGACGATTCTGTTGGCGTCTATGTCACCGACATCCACAACGGCGACTACATCAAGTTGAGGAATGTGGATTTCCGCAGAATGATGCCCCGCACATTCACCGCAGTTGTGGCAAGTGGCTTGCGCGGTGGTTCAATCGAAGTGCGTGTCGACAGCCTTGCCGGCCAGTTGTTGACCCGTCTTCAGGTGGGTCACACAGGTGGTTGGAACCGTTGGCAGACACTCGTTGCCGACATCACCTCCAAAGTGGTGGGTGTACACGACCTCTACCTGGTCTTCAAAGGCCGCAAGGGTCCAAAGCTCTTCAACTTCGACCGCTGGCAGATGCGCGGCATCGAACAGTGCAACATGCCGTTCACACAGACCAAGTTCACAGCCGACCCATCACCATTGGTTGTAGGCGACACTCTCTTCCTCTTCACTTCCCATGACGCGTCGCCAGAGCATATCGTCGACCCCAACGAGCGCAGTTCAGCCGGTTTCTTCATGTACGACTGGTTGCTCTACTCCACGACCGACATGGTGAACTGGACCGAACACGGAGCGGTGGCATCCCTCAAGGATTTCGCATGGCGTAGCCGCGACAACGGCGGTTGGGCCATCCAATGCGTGGAGCGTGACGGCAAATACTACCTCTACGCTCCCTTGCACGGACACGGTATCGGCGTGCTGACCAGCGACTCGCCTTACGGTCCTTTCAAAGACCCATTGGGAAAACCCCTGGTGTGGGACCAAAGCAACTGGTACGATATCGACCCGACAGTTTTCACCGACAAGGACGGGCAAGCCTATATGTACTGGGGCAACCCCATCACAATGTACGCACGGCTCAACAACGACATGATTTCGCTCAAGGACAGTGTCACCCACTTGCCTTACCGCATCCAGCACTACCAAGAGGGTCCATGGTTTTACGAGCGTAATGGACACTACTATCTTGCGTTCGCTTCCACCTGCTGCCCTGAAGGACTGGGCTATGCCATGAGCGACTCACCCACCGGACCTTGGAAGACCATGGGGTACATCATGGCACCCACCCCACGCGACCGAGGCAACCACCCAGGCATCGCCGACTTCAAGGGACACAGTTACTGTTTCGGACAGAACTACGACCTTATGCACCTCGACATCCAAGAGCATCATGAACGTCGGTCAGTGACTTGCGCCGAAATCAAATACAATGCTGACGGCACCATTCAAGAACTGCCTTACTGGCTCGACCAAAATCCCCTCGACCAATTGCATTGGTTGAATCCCTATACACGTGTGGAAGCCGAAACCATGGCTTGGGGCTATGGCCTCAAGAGCGCCAAGATGGGCATAGAGAACACTGGTGTGGTGGCCGACATGCCTTTCTCCACCGGCAAACGCAACATGTATGTCACCGACATCGACAATGAGGAGTATATCAGAGTCAGGGGTGTTGATTTCGGCAGCACATCGGCCAAGCAATTCCTGCTCCAAGCCGCCGCACAAGGGTCATGCCGTGTCACTCTGCATATCGACCAGTATGACGGTCCTGTCATCGGTGAATTGACCGTGAAACCTACCGGAACACTCGATAAATACCGTTCATTCACAGCAAAAGTGAATGGTGCAACCGGCATACACGACCTCTATCTCTGCTTCGACCAAGCCGATGGCGAGGTGCGCTTAGACTATTGGATGTTCAAGAAATAATAAAACAACGAATATGAAACGCTTTTATACCCTAACAATCTTGATGGCCTTGGCTACGCTAAGCGCTATGGCGCAGCCTCACAGGCTTTGGTACAGTCATCCCGCTTCTCATTGGCTGGAAGCACTCCCCGTCGGCAACTCCCAATTGGGCGCCATGGTCTATGGCGGCACTGAGGTGGAGGAGATACAACTCAACGAGGAAACATTCTGGTCGGGGTCGCCTCACAACAACAATTCCACAGAATCCAAGGAACACATGCAAGAGATACGCGACCTCATCTTCAAAGGGCAGGAAAGTGATGCTCATGCCTTGATTGACAAATATGTGGTCAAAGGTCCTCATGGTATGCGCTATCTGACTCTGGGCAGTCTCAAACTGAAACTCGGGCATCAAGGTGTGACGAATTATCAACGCGACTTGCAATTAGACAAGGCCATTGCCACCACCCATTACACGGTAGATGGTGTGAATTACGAGCGCACAGTGTTCGCATCACAGACCGACCATGCCATCATCGTACAACTGACTGCCAGCAAACGGGGCAAGCTGAACTTCCGTTTGTCGCATGAGGGTCCTATTCAGGCCAACCGCAGCGTGGAGGCACATCAACTGACCGCAACCATGAAAAATGTGGAACAAGAGGGCGTGCCTGCAGGACTGACCGCTGAACTCCGGGTGCAAGTACTGGCCGACGGCAAAGTGACCGACGGGAATGAGGACATCAGTGTAGAGAACGCCACTTCCGCCACCCTATTCATCGTCGCCGCCACAAATTTCGTCAACTATTATACCATCAACGGTGACCCTCACCAGAAAAACGACAACGCTCTCGCAGCGCTGAAAGGCATGAACTTCAAGCGTTTGCTCGACCGTCATGTGAAGAAATACCGCGAACAGTACGACCGTGTCAGCCTGACACTGGCCAAGTCGGCAGATTCTGAACTGGAAACCGACAAACGTCTTGCCGCATACGCAGCCAAGGCTGACAGCCAAACGGGCATCTCCAGCGGATACGACGCAGACATGGCAGCACTCATGATGCAGTACGGACGCTACCTACTCATCTCGTCTTCACAGCCTGGTGGTCAGGCTGCCAACCTTCAAGGTGTGTGGAACAACAGCATGAACGCTCCTTGGGACTCGAAATACACCATCAACATCAATGCCGAGATGAACTACTGGCCTGCGCTGGTAGGAAACTTGGCTGAGACCCAGATGCCGCTGTTCACTCTCATCAAAGACCTCAGCCAAACAGGCGCACAGACCGCACAGACCATGTATGGCTGCCGCGGATGGGTGGCGCATCACAACACCGACATCTGGCGCATAGCCGGTCCCGTTGACGGCACCCCCTGGGGTATGTTCCCCACTGGTGGCGCATGGCTGACCACACATCTTTGGCAGCACTACCTCTACACTGGCGACAAGCAATTCCTGGCAGAGTATTTCGATGTGATGAAGGGCGCAGCCGATTTCCTGCTCGACTATATGCACGTGAATCCTCAATATGGCTGGCTGATGACAGTACCGACAGTATCGCCGGAACATGGTCCTGAAGGCAAGGGAACAAACGTCACTGCTGGTTCTACCATGGACAACCAGATAGTGCTTGACGTATTGAGCCAGACACTGAAAGCGATGGACGTCTTAGGTGTCAACGACCCCGATTACGCCAAGCGATTGAGGGATGCCATTGCACAGCTTCCTCCTATGCAGATAGGTCGTTACGGGCAACTGCAGGAATGGCTCATCGACGCCGACAATCCCAGGGATGAACACCGCCATATCTCCCATCTTTATGGCCTCTATCCTTCGAGCCAAATCTCACCATACTCTCATCCCGAATTGTTCACTGCCGCCGCCAACACACTCCGTCAGCGAGGCGACATGGCCACAGGATGGAGTCTGGGATGGAAAATCAATTTCTGGGCGCGTATGCTCGACGGCAACCACGCCTACAAAATCATCAACAACATGCTGCACTTGCTGCCAGAGGACCGTCAGGCTCGACAGTACCCCAACGGCCGCACCTACCCCAACCTCTTCGACGCTCACCCACCTTTCCAGATTGACGGCAACTTCGGATATGCCGCCGGTGTATGCGAGATGCTCTTACAGAGCCACGACGGAGCCGTGCACCTCTTGCCTGCTCTTCCCGACGCATGGGCAGAGGGCGAGGTGAAAGGTTTGCGTGCCCGCGGTGGTTTCACTGTGGATATGAAGTGGTCAAACGGACAGTTGGCACAAGCAGAAATCAAGTCCAGCATCGGCGGAACACTTCGTTTACGTTCATACGTGCCTCTTCAAGGCAAGAATCTGAAGCCTGCTGTGGGCGTCTGCCCAAATGCTTTGCTACGCCCTGTGGAGGTGAAGCAGCCACTCATTTCCTCCGAGCTGAGCTCGTTCGAGAAGATACCTGTTAAGCAAGTATATGAATATGATGTAGAGACCCAACCTGGCAGCATCATCCGTTTAGAACATAAATAATGACGCAGGGGGGCCGTGGATGGCCCCCTTGCTTTTTTTGATTGGAGTCGGGTGAGCAATGGTGATCCTCTTCCATACATTCTATGCCTATTTATCGACACTGCGGACACATACTTTATCGATGTTCAACTTTTAGCGGACTCCAATAATTTATTAACGGGCGACGTAATAAGGGAATTTGTTCAGCGAATAGAATTGCAAGTTGCATTGTTAGAGACGAATTAGAATTTATAGAACACACCTTTAACGCCTAAGCGTTTTTTTCCCGTTCTGTATGACGATGCCCTTGTAGGTGTCATCAACACGTTGGCCGCTGAGGTTATAGGTGCCATGAGGGATGTTTGTAGGTTCGTCGGCAGTGACAGCCTTGACTGCTGTCGGGGTGACGAGTTGGTATTGGACTTTCTTGAAAGCAAGCCAACTTACGTTGTTGTTGTCTGCCACATTAATGTTGAAGCACAACTTGCCGTCATCTGCTACTTCGCCCCTAACACGAACCGTTGCGATGAGCCATGCGCCGTTGTCTGCGTTATAGGTAGAGCCTGTGTTGATGGAGTATGAACGCCCCTCGTTGATGTTTAACGTAATGCCTTGGGGCCTGCTACCACCGCCGTTCTTGATGCGTGTGCGCACTTGTAGGCTCACTCTGTATGTGCCTGGTTCAAGTCCTGTGAGGGTGGCTGTCCATACCGCAGACTCAAGACTGCTATCATCAGAGGTCCAGTTTTCGAAGAATGGCACTTGGAAAGTGGCGTTCTTGCCTTCGCTCTCGGTAGACCATGTGTTGATGTAGAGCTGGTTGGCCGCATAGTTGTGTCTGCCGCCCCAGACTTTGAGAAGCAAGGTGTTGGTGGGGTTTGCCACATGATAGCCGATGCTGTGGTTAGCGGGATTGGTAAGTGCTAGAGCCTCCTTGTCGGTGAGGGTTCCGTTGTCGTATTTGGCTTGCGCTTCGTCGTAGCCGTAGGCCAAACGTGCTTCGTCGGTATAAAAGTTTGTGGATGTAAGGACATCTTTCTCTGCCTGAAGCGCAGCCGCTGCTTGCTCGTAGGCAGCGATGGATGCGTAGGCGGCATCTCTTGCTGTCGTGAAGGAAGCGATGTCGGCGTCCACATGGTCGGATTCGGATGCGAGGGATGCCTTCAGAGCATCGAGTGCCGACTCATAGGTAGTCAGCGCATCCTTATTCATGGGCTTGTCTGCTATGTTTGGGGTCTCCTGCAATTGCTGAGCCATCTGGGTGTAGTACATGTTGTGTACTTCTGTGCCTGTGAGAGGGCGTGCGTAAAGTGCCAAGTCGCGCATTGCACCTGTGAAGAGCGGGTCTGCGTCATACATGGAACGTCCAATCCAGCATAAACATGGTTGCAAATCATCGGGGCGGTAATTGATAGATTTAGATGATGCGTTGAGGATGCCATTGAGGTAGAGGAAAACGCCTTCGTCGCCAATGGTCAACACCACGTGGTTCCACGAGTTGAGAGGCAGTCGCTTCGTGGCGTTGAGCCCTTGCTTCTTGCCGTTTTTACAGATTTCGAAACGCATTACAGAACCATTGTCTGGGGTTAGGAAAAGATAGTTGTCAGTTCCGTTTCCGAAGTCAAAAATACGTTGCCAATCGTTGTCTGAAGTGGAATAGACCCAGGCGGAGAAAGTGAGGCTGTGCAGATGTCCCACGTAATATGGCAAGCTGATGCTGCTGCCTTCGCCAAAGATGGCAGACTGAACGCCTGCGGTCTGCCCGTGTCTGATACCTATTCCAGCACCATTCAAACAGTTGACAGTTGTGTCGGAAAGGTCAGTCGTGAGTGGCCAATAGCCCACGAGTTCATGTTCCTCTGGTGTGACAGACGCGGTGGCTTCATCCGATGGAAGGCTTTTCATCCATGCGCTGTTGAGGGCACGGATGCTGTAGCGGTAGGTGGTTCCAGGGACGATAAAGTTGTCGATGAATGCTGTGCCTTTCACGTTGCGTCCGACCACCTCCCAGATGTCTGCTGTGGCGTTGTATCTATATATGTTATATGAGTATGCATCTTCGACGGCGTTCCATTCTATGCGTATGCTGTGGCTCTGTGGGGTGGCGGCAACTGCAGTGGGAGCGGTTGGTAGAGTAATGGTGTAAGTGCCGTCGGCAGGAATGAGTCGCCAAAGCTGGTGGTCGCTTTCTGTGCGTTCCCATAGGTTGACAGCACTCAGGGTGGCGTCGTCTCCCTCGCTGTTCTTGGAATTGCCTTGTAGCGACATACCTGTGAGGTGGTTGGTCAGCAGGTAGCAACCATCGCCCATGTAGCGGAAATGCCATATTTCGTTGGCATTGCCGCTGCCGGCATACGTCTGAACCGATGTGCCGTTGACGCTTGCGTATGAGGTGGCGTCAAGGTATGATGCTGTACCATAGGCATTCACCGTACAGTATGCTCGGTCGCCGCCACTGGTTGCCGGCAACTCTTTTACAATCCACTTCTGCTTGCTGCTGCCGTTGTCGGCACTCTGTGTCAGAGTTGAGCCATTTACGGTGAGCAGTTTACCTGAAGCTTTGTTTACCAACTTGAATGTGCCGTTCAATGGTGCATTCGGCACATCTTCACCGCACGACATCTCAATGACTGTCTCCGAATATCCGCCAACGCTACCCGTGGTGAAAGTGTAGGCTGGTCCGCGACCATCCCAATACACGAGACGATCCTGCGAAAAATAGGTATATGCCTGAGCACCTCCCTG
>JAEEGI010015070.1_pt1 | contig 16148 bp, 13 predicted proteins | sample 8958751 | NCBI WGS metagenome assembly JAEEGI01 (sample SAMN16246545, study PRJNA631951) | gut metagenome | biome: gut microbiome; feature: rumen; material: KS-attached | host: Bos | place: Iran: Karaj | collected 2018-10
GTTAAAGAAGTCCATAGTAGAGAAACTTTTCACCCTTCCTGACGATACGGTGGTGCTTCCCGGACACATGGGATTCACGACCATTGGAGAGGAGAAAAAATACAACCCTTTTGTCATATGAAAGGTTCCTGGGGAATTCTGACCGGCGTCAAACCGGTTAAGCTTACAAGAGAACTGTTCAGAGGAAATCCCTATAACGGAAGGCAGCCTCATCCCAGGGATGAGGTGAAAAGGATCCTCATGGAGGAGGACGGCCTTTCGGAGGACAAGGCGGATCTTCTGATCGAGATATATGAATACCAGCAGGAAGTCCTGAAGGGCGATAATTACACCGGCGCCGGGGTATACGTGGGCATACCTTTCTGTCCCACCAGATGCCTTTACTGCAGCTTCACTTCCAATCAGAAACCACACGAGGAGATCAAAAGATATCTGGAGGCTCTCCATAAGGAGATAAGCTACGTGGGACGCAGGATGAAGGAGACAGGGCTGGGTGTTGAGACCCTTTACATAGGAGGGGGAACGCCGACGACACTGGATCCCGGTGAACTGGAAGAACTTTTTGACTGCCTGAGGTCTGAGATGGACCTTTCGGAACTCAGGGAATTCACCCTGGAGGCCGGAAGACCCGATACCATAGACAGGGACAAGCTCATTGCTGCAAAGGAAGCCGGGGTCACAAGGATATCCATAAACCCTCAGACCATGAAGCAGGAGACCCTGGATATCATAGGCAGACGACATACTGTGGAGGACATCTACAGGGCTTTCGAAGCGGCCAGGGATTCCGGCATCAGGAACATAAACTGCGATCTGATCGCAGGGCTTCCCGGCGAGACGGCTGAGGACTTTGCAGACTCGCTCTCCAGGGTCCTTGAACTGGGACCCACGGACATCACGGTCCACACTCTGGCCCTCAAGAGAGCGTCCCGCCTCATCGAGGAGGACAGCCAGTATCACCTGAGCCATTCGGAAGTCGCCCGGGAGATGATAGAACTGGGCGCGGAGGTTTTGCGCAGGGAAGGATACAGACCTTATTATCTCTACAGGCTCAAGCGCATGGCGGGAGCCCTGGAGAATACCGGATGGTGCCGTGAGGGCAGCGCCGGGATATATAACATAAGGATAATGGACGAGCAGCAGTCCATCGTGGCGCTGGGCGCGGGAGGAATGTCCAAGGTGTACTTTCCCGCTGAAAACAGGCTGGAGAGGGTGCCCAACGTCTCCAATTACGAAGTATACATCGACCGTCTGGACGAGATGCTTCAGCGTAAGGAAAAAGGGATCTTTGCCATGATCCCCGAAATATATAAACAGTCACAAGACTTAAGAAGGAGGTAAACAAATGCTTACTAATGCACCAAAAGGAACAAAAGATATCATGCCCCAGCAGGTGTACAAATGGCATTACATAGAGGAGAAATGGAGGAATATCTGTGAGAGATACGGATTCAAGGAGATCCGTACTCCCATGTTTGAACATACCGAACTTTTCCAGAGAGGAATAGGAGACACCACCGACGTGGTACAGAAGGAAATGTACACCTTCAACGATCACGGCGGACGTTCCGTCACTCTCAAACCTGAGGGAACATCTCCAGCAGTCAGGGCCTTCATCGAGCAAAAAACTTACGCAGAGGTACAGCCCACAAAGGTCTATTACGACATTCCCTGCTTCAGATACGAGAAACCCCAGAGCGGACGTCTCAGAGAGTTCCACCAGTTCGGCGTGGAGACCTTCGGAACGCCCAACATGGTGGCTGACGCTGAGATCATCGCCATCGGATACGATTTCTTAAAGAGCATGGGCGTCACAGACCTTACTCTTGAGATCAACTCCGTAGGCTGCCCCAAGTGCAGGGGAGCATACCGTCAGAAGCTGAGAGACTTCCTGCTTCCGGTATATGATCAGCTCTGTGAGACCTGCCAGTCCAGATACGAGAAGAATCCCATGAGGATCCTGGACTGTAAGTCGCCCATCGACCAGGCTCTGGTAGTGGACGCACCCATGATGCTGGACAATCTCTGCGACGAGTGCAGAGACGCCTTCGAGGAACTGAAGGAGAACCTGGATGCAATGGAGATCCCCTATGTGGTCAACCCCAGGATCGTAAGAGGCCTTGACTACTACACCAAGACCGCTTTCGAGTTCGTTTCCAACTCCATCGGAGCCCAGGGCACCGTCTGCGGAGGCGGAAGATATGACAACCTGGCAGAGGAAGTGGGCGGACTTCCGATCCCCGGCGTAGGTTTCGGTCTGGGCAAGGAGAGACTCCTGATGCTCATGGAAGCCAACGGCGTGGTGATCCCCGAACCTGCACCCTGTGACGCACTTATCGCCACCATGGGCAGGAACGCCAGACTGGCAGGCCAGAAGATCATGAGAGACCTGAGAGAGCAGGGCGCCAAGGTACAGATGGACGACCTTCAGAGGAACTTCAAGGGTCAGTTCAAATATGCTGACAGAATCAACGCCAGATACACCATAGTTCTGGGCGACAACGAGATCGAAAAGGGCGCTGCCACCCTCAAGAACATGGAGACCGGAGATCAGGTTGAAGTGAAGTTTGAAGATCTTTACGAAGCAATCACTAAATAGAGGAGATTCTTATTAATGAGCACTATCTATAAGCGCACATCCATGTGCGGAGAGCTTAATATCAACAATGTGGGACAGGAAGTTGTCCTGAACGGCTGGGTGGCCAAGAGGAGAAATCTTGGATCCCTCATCTTTGTGGACCTCAGGGACAAGACAGGTATAGTTCAGGTCACATTCGATGAGAACGTACCCAAGGAAGTTTTCGACCTTGCAGATTCCGTCAGATCAGAATACGTCATCGGGGTCAAGGGAGTGGTCCGTGAGAGAAGCGCCAAGAACGATCAGATCGCCACAGGCGACATCGAGGTGTTAGCCACCGACATGATCGTATACAGCGAATCCGATACACCGCCCATCTATATCAAGGATGATGACGACGCGGCCGACAGCCTCAGGATGAAGTACAGATATCTGGACCTGAGGAAGCCCCACATGCAGAGAAACCTTTCCTTCAGACACAAACTGGTGAAGGTGACCAGAGACTATTTCGATGAGAACGGATTCACCGAGGTGGAGACACCTTACCTCATCAAGTCCACTCCCGAAGGAGCCAGGGACTATATCGTTCCTTCCAGGACCTTCCCCGGAGAGTTCTACGCTCTTCCCCAGAGCCCCCAGCTTTTCAAGCAGCTTCTTATGGTTGGCGGCACCGACAGGTACATGCAGGTGGTTAAGTGCTTCAGGGACGAGGACCTGAGAGCTGACCGTCAGCCTGAGTTCACCCAGATCGACCTGGAGATGTCATTCGCGGATCAGGATACAGTCATCGAAGTGCAGGAAGGCTACCTCAAGAGAGTCTTCAAGGAATGCCTGGGCGTTGATATCCAGATCCCTCTTCAGAGGATGCCCTGGGACGAAGCCATGGAAAGATTCGGCTCCGACAAGCCCGACCTGAGATTCGGATTTGAGCTCAAAAAATTAAACGACGTGGTGAAGGGCTGCAATTTCAAGGTCTTCACCGATTGCCTGGCTTCCGGCGGGGACGTGAGAGGCATCTGCGTTGACGGAGGCTCCGAGTTCTTCTCAAGAAAGGACATCGACAAACTCACAGACATGTCCAAGCACTACGGCGCAAAGGGACTCGTCTGGATGAGACTTAACGCCGACGGCATCACATCCTCAGTGAATAAGTTTTTTGCGCCTGAGGAGCTGGCTGAGATCGCCAGAGTCTTCGATGCAAAGGAGGGTGACCTCATCCTCATCGTGTCCGACAGGGCTAAGGTCACATACGACACACTTGGCTTCCTGAGAAGAGAGTGCGCAGGACGCATGGGCCTTCTGAACGACAAGGAATACAAGCTTCTCTGGGTAGTTGACTTCCCCATGTTCGAGGAAGACGAGGAGACAGGCAGGCTCAAGGCCATGCACCATCCCTTCACATGCCCGAAACTGGACCAGCTGGATCTCCTTAAGACAGATCCTCTCAAACTGAAGGCAGACGCCTACGACATCGTTCTGAACGGCGTCGAACTGGGCGGTGGCTCCGTCAGGATCCACGACAGGAAGCTTCAGAAGATGATGTTTGAGGCTCTGGGCCTCACAGACGAGGAGTGCGACGAGAAGTTCGGCTTCCTCATCGAAGCCTTCAAGTACGGTGCGCCGCCTCATGCAGGCCTGGCCTACGGACTTGACAGATTCGTCATGCTGCTTCTCGGCGAACCTTCCATCAGAGAAGTCATCGCTTTCCCGAAGAACCAGAACGCACAGTGCCTGGTCTCCGGAGCACCTTCCGTGGTGGACGACGCTCAGCTTGAAGAACTGGGGATCGGAGTAAGACATGAGTAAGATAGGAGTGCTGGGAGGGACTTTCGATCCCATCCACAACGGCCACGTGGCCCTTGGCCTCGCCGCACTGGATGAGGTCGGACTGGATAAACTGATCGTAATGCCCGCCCACATCCAGCCTTTCAAACAGCACAGGAAGATCGCCCAGGATGAGCACAGACTGGCCATGGCCCGCCTTGCCTTCGAGGGCAGGGAAGGAGTGGAGGTATCGGATTTTGAGATGACTAAGGGAGACATCTCATATTCCTACGATACCATGTCCTATCTCAGAACGATCTATCCCTATGACGACCTCTATTTCGTCATGGGCACGGATTCATTCCTCAAGGTGGACAGGTGGTACAAGGGCGAAGACCTGCTGGAGGAGTTCAGCTTCATAGTAAGCTCACGCCCGGGATATCCCGAAAAGGTGCTGGAGTCCAAGATCCGCTTCATTGCTGAGGACTACGGTACTGAGATCATAAGGCTCAAGACCAAGATGCCTGAGATCAGTTCCACAGAGATCAGGGACGCCGCGCTTTTCGGCGAGTCCATCAGCCATCTGGTGCCCAAGGCCGTGGAAGAATACATCTACAGAAACGGACTTTATGATGAAGACTGATCTTAAAGAGAGGCTCCTGACTTTCATGGATCAGAACCTTACCCCGGAGCGCAAAAAACACACGGAAGGGGTAAGGAAGATGGCCGGGGAACTGGCAAGGAAGTACGGAGCAGACGTTGAGAAGGCCGACATCGCGGCCATATCCCACGATTTTTACAGATATCTTGACGGAGAGGAACTCAACAGCTTCATAAGAGAGCATGGGCTTCCGGAAAAGTATCTGAACAACCCGTCTCTGGCCCACAGCAAGGTTGCCGCCATCAGGCTGAGATCCGATTTCGGCATAGATGACGAGGATATACTGAACGCTGTTTCATACCACACAACGGGAAGACCGGGTATGTCCGTGCTGGAGAAGGTCATATACCTGGCGGACGCCATAGAGGAAGGCAGAAACTATCCCGGAGTGGATGAGATCAGAGAGGCAGCCCGGGAAGGGCTGGATCAGGGAGTAATGAGATCCCTTATAAACACCAGGGAACACGTGCTTTCAAAGGGCAGGTTCCTTGATGAAGATACGCTTAAAACTATAGAATTTTTGCAAGGAGACAAAATGACAAACAGAGAGTACGCATTGCTGGCGGCTGAGACATTATCCAAAAAGAAGGCGCAGGACATGGTTCTGATCGACATCAGCGAGAAATCAGGTTTTGCAGATTATTTCCTCATCGCTACCGGCAACTCCGTCAGAATGATCAATTCACTGGCGGATGAAGTCGAGGATGCCATGGAGAACGCGGAGCTTCCCGTAAAGTCCGTGGAGGGAAAGAACGTATCGGAATGGATACTTCTGGACTTTGGCGACCTTGTCGTCAATTTGTTCACTCCTGAGATGAGAGAAAAATACAACATTGAGAGAATCTGGGCGGATTGCCCCATTGAGCAGATCGAGGCGTAAAAATGAAAGAACGTTACGAATTCACAGAAGTTGAGAAAAAATGGCAAAAGGTCTGGGAAGAGCAGGGCGTTTTCAAGACAGAGGAGGACCCCTCAAAGGAGAAGTTCTACTGCCTTGAGATGTTCCCTTATCCTTCCGGAAAGCTTCACATGGGCCACGTCAGGAACTACTCCATAGGAGACGTGGTGGCCAGGTTCAAGAAGATGGACGGATACAACGTCCTTCATCCCATGGGATTCGACTCCTTCGGCCTTCCCGCCGAAAACGCCGCCATCGAACACGGCATCCATCCCTCCAAGTGGACCTGGGAAAACATCCACGACATGGAAGAACAGCTTAGAGAGCTGGGACTTTCCTATGACTGGGACAGAGAGTGCTGCACATGCTCAGAGGAATATTACCGCTGGATGCAGTGGATCTTCATCCAGTTCTACAAGAGGGGACTGGCCTATAAAAAGGAGAACCCGGTGAACTGGTGTCCCTCCTGCCAGACAGTGCTTGCCAACGAACAGGTAGTGGACGGCGCCTGCGAGAGATGTCACACACCCGTGGTCAAGAAGAACCTGAGCCAGTGGTATCTCAAGATCACCGACTACGCTGACAGACTTCTTGAAAACATAGACAACGGCGCTCTGGACGGATGGCCCGAAAAGGTCAGACTCATGCAAAAGAACTGGATCGGACGTTCCTATGGATGCGAGGTCGACTTCAAGGTCAAGGATTCCGACGAGGTGCTTACAGTATTCACCACCAGGGTGGACACCATCTACGGAACCACCTTCATGGTGCTGGCTCCCGAGTATCCCACAGTTCTTGAGAACGTGAAGGGCACTGAGTACGAGCAGCCCGTTCTGGACTACATCGACAGAGTCAATCACATGAACGAGATCGAGCGTACCTCCACAACAGCCGAAAAGACTGGAGTCTTCATCGGCAAGTACGCCATCAATCCCTTCACCCACAAGGAGATGCCCATCTTCATTTCCGACTACGTCCTCATGGGCTACGGTACAGGAGCAGTCATGGGCGTTCCGGCTCACGACCAGAGAGACTTCGAGTTCGCTACCAAGTTCGGACTTGAGATCACTCCCGTGGTGGATCCCGGCGATCCCGAGGTTGACGTGAACGACCTGAAGCAGGCCTGCGCCGCCTCCGGCACCATGATCAATTCCGGAGAGATCACCGGAATGAATTCCAACGACGCCATCCCCTACATGATAGAGAAGGCTGAGCGCGAGGGACTGGGCCACAGAAAGGTGAACTACAAGCTGAGAGACTGGCTGATCTCCAGACAGAGATACTGGGGAACACCCATTCCCATGATCTACTGCGAGACCTGCGGATGGGTGCCTGAGAAGGAAGAGAACCTTCCGGTGCTGCTTCCCACGGACGTGAAGTTTACGGGCAAGGGCGAGTCTCCCATAGCAACGTCTCCAACGTTCAGAAAGTGCACCTGCCCCAAGTGCGGCGGACCTGCTGAGAGGGAAGTGGACACCATGGACACATTCCTCGATTCGTCCTGGTATTTTTTGCGCTACTGCGATCCCAGGAATGCGGAGAAGCCCTTTGAGAAGGAAAAGGTGGACTACTGGATGCAGGTGGATCAGTATATCGGAGGCGTTGAGCACGCCATACTTCACCTGATGTATTCCAGATTCTTCACCATGGTGCTTCACGACATGGGCATGGTGGGCGTGGAAGAACCCTTCGCCAACCTGCTGACTCAGGGCATGGTGAACAAGGACGGAAGAAAGATGTCCAAGTCCATCGGAAACGTGGTAACCCCCAGGGAGATCATTGACAAGTACGGTGCTGACACCGCCAGACTTTTCATACTGTTCGCTGCTCCTCCCGAGAAGGAACTGGACTGGTCAGATGCAGGCGTTGAGGGATCCTTCAGGTTCCTCACAAGAGTTTACAGGCTGATCTACGAACTTAAGTCCAGAGGTCTTAAGGACGGCGAGGTCGTTGTTAAGACTCCGGAAGACAGAGCCCTGAACTACAAGCTCAACTTCGCCATCAAGAAGGTGAGAGAGGACGTAGGCGGCAGGTTCATGTTCAACACGGCCATCTCCTCCATCATGGAGCTGGTAAACGAGATCTACAAGTACAAGGATCAGAAGGAAATAAACGAGCCCCTGCTCAGAAAGGCTGCAAGAGAGCTCATCGTCATCCTTTCACCCTTCGTACCTCACATCGCAGAAGAGATGTGGGAGCACGTGGGCGGAGAGGGTCTGTGCTGCCTGCAGTCATGGCCTGCCTTCGACGAGAAGTCTCTTGTGCTGGATGAGATAGAGATAGTTGTCCAGATCAACGGCAAGGTGAGAGACAAGCTTGTCGTTCCAAAGGACATTTCAAAACAGGAACTGGAGCAGGCCGCTCTGGGTTCCGAAAAGATCAGGGAATTCACTGAGGGCAAGGAGATATTCAAAGTCATAACCGTGCCCGGAAAACTGGTGAACCTGGTCGTTAAATAGACAGAAAGGTAAAAATGGCAAGAAGAAAGAAGAAACCCGAGTCTGTGCTGAAGATAATTCCCATCGGTGGATTGAATGAGATCGGGAAAAACATGACTCTTCTGGAGTACGAAGATGAGATAATGATTATCGACTGCGGAATGAGTTTCCCCGATGACGATATGCTTGGGATAGACGTTGTAATACCGGATTTCAGTTATTTGATCGCCAACCGTGACAAGATCAGGGGACTGGTGATCACCCACGGCCACGAGGACCACATAGGAGCCATTCCGTATTTCCTCAGGGACTTCGACGTCCCGGTGTACGGAACCAGGCTCACCATGGGACTGGTGCAGAGCAAGCTGGAGGAACACGGCATTACGGGCGACCTCGAGACCATAAACGCAGGCGAGTGCTTTAAGATCGGCAGCTATTTCGAAGTGGAGGCCATAAGGACCACACATTCCATAGCTGACAGCATATGCATCGCCGTAAGGACACCTGTGGGAGTGGTCTTCCATTCAGGCGATTTCAAGATCGATTACACTCCGGTGGACGGAGATCCCATAAACCTGGGAAAACTGGCTGAGATCGGCGAACAGGGCGTCAGACTGATGCTCTGCGACTCCACCAATGCCACCCGTCCCGGATTCACAAAGTCTGAAAGATCCGTAGGGGAGACCCTGGGGACCATTTTCAGCACAGCAAAAAACAGAATAATAATAGCGACTTTCTCCTCCAATGTTCACAGGGTCCAGAAGATAATCGAGAACGCCTGTGCCTGCGGAAGGAAGGTGGCAGTCTCCGGAAGATCCATGGAGAGGGTGGTGAGCATCGCTTCCGAGCTGGGATATCTGGACATTCCCGAAGGGACTCTGGTAAACATCAGATCCGCAAAGAACATCCCGGATGACCAGCTGGTGATAATCACCACAGGTTCCCAGGGGGAGCCCATGTCGGCTCTTTCCAGGATCGCCTACGGTGAGCACAAGGACGTCAAGATCAAGCCCGGCGACATGGTAATCCTCAGTTCCACTCCGGTGCCCGGAAACGAAAAGAGCGTGTCCACCGTAGTGAATAAGCTCTTCGAGGACGGAGCGGACGTGATCTATTCGGATATCGCCGAGATCCACGTTTCGGGACACGCCTGTCAGGAGGAACTGAAGCTGATCCACACACTCATCAAACCGGATTATTTCATGCCGGTCCACGGTGAGTACAGGCACCTTATGAGGCACGCCAGACTTGCTGAGGAACTGGGAGAGGATCCCGACAACATCTTTGTTCTCGGTAACGGTGACATACTTTATCTAACGGAGAACGAGGCGTTCTGCGAGAGAGACATGGTGCCTTCCGATGCGATACTGGTGGACGGTCTCGGTGTGGGAGACGTGGGAAACATCGTCCTGAGAGACAGGAAGAACCTTTCCAAGTCCGGACTGGTGATCGTATGTTTTGCGGTGGCAAAGGAAGGATACGTGGTGTCCGGCCCGGAGATCGTATCCAGGGGCTTCGTCTACGTGAAGGAGCATGAGGACCTCATAGAGGCAGCCAAAGAAGTATCTCTTAAGGCGGTTGAACAGGCCTTCGATGACGGTCTTACCGACTGGGCAGCTCTCAAGTCCAGAGTCAGGGATGAACTTTCCAGGTACATCACGGAAGTGACCAAGAGAAGTCCCATTATTTTACCCATATTTTTGGAGGTTTGATTATGAACGTATATGATCAGGCTCATCAGCTTGCTCTTGCGATCAAGGAATCCGATGAGTTCAAGCGCTATGATGCCGGAAAAAAGCAGATAAGCAGCAACGAGAATTTAAAGGAAATGCTCAACGACTTCCAGAAGCGTTCCATGGAACTCCAGCTCAGGCAGCTCCAGGGAGAGCAGCCCGATCCTGAGGACATGGCCAGCGTGCAGAGGCTTCTGGGCGTCATCACCATGGATCCGCTGGCTTCCCAGTATCTGGAAGCTGAGATGAGATTCAGCCTGATGATGAAGGACGTCTACGACATTCTTCAGGAAGCCGCAGGCATGGGAGAACTTTGATCTGAATTGACTCTGTATATTCCATTCATATGCCTGGCAATAGGCTGCGCCCTGAACTGGAAGGGACTTCCAAAGGGCGTTCTGAACATAATAGACAGGATCGTGACTTTCTCGCTGATCCTCCTCATGGCTGTTATCGGCCTTAATGTGGGGACGTCGGAGCAGGTAATGAACAACCTGGGGCGCATCGGGTTCAACTGCCTGGTGCTCTGCCTGGGTGCGATATTTTTCGCGGTGGCACTTTTTGTCCTGCTGGAAAAGACAGTCATGCCACTGGAAGAGATCAGGAAGAAGCTCCTGATGGAGAAGGGTCTCGACATCGAACTTCCAAAGAAGGGCAAGGGGCCGGATCCTCTGGTATTCATTCTCCCCGCTGCCATAATCGGGGGGATCCTGGCCGGAAGGTTCCTGGTGCCGGACATATCAGCCGGCGCTCTGGACACGATACTGAACATCTCACTGGTGCTTCTCTACACCGGAGCCGGAGTGTCCCTGGCATCCGCAAGGACTGCCTTCGACTACCTCAAAAAACTTGGGCTCAGGATCCTTCTTATGCCCGTGGCGATATTTCTGGGCGGCATTTTGTCCGGAGCGGTCTTCGGCAAGATACTGGGAGTGGATCTTCTCTGGTCAGTGACCGCTTCCGCTAGCATGGGCTACTACAGCCTGCCCGGAGCCTTCATGACAGAGGCCTACGGGGTGGAAGCAGGCGTGTACGGCTTCATGGTCAACGTCTTAAGAGACGTATGCACCATAATCCTCATGCCGCTTCTGACCAGAATATCCAAGGGTGCGCCCATAGCCTCAGGAGCGGGAGGATGCATGGATACCATGTTCGTTCCTGTATCCAGAGCAGTGGGGCCTGAACTCAGCCTTGTGGCGCTCCTTGTGGGGGCACTGGTCACCGTCATCGTTCCGTTCTGGCTTCCCCTGAGCGGGATGATCCTGGGATGATACAGACGGACTTTAACATTTTGTTGCAAGTCCCATCTGGAGTATGATATAATTTTAGAGTTGAAAATTATGCTATATTTTGTGGCATGAAGATATCGTTTGATCTTTTGAACAGGAGAAGGAAATATGGTATACGCTAGCGATTTCAGAAAAGGTAAGACTTTCATCGTGAACGGCGAACCCTGCGTGGTTCTGGACTTCCAGCATGTTAAGCCGGGCAAGGGCGCAGCTTTCGTAAGAACGAAGTACAGAAACATCATCACAGGAGCTACCAGAGAGGAAGCTTTCAACCCCTCTGACAAGTTCGAGGACGCCATCATCGAGACCAAGAAGATGCAGTATCTCTACAATGACGGAGAACTCTATTACTTCATGGACCCCGAGACTTATGATCAGGTTCCTCTTGCTTATGATCAGGTGGAGGATGCCATCAAGTGGATCAGGGAGAACGACATGGTAACCATCAAGTTCTTCCAGGGCAGCGCTTTCATGGTAGAAGCTGAGAACTTCGTAAACCTTGAGATCATAGACTGCGAGCCCGGAGTAAAGGGCAACACAGCCACCAACGTTACTAAGGCTGCAACAGTAGAGACCGGCGCAGTCGTTCAGGTGCCCATCTTCATAGAGAGCGGCGAGAGGATCCAGATCGACACCAGGACCGGCGAATATCTGGGAAGAGCAAAATAGACCTTCAGTAAAACGAAGGACGCCGGCTGGCTCCTTCGTTTTTTTGAATATTTTCGGAGGAAAGATGAAAAAAGTTCTTATAGTTCTGCTGCTGATCCTGGCTGTAGGTGCAGGCGGAGTGCTTTTCTATGTGAACGGAATAGGGCAGCCCTATGATCCGTCAAACACGGAGAGCATCTCAGTGGAGATCCCCGAGGGGACCGGTGCCAGCGCCATCGGCGAGATACTGGAGCAGAACGGCATAATAGAATCGGCTTTGAAATTCAAGCTGTTCCTTAAGTTCAGCGGTTTTAACGACGTGATGAAGGCGGGCACATACATGCTCAGTCCCTCCATGAGCATGGAGGAGATCGTCCAGAAACTTGTTGAAAACAAAGTGGAGACCATGAGCTTCACCGTTCCAGAGGGACTCACTCTCGATCAGACCGCGCGCAAGCTGGCTGACCAGGGCATGGGCTCATATGAGGTATTCCTCAATGAGATGCAGAACGGCACCTTCAACTATGACTGGCTCCAGAACAATTCTCTCGAAGGATTCCTTTTCCCGAACACCTATTCCGTACCCACGGATTACACGGAGCATGATATCATCAACACCATGCTGGCCCAGTTCGAGATATCGGTAATGTCATATTATCAGGAAGTCAGCTCACCGGTGAAACAGGAGCTCACGCTGAACGAGATCATCGCCGCAGCATCCATCATAGAGAGGGAGTGCATGGTAGATAACGAGAGACCGCTGGTCGCATCAGTCATCTACAACAGGATCCACCAGAACATCAAGCTGGAGATGTGCTCCTCGGTGCAGTACATACTGCTTCAGACCACCGGAGAGGTCAAGGAAGACCTGACCTACGCCGACATGGCCATCGAGAGCCCGTACAACACCTATCTGCACTTCGGACTTCCGCCGGGACCCATCTGCAGCCCGGGAATGGCCTCCATCAAGGCGGCACTGGAGCCTGCAGACACGAACTACCTGTATTTCGTGCTCAGCGCAAGGCTTGACGGAACCAGCGAGTTCACATCGGACTACAACGAGTTCCTTAGATACAAGGATGCCTATTGGGCAGCCCATTCCGCAAATTGATTTTTTGAACAAAAAAGGAAGTGATCGTTCGCAATGGACGCAGACAGTCGAATATCTGTGTTATTTGTATTGATATTGCTGGCTCTGGCAGCGTTTTTCGCCGTGTCCGAAACAGCCTTTGCATCGGCCTCCCAGGCCAAACTCAAGGTCAGCGCAGACAGAGGTGATGACAGGGCTGAAAGGGCCTCACATATAATGGACAACTTTGAGTCGGCCATAACCACTCTTCTCATATGCACCAACATCGTTCACCTTACCATCGCGACGGTGGTGACGGTGCTGGTCACGAGATGGTGGGGTCTTAGCTTGGTGTCCGTTTCTACGATCATAACCACTCTCGTGGTGTTCTTTGTCGGCGAGATGCTTCCCAAGAGCATAGCCAAAAAGAACCCGGAGAAATACGCATTGAAGACAGCAGGATTCCTGCAGATCATGATGAAAGTGTTCGGCCCTCTGGCCAGACTTTTGACGTGGATCGGCACGAAGACTGCGTCTTTTATTACAAAAGAAGTTGAGATATCAGTCACTGAGGATGAGTTAAAGGACATATTTGAAGACCTTGCTGATGAGGGCGTCCTTGACGAAGATCAGGAGGATATGATGTCCTCGCTTATAGACTTCACGGATACCAGGACCGGAAGGATACTGACTCCCATAAGGGATATCGTCGGGATAGACATCAACATGACCGACCGGGAGATCTTCAGTAAGGTCAGCGACATGACCCATTCCAGGATAGTGGTCTATGACGGAGACATAGAGAACGTGAAGGGCATCCTCAGGATCAGGGAGTATTTCAAGCAGTACCTGAGGACGGGAGTGATCCCTTCAGTCAGTGAAATGATGGTGGAACCCTACTGGGTATCCTCCAGGACCATGCTTGACGAGCTCATCGAAGAGATGTCTCAGGCGAGGCAGAACATAGCTCTTGTAAAGGGAGTCAACGGCAGATTCCTGGGACTTGTGTCCATAGAGGACATCCTGGAGGAGCTGGTGGGCGACATCTACGACGAGAGCGACAGGGAAGGAGGGACCATGAAATGACTATAGGTCTCATAATCCTTGGAATAGTGCTCTGCGTGGGATTCTCCGCTCTCTTCTCGGCTTCCGAGATGGCTCTGTCTTCTGCCAACAAGGTCAGGATAGACAATGAAGCGGAGGAGGGCATCCGCAAGGCAGGCATCGCTCAGAAACTCATAGACAACTTCGACGACAGCCTGAGCGCCATACTCATCGGAAACAATCTGGTGAACATCGCTGCATCTTCACTGAGCTCAGTGCTGGTGATACTCCTTACGGGCTCCGACAAGAACGCATGGATCGCCACAGTGATCATCACGCTTCTGGTCATAGTCTTCGGTGAGACCATACCCAAGATCACCTCCAAACAGACTGCCACAGTGTCAGCTCTCAGGGTGGCACCCTTCGTAAGGCTCCTGACCATAATCTTCAAGCCCATCGTCAAGGCTGTGGTCTGGCTGGTGGAACTGCTGACCAGACGGGGCAGGGATGACGAGGAAGAGGATGATGATGACGATGACGATGAGAGCAAGGAGGAACTTGCCACTATCATCGAGACCGCAGAGGGAGAGGGAGTCCTGGATGAAGATCAGAAGTCGCTCCTCATAGCTGCTCTGGACTTCAACGACATTTCCGCCTTTGAGGTAATGACGGCGAGGGTGGACATCGACGCCATAGACATAGAGGACGACATGGACGAGATCATGGAGCTGGTGCAGGAAACTGTCTACACCAGACTTCCTGTCTATGAGGAGAGCATAGACAACATTATCGGCGTCCTGCACTTAAATGAATTCCTTACAACCATGGCCACCGAGGGCAAGGCTGACATAAGGGAACTTATGATGGAACCTGTTTTTGTGTACAGGACCACCAAACTTCCCGGAGTGCTGGAAGCTCTCAGAGAAAAAGACCAGCAGATGGCCATCGTCACCGATGAATACAGCGGTATCGACGGAATAATCACTCTGGAAGACGTCCTCGAGGAAGTGGTAGGCGAGATCTGGGACGAAAACGATCCGGTGGAGGAAGAGATAGTCGAACAGAACGAAAGGGAATACGTTCTGGACGGCGACCTCAACATCTACGACTTCCTGGAACTGGTGGAGATGGATGAGGACGACTATGAGTCTGAGTACGACTCCGAGACCGTAGGCGGCTGGGTCATGGAAATGCTGGAGAGATTCCCCGTTGTAGGAGACGAATTCAGATACGAGAACTTCACCCTCAAGGTCCTTGAAGCTGAGGAGAGAAGGGTGGATAAGGTCCTTCTCGTCATAGACGAACCAGAGGAAAGAGATGAAGACGATGAATGACGGGAACGTCATGAGACACGTTACAAAAGACATAACCAACGAGGCTGTGACGGAATACCTGACCATGTTCTATAAGCCGCTCACACCGGAACTGGGAGAATTCAGGACCCTCTGTGAGGCTGAACCGGTCCCGGTGATCCTCAGAGAGACGGAGGATTTCCTTTCCACATTTATGGATGTGGTGAGACCCCTGTCCGTCCTTGAGATCGGAACAGCGGCGGGATACTCGGCAATGTTTTTTGCAGAAAAGATCGGTCGCTATGACGATCTGCCCCGCACCCGTGTGTTTACCGTTGAAAAGGACGCAGACATGTACAGGAGAGCCCTGCGGGAGACCGAAAGACTTGGCTATTCAGAATATGTCCGCTGCTTTCCCGGGGACTGCGAAGAGGGCATAAGGCAGATAGAGGAGGAGTATCCGCTCCTTCACTTCGATATGGTTTTCATCGATGCTGCGAAGTCCCACTATAAACGATTCCTGGAGGCATCCCTCAGAGTGGTCTCCGATAACGGCGTGGTCATATGCGATGACACGCTGTTCCAGGGTAGACCGGCACTGGAGGATGAACTGCCTCCCAGAAAGCACAGGACCAATACACTGGCTCTCCGTGAGTTCAACGAATATGTCAAGAATGATCCCGGCCTCAGTTCCACTCACATTGCAGTGGGAAACGGCATGACCATAATCAAAC
>JAEEGI010015073.1_pt1 | contig 16146 bp, 9 predicted proteins | sample 8958751 | NCBI WGS metagenome assembly JAEEGI01 (sample SAMN16246545, study PRJNA631951) | gut metagenome | biome: gut microbiome; feature: rumen; material: KS-attached | host: Bos | place: Iran: Karaj | collected 2018-10
TGCTCTTCCTCGGGGACATAGACGGTGTACGGGTCCAGGGCTTCCAGCATGGCGTCCACCCCTTCCCGTTCGATGCGTCCCACTTCGAGGGAATCGACATACGAGCGGTTCAGTTCCTTGAGGATGGCGTTATGGAGTTCGATCCATTTGCCCAGGGAGAAACTCTTGGACTGAGCGGATGCGGCGGTGGTGACGGCGAAGGCCACGAGGGCCGCGAGGATGTATCTGGTTCTTTTCATATTCAGGTCGCGGTAGGCACAAAGTGCGTGCCACGAGGCAAAGTTAAGAAAAAATGGAGTATCTTTGAGGGATTCAACGAAAGAGTGTCTATGAAGATCGTTTTTGCCACCGGCAATCCCGGCAAACTGCGGGAGGCGCAGGAGATTCTGGGCGAAGGGTTCGAACTCGTCACGCCCGCCGAGGCCGGCATTACCGAAGATATCCCCGAAACCGGAAACACCCTCCGGGCCAACTCGCTGCAGAAGGCCCAGTACATCTACGACCGGACCGGCCTGGACTGTTTTGCCGATGATACCGGCCTGGAAGTGGACATCCTGGGCGGCGATCCCGGGGTCCATACCGCCCGCTACGGCGGCCCCCAGAAGGATCCCGCCGCCAACATCGCCCGGCTTCTCTCCGAAATGGAGCGACGGGAGCACGAAGCCGCCGACGCCCGCAGTCTGGGCATCAACACGCCCCGCGCCACCCGCAAGGCCCGTTTCCGCACATCCGTCACCCTCATCATCGACGGGGAAATGCACTTCTTTGACGGTATCATGGAGGGCAGCATTGCGCGGGAGAAGGCCGGCAAGGGCGGTTTCGGCTACGATCCCGTCTTCATCCCCGACGGCTACGACGTCACGGCCGCGGAAATCACCGAGGAAGAGAAAAATGCCATCTCCCATCGCGGCAAGGCCTTGCGGGCCATGGCCGAATACCTCAAAGGCCGATGACGGAGAACATTGAGACCATAGTATTGGGATACACGAAGTTCGGGGAGAACTCGGTGGTCGTGCATACGCTTTCGGAGGAGTACGGCAGGAGGGGATTCCTGGTGCATGTAGGGAAGAAGGCGGGGATGGCGCTGCTGCTGCCGATGAACATCCTGGAGATGGATGTGACGCCGAATCCGAAGTCGACGCTGTGGTCGGCGAGGAACCTGACGGCGAAGGATCCGTTGAACGGAATCCGGAACAATCTGTACAAGAATACGATGAGCCTGTTCCTGTCGGAGGTGCTGCTGCGGACGGTGAAGGACGGGCAGGCCGAGGAAGGCCTCTATCCCTGGTGCGTGCGGAGCGTCCTTACGTTGAACACGCTGGAGAGCGACTTTTCCAATTTTCACATCCGGTTCCTGCTGGAGTTCGCGGGGGCGCTCGGTTTCAGTCCCACCTTCGAGGACATCGCGCCTTTCGCGGAGAAGCATCTGCATCAGCTGAAACCTTTCCTGACATCGGATTTCTCCGCCTCGATGCTCATACCCCTGCGGGGCGAGGAGCGCAATGCCTTGTGCGAAGACCTTTTACGGTATCTGGAATACCATACGGAATCGGCCATCCGCATTCAGTCGCTGGCCGTTCTGCGGGAAGTGTTCGCCTAGACGCCCGGGTTCCCGATTTCCATCAGTTTCTTCTCGAATTCATCGCGGTCGCAGAGGGCCGCGTTGCGGAGTTTGACGCGGTAGTTATAGACGGTGGAGGGGGATTTCTTCAGGAACTGGGAAATCTTGGCCGATTCGGTGACGCCGAGGCGGATGAGGGCGAAGATCCGCAGTTCGTTGGACAGTTTTCCGGGCGGGAGTTCCTCCCCGATCCGGGCCTCTTCCCGGAGCATCCCGTTCAGCTGCCTGACGAAATCCGGGAACACGCCCAGGAAAGTGGCGTCGAACTCGTCGTAGAGGACTTTTCTTTCCGTGTCGATGAACGCGTCGGACTTGAGGGCCTGCAGAATCTCTTCCAGGTCCTTTGACTTGGCCGTCACACGGAGCTTGGAGCGGTATCGCTCGAGGGAGTTGATATGTTCCGAGAACATCGACAGATACCGGCCCAGGTAGGTGTCCTTGATCTGGTTGGACTCCTTGAGCTGGTCCACGTGCTCTTCCAGCTGGGCATTGATGGCCTTGATCTCCTCGTTGTTCCGCTGGATCTCCTTCTGCATCCGCTCGATCCGCTTCCGGTCCCGGTTCAGGAGGATCGAGGCGGCGCCCAGGGCGGCCAGGAACAGGAACGTGATGGCCAGGAAGCCCTTCAGCTGCCGTTTCCGGTGCGCCTCCACCTTCTCGTAGGCGTCGATGATGTGGGGGAGCGACTGGTTGATTTCCTCCAGGCCGATGCGGGCGTCGGAGCGGGTGGCGTCGTCGTAGGCCCGGACGATGTATCCGTAGGCCCGGTCGATGTCTCCCCGCTCGAAGAGCAGGTTAGACAGGTGGATCAGGGACCGGGAAGCCTTGACCGGGGCGAGCCGGTCGTAATTCGCGCTGATGGCGTAATGTTCGATTTCCCGGTCGATGTCGCCTTCTTCCTGATAGGTCTTGGCGATCCAGTAGTGGAGGATGGACTTGTCCAGGATGGGGACCTCGGCGCTGCGGAGACGGTTCTCGAGCATCTCCCGGGCATGCTTCGGCTGTCCGTCCCGCAGGAGGATGTCGGCATTGACCGTGTAATAGTCGATCGAACCTTCCTTGAGCCTCGCCCGGCTCCGTTCCCGGTAGAAGGCCTCGTTTTCCTTGAACATATCCGCGAGGAACGGGTCTTTCGCGGTCAATCCCAGGCCGTGATAGGTGGAATTGAGGGTCTGGTAGTAAAGCGCGATATTGTCCGGGTTCCGGGTAGTGGTCGTATCGATGCTGAAGAGCAGCTCCAGCGCCACGTGGTGCATGCCGGAGACGAGATAGCGCTGCGCCAGGTCAAGGGAAGCGTCGAACTTGAGTTCCGGGTCCCGGGCCTGCGTGGCGATCCTGTCCTTGACATGGGCATACAGGAGGGCGGAATCCAGGTCGTACTTGAGATAGCCTTGGAAGATTCTGTCGTAGAGGGCGTACCTGCGCTGGAGGTTCAGGGTGTAGTTGGCCTGCGTCTTCAGTTCCGCCAGGTCCGATTCCAGCACTTGGTTGATGCTCTGCTCCCGGGCCATCGTGCGGTCCAGCTGCCGCAGGGCGGCTTCCCAGCCGGCCTCCCCGCGCCCTTCCGGACGGCAGGCGGAAATCAACAGGGCGAGACATGTCAAAACGGCCCGAAGGGGCGCCGTCCGCAGGACAAAAACACTCTTCATAGGAACAAAAATAATAAGAATCCGTGAAATTGTCAATATTGTAATCTACTTTTTCGGCTCCGTCGGCCCGATCAAAAGATTCAATATATCAATAAATTACATTAAATAACCCGGTCCGGGCATCTACTATTTCCTCCGGCCCTCATCTTCCGTGTTTCCACAATAACTAACTTTGTGCAAAACCAAAACACGTTTTTAACCACAATCGTATGTTTTCTAAGAAACTGTTCAGCGTATTGGCCGTACTGATGGGTATGGTCATCTCTTTTGGCGCCTACGCCCAAAAGATAACGGTGCGCGGTACGGTGTCGGATGCGGCAGGCCCTGTCATCGGGGCGGCCGTGATGTCCGAGGGTACCGGCACAGTCACGGACGCGGATGGCTCCTTCGCCATCACCGTCAATCCCGACGCTGTCCTCGAGGTTTCCTGCCTGGGCTATCAGTCGCAGCAGGTTCCCGTCCAGGGACGCCAGCAGATCATGGTGGTGCTCGAGGAAGACAATAACATGTTGGAAGATGCCGTCGTCGTCGGTTACGGTACCACGAAGAAGGCCAACCTGACGGGCGCCGTGTCCGTCGTCAAGGCCGACGACCTCAAGGACCGTTCCGCCTTGGATGTGGGTCACATGCTGCAGGGTACCGTCCCGGGCCTGAACGTCACTTCCGCTTCCGGCCGTCCCGGCCAGGCCGCCTCGATCAACATCCGCGGCCGCAACTCCATCAACGGCGGCAACCCGCTCGTGCTGGTGGACGGTGTGGAAGGTGACCTCCAGTACCTCAACCCTGCCGATGTGGAAAGCATCTCCGTCATCAAGGATGCCGCCGCTGCGGCCATCTACGGTGCGAGAGGTTCCGCCGGCGTGATTCTCGTCTCGACCAAGAACGGCAGCAAGTCGAAGGACGGCAAGGCTACGGTCACCTACAGCGGCCGCGCCGGTTTCACCGCCCCGACGGCTTCCACCGACTGGGAGACCCGCGGTTACTATTCCGTCTATCTGAGCAACCTGTTCCTGAGCACCTATAACGGCTCCAACCTGTACGACTATTCCGAGGCCGACATGGTGGAACTCTGGAACCGCCGCAACGACAAGGTGGAGAATCCCGAGCGTCCCTGGGTGGTCATCGGCCAGGACCAGTCCGGCAAAGACGTATATAATTATTACGCGAACACCGACTGGTGGCACGTCCTGTACAAGGACATCAAGCCGACCACGAGCCACACGATTTCCGCGAGCGGCGCCACCGACCACGTGAACTACCTGATCTCCGGCGGTTACACCTACGAGCAGGGTATGTTCAACATCAACCCTGACCATTATGACCGTTACAACATCCGCGCGAAGGTGGGCTTTGACGTCACCAAGTGGCTGCGTATCGGCGAAAACCTGAGCTATTTCTACAGCTCCTACTTCTATCCGGGCCGCGGCGGCATCAACAACTCCCTGTACGGAGCTTCCGCCCATGCCCCGGCCAGCTATCCGGCCTATAACCCGGACGGCACGGTCCTCTACAAGACCACCTACAACGGAAACGCCCTGATGGACGGCCTGATGATGGCGCTGACCAACGGTGACAACAACACCGACAAGGTCGACAACCTCAGCAACACCATCGATGTGACCATCAAGCCCTTCGAGGGAATGACGATCCAGGGTGACTACACCTACGCCCTCAAGCTTACCCGGTACCAGAACCGCACGATGCCCGGCGAGTATTCCACCTACCCCGGTGTCATCGAGACCATGGAGACGGGCGCCGCGTTCGAGAACAAGCTGACCGAGGCGATGAACACCCAGATCTACAAGGCCGCCAACCTGTATGCGACCTACGCGCACAGCTGGAAGGACACCCACAACTTCAAGATCATGGCCGGTGTCAACTATGAGACCCGCCATCTCAAGGATATCGAGGCCATCGGCTACGACCTGTATTCCTTCGAGTTGAACGATCTCAACCTGACGGGCCAGGACGCTGACGGCAACAAGCGGATGGAAGTGTCCGGCGGCCAGAACGAAGTCCGGACGGCCGGCTATTTCACCCGTATCAACTATGACTACAAGAACCGCTACCTGGTGGAACTGAACGGCCGTTATGACGGTTCGTCCCGTTTCCTCCGCGGCAGCCGCTGGGTCTTCTCGCCGTCCGTCTCCCTGGGTTGGAGAATCAGCGAGGAGCCGTTCTTCGCTCCGCTCCGGACCTGGTGGGACAACGCCAAGATCCGTTTCTCCTTCGGTCAGCTGGGCAACCAGCAGATGAGCGAGTATTATCCCGCCATCCGTACCATCTCCACGGGTTCCCTGGCCACCTACCTGTTCGGCGGTCCCCGGCCTTCCCTGGCCACGATCTCCGCTCCTGTTTCCTCCGGCCTGACCTGGGAACGTTCCGTCCAGAAGAACGCGGGTATCGACCTGACCTTCCTGAACGGCCGTCTCGATTTCACGGCTGAAGGCTATATCCGTGACACCAAGGACATGCTGACCGCCGGCGAGGTGCTCCCCGCCACCTACGGTTACAGCAGCGCCCCGAAGGAAAACGTGGCCGACCTCAGGACCATGGGTTATGAGTTCAACATCGGCTGGAAGGATTCCTTCATGCTGGGCGGCAAGCCTTTCTACTACAATGCCAGCGTGCTGTTCAGCGACTATGTGTCTTACATCACCCGCTTCAACAACCCCGACAAGTTCTTCGCGAAGAACTACTGGGAGGGTCAGAAGTACGGCGACATCTGGGGCTATCACATCGAGGGCCTGTTCGCTTCCGACGAGGATGCGGCCGCCTGGTCCGCCGCCGTGGACCAGTCCAAGGTGAACGGTATCATCATCGCCAGCACGGGCACCGTCAATCCCGTGACCGGCAAGCCCGGACTCCGGGCCGGTGACATGCAGTACGCCGACCTCGACGAAAACGGCGTCATCAACAAGGGCGCCGAGAAAGTCGGTGACAGCGGTGATTACCGGATCATCGGAAACAGCCAGCCGCGGTACAACTTCGGTGTCAACCTGGGCGGTTCCTGGGCCGGTGTCGACCTGTCCGTGTTCCTCCAGGGCATCGGTAAGATGGATTGGTATCCGGCTACGGAAGTCCGTCAGTTCTGGAGCCTCTACGCCCGTCCTTTCGCTACGTTCATTCCCAAGGACTTCCAGACCATGTACTGGACCGAGGAGAACCCGGACGGTTACCTGCCCCGCGCCAGAGGTTATGTGGCCGGCGTCGGTGCCGGACGTGAGCTCACCGAGACGAACGACCGTTATCTGCAGAACATCGGCTATCTCCGCGTGAAGAACCTCACCCTCGGTTACACCCTTCCGGAGAACCTCTCCCGCAAGATCGGTGTGGACCGCCTGCGTGTCTACTTCACGGGCGAGGACCTCTTCTACTGGGCTCCCGGCCTGCACTCCAAGTATATTGACCCGGAAATGGCCCAGACGGGCGGCAATCTCCGTATCTATCCTTGGCAGAAGAAACTCATGTTCGGCGTAGACATCACCCTTTAAATGAACGCGCATATGAAAAAGACAGCATATTTCCTGCTTTCCCTCCTGGCCATCACCACCGTCGTCAGCTGTGACGACCTCCTGGACATCGTCCCCCAGGACCGCGTGACTCCCGAAACCTTCTTCAAGACGGAGAAGGAGCTCAAGGCCTTCAGCGTCAATTTCTACGGCATGCTGCCGGGCGGCGACGAGCTCTTCATGGAGGATGCCGACACCTATATCAAGATGGGTCTGACCGATGAACTGATGGGCACCCGTCAGATTCCCGCCTCCGGCAGCGGCTGGAGCTGGGGCAGCCTCCGCAACGTGAACGAGCTTCTGCTGAACCTGCCGAAGTGTTCCGACGAGGCCGTCCGTACCAAGTACGAGGCTCTTGCGCGTTTCTTCCGCGCATATTTCTACTTCGACAAGGTGAAGCGCTTCGGTGACGTTCCGTGGTACGACGCCCCCGTGGGTTCCGCCGATACGGAAGCGCTCAACCGTCCCCGCGACTCCCGTGAGTTCATCATGGGCAAGATGATCGAGGACATCGACTTCGCCATCGCCAACCTGCCGGCGACCAAGAGCGCCTACGAGGTCACGAAGTGGACCGCGATGGCTCTCAAGTCCCGGTTCCTCCTGTTCGAAGGTACCTTCCGGAAGTATCACACCGAGTTCAACTACGGTGCCGATGCCCACGACGCCCAGTGGTATCTGGACGAGTGCGCCAAGGTGTCCGAGGAGTTCATGGCTTCCAGCGGCTACGGCATCCACACCGCCGGTGGTGCGAAAAAGGCCTACTACAGCCTCTTCACGACGCCGTCTGCCTCCGAGAACATGGACGAGGTGATCCTGGCCCGCAACTATAACGCCGCTTACAACATTACGCACAGCGCCAACAATATGATGATTTCCGCCACCATGGGCCGTCACGGCATGACCCGCAAGCTGGTCGCCAGCTACCTGATGGCCGACGGTTCCCGTTTCACCGACCAGGCCGGTTGGGAGACGATGGACTTCATCACGGAGGTGCAGAACCGCGACCCGCGTCTTGCCCAGAGCATCCGCACGCCCGGTTACACCCGTGTCGATGACAGCACGCCCTGCCCGCCCAACTTCCTGCACTGCATGACCGGCTATCATCCGATCAAGTACGTGATGGGCATCGACAAGGACATCTACAGCGGTTCCGACGTGGACCTCATCATCTTCCGCGCGGCCGAGGTGCTGCTGAACTATGCCGAGGCGAAGGCCGAGGCCGGCACCCTCACCCAGGCTGACCTGGACGCTTCCGTGAACAAGCTCCGCGACCGCGTAGGCCTGCCTCACCTGAACATGGAGGCTGCCAACGCGAATCCGGATCCGTTCCTCACCAATGCCGCTTGGGGCGGTTACCAGAACGTGAACGGCACCAACAAGGGCGTTATCCTTGAGATCCGCCGCGAACGTGCCGTGGAGCTGGCCCAGGAAGGCTTCCGCTACTACGACATCATCCGCTGGAAGGAAGGAAAGATCTTCGAGAAGCAGTACTACGGCATGTACTTCCCGGGTCCGGGCGAGTATGACCTCAATGCCGACGGCGTGCCCGACGTGCTCCTTTACACGGGCGAAACCGCCCCTGCCAGCACGGCTCCCGCCAAGTACAAGGTGGGTTCCTCGGACTTCATCCTGAGCAACGGCGAATCCGGCAATGTCAACCCCTACAAGAATCTCACCTGCAAGTGGGACGACAACCGCGATTATCTCTATCCCATCCCTACGGACGAACGCAACCTCACCCACGGTGCTCTCACGCAGAATCCCGGCTGGAATGACGGATTAACCTTCTAAGATGCAACGAGTCATGAAAAAGATATTCTACCTTCTCCTGACCCTTCCCGTCCTGGCCGTTTCCTGCGACAAGGAAAAGGAACCGGTCACCGGAACCATGAAGGGTGTCTTCTATGCCGACATCCCCGGTGAGAAAACGCCCGTGGAGCTGGCTCCCGACGCCAGCAAGACCTACAGCCTGCGGGCCTGCGCCCAGGGCAGCAACGTCTCCGACGCCGTGATGAACTTCACCTTCAAGGCCGATCCCGACCTGGTGGAGAAGTACAACAGCGCGAACGGAACGGCTTACCAGATGTGCCCCGGCTCGGCCTACGAATTCGTGACCAACAAAGTGATGATGCCCCGCTACGGCAAGGCCTCCACGACCGCCAAGGTCAAGGTGACCGCTTCCGGCCTGGAAGACGGCGTGGACTACATCCTTCCCGTGTCCATCGAAAGCGCCACCGGTTCTGACAACTGGGCGGTTGCCGATACGCTGGCGGCCTATGTGCTCTTCCGCAAGAGCGCGTTCGATCCCTTCGCTCCCGGTTCCGAGGGCAACCCCTATGCCATTTCCACGGTCGATGACCTCAAGGCGATGGGCTCCCAGTTGATCGAGGGCAGCATCGTGTACTTCACCCTGGAGAACGACATCGACATGAGCGGCGTTTCCGACTGGGAACCCGTCAACGCTTTCGAGCCTTACAAGAAGTTCGACTTCAACGGCAAGGGCCATACCATCTCCAACTTCACCGGCACGACCAGCCTGTTCGGCGCCGTGGTCGGCAAGATGTATGACCTGGAGGTCTCGAATGCCAATATCACCAACGCGGCCGGTCCGATCGGCATCCTGGGCGCCTATGGCGGCTCCGATGACGCTCCGGTCGAGGTGAACCACGTGTACGTGAGCGGCAAGCTCACCAACACGGTCGCGCACGGTACCGGCGGACTGTTCGGCATCGTCATCGGCGCGACCATCGATGCCTGCTCGGCCGATGTGACCATCGCTTCCACCAAGTACGATTCCGGCGGCATCTATGGCTATGACAATTCCAAGGGCCCGAACCGCACCGTCGTCTCCAACTGCTGGACGGCCGGCGACATCTCCGGCAACCGCATGGTCGGCGGTATCGCGGGCAATGCGGCCAACAACTCGGCCTATAGCGAAGTCGTCATCCGGAACTGCTACTCCACCGCCAGGGTCCATGGCAACTTCAAGTATGGCGGCATCGTGGGTGACGCGGCCCAGGGACAGAAGACCGGCGAAGGCCTCGACATCAAGAATCACATCGAAAAGTGCATCGCCTGGAACGAGGCTATCTATTCCAATGTGACCGATGACGGCGTGCATTACAGCGCCGGCGCCATCGTGGGCTTCACCTCCCTCAAGAACTACCTCCAGGACTGCAAGCGCAAGCCCGACCTGGCGTTCTCCGACTGCCCCGGCAACTCTTTCAACGTGCTCTACGACCAGGATAACGCGACTCCGGATTCTCCGCTGAAGGAATCCGTCCAGTCCACCGGCGGTACCAACTACAACTTCCCGTACCACGGCAAGGCCGCGGCCGAGGGCGCCACGGCGTCCCAGGTGGCCAAGGAGCTGGGTTGGGACGAGTCCGTCTGGGACCTGTCCGGCACCCTTCCGTTCTTCAAGGGCGCTTCCGCTCCCGTGGAGAATCCCGACGTCAATCCCGGCGGCCAGCTTCCGGATTTCGACGAGCATGAGTTCTACAATTAAACACGAGACGGTATGAAAAAGATATATCTCGCAGCCATGATCGCCGGCGCGGCCCTCGTTTCCTGCAACAAGGAAGTCAAGGAACTGCCGGCCCCGCAGGAAGGGACGGACCTCATCACCATCACGGCCCGCATCCCCGACGACGACACCCGAGTCGGCGCCAGCGTAGGTTTCTCCTGGTCCTGGTCGGCCGGTGACAAGCTCACCGTCGTCAGTGAGGAGGACTCCCAGATCTTCTCCATCAAGGAGGGATTCTCCGGCAAGTACGCCGAGTTCGTCGGCAAGCCCGTGAAGGGCGACAAGTTTACGATCCTGTTCCCGGGCGAAAAGGCCACGACCGCCGACTGGAGCAAGCAGTCCCAGACCGGCAACGGTTCCGTGGACCACGTCCAGTACGCCGCCTCCCTCGACAATGTCGATGAATACATGAGCTTCGCCTTCAGCCCCGAGTGGGCCGCGGAGCACGGCGGCGCCCTCCGTCAGACGGGCGTCATCAAGATGGTCCTGGCCCTGCCGGACACCGTGAACGCCGTGAGCCACATCTCCCTTTCCTCCGACACCCCGCTCTTCTACAAGGGCAACGGTGACGCGAAGGTGAACAAAATCGAACTGGAACTGACGGACGCCGCCCTGGAAGCGGACCACACCGTCACGGCCTGGATGACCACCTCCTGGAACGAGGCAGTGGTCCCGGCCGACGCCTCCATCACCGTGGCCGTGAAGACCGACAAGAATTCCATCGAGAAGGAAGTCGTCTTCACCAGGGAAGCCACGCTGATGAGCGGCAAGGTGAACACCTTCACCCCCGACGGCAAGGGTTGGGTCCTTCCCAGCCACTATGCTTCCGGTAAGGGTACCGAGGCCAAGCCTTGGGTGATCACTTCCGCCGAGCAGCTCGCTTACATGAAGGACGACCTGGCCGCCGGCGAGAAGCGCTGGTTCAAGCTGGGCGCTGATATCGACATGACCAGCATGGACTGGGAACCGCTCAATGCGGCCAGCCCGTACGACAAGGAAATCGACTTCGACGGTGACGGCCATACCATCTCCAACTTCACCTGCTCCGTCGCTTCCTACCCGAGCTTCTTCGGTGTCCTGTACGGCAAGTGCCACGACGTGACCTTCAAGAACGCGACCGTCATCGCGTCCACCAAGGGTTGCGGCATCCTGGGCGGTTACGGCGGAACTTCCGGCAAGCCTTGCGAGGTGGACAATGTCCACGTGCAGGGTTCCGTCACCAGCTCGGCCGGCAACAACGTCGGCGGTATGTTCGGTACGGCCCGCGAGTGCGTCATCACCCGCAGTTCCGCCGACGTGACCATCGACACCAAGGGCCAGCTCGTGGGCGGTCTGATCGGCGCTGACGCCGGTCTGGGCGTCCGGATCGAGAACTGCTGGACCGCCGGTTCCGTCATCACGACTTCTTCCATCGCCGGCGGTATCTGCGGCGACCTGGTGGCGACGGGCAGCTCCATCATCAACTGCTACTCCACCGCGACTGTGACCACCCAGTTCATCTATGGCGGTATCGTCGGACGCGCCGTGGCTGGTCAGAAGTCCAACCTGAACAACTGCACGAACCAGGATCCGCAGAACCACATCGAGTACTGCATCGCGTGGAACGACAAGCTCAGTTCCGACTTCGTTCCGGATACTTCCGAGCACTATGGCAGCGCCGCCGTGGTGGGCCAGACGGCCTTCAAGAACTACCTGGTGGGCTGCATCCGCAAGGCTGACATCGACTTCAGCGTCTGCGATGCGAACGCCGCGGCCGGCGGATACGATCCGTTCGACCAGGAAGACGCCGACCCTGAACACCCGATGACTCCGGGCGCCGGTAACTACGCATTCGGTTACCACGGCAAGGCCTCCGCCGCAGGCGAGACCCTCAGCCAGGTGGCCCAGCGGATCGGCTGGAGCGCGGAAATCTGGGACTTCAGCGGCAACACACCTAAACTGAAATAGAATGAATCTTCGAAAAGCGTTAATTATCCTTGCGATCCTCCCCCCGCTGGTCTTCTCCTGCGGGGGCAAGGATCCTATCAATGAACTCCCTCCGCCCACCCCGATTGACAACGGTGGTGAAGAGCAGGGCGGCCAAGGCAAGGAGGTCACCCCTCTGGGAGAGGGATGGACGGCGAAGGAGGTCGAGGACGGTATCGTCTATTACAGTTTCTCCGGCGTCGACGAGATTTCCAAGGTCAAGCAGGAGGTTTTCGCCGTCGATGTCGACCTGAACAACCCCAAGTTTCAGGTCAAGCTGGTGTACACCTCTCCCCGGACGAAGACTTCCGAAGCCTTCAAACGGTTCGGCGCCGTCGCTGCCATGAACGCCAATTACGAACCGGCTTCCATTTACATCCGGGTCGGCGGCGAGGAGAAGTCCAAGCTTCCGAACGTCACCATCGGCGATACCGACGTGCCCAACTGGAAGAGCGAGGCGGCTTTCGCCTGCGGCGGAACCGGTGGTGTGCAGATTTTCTTCGCAGGATCGTCCAAGCGCGACGGCAAGATAACCGGAATCAAAGGGCATACCGTGGCCGAGGCCGTCGGCATGCAGCGTACCTTCTATTCCAACGCCTCTGTCACGGAGATGCCCGATTTGATTTCCAGCGCGCCCATGCTCATCGATAATTTCGAGAAGGTGGGAGAGACGTTCTGCGATTATTCGCTGAGTTCGTCCGCGGTGAACAAGTTGGACGGTGAGGATCCGGAGCGCCATCAGCGCGTCCGGCATCCCCGCAGCGCGGTCGCATTGACGGAAAACGGCCATTTCATCATGCTCGTGGTGGACGGCCGTACCAACTACAGCAACGGAATGTCCTGCCGCGAACTGACCCGTTTCATGGCGAAATGGTTCAATCCGCAGTATGCGCTGAACATGGACGGCGGCGGCTCTTCCTCGATCTGCGTCAAGGGAGAGGGCGACCCTTCCACCCATGTGGTGAACTATCCGGTCAACGACGTCAACGACAAGAAGATGCGCGACCATACCCACGAGCGGCCGAGAGACGTCCATTTCGTCATCCTCAAGAAATAGAAACCAACCAATTCATGATGATACGTTTTTCCTGGCCGGTCCTTTTGGCAGGGGCGCTTCTGGCGCTTTCCTGCCAGAAGGAACCTGCCCGGGAGCTTCCCGAGCCGGAGAAACCGGTGGTGATGGACGGCTCCCACAAAGGCCCGGCCGCCGTTTTCATCGGCGACAGCATCACCTGGCAGTGGGAACGGGAAGGCGTGGGACATCCCCAGTTCTTCTCGTCCAACAACTACGTCAACAAGGGTATCAGCGGTAACAAGACCACGGAGATGGAAGCCCGTTTCCAGAAGGATGTCATCGACCTGGACCCTTACTGCGTAGTCATCGAAGGCGGTACGAACGATATCGCCGCCTTTACCCTGGAATCCACTTTCGGGCGGATCAAGAAGATGGCCGACATGGCCCGGAAGGCCCATATCGATGTCATCGTGGGTTCGGTACCTCCCTCCAACCTTTTCCCGAAACTCCCCGATTTCCACCCGGAAGACCGGATCATTGAACTCAACCGGATGATCAAGGAATGGGCGGATGCGGAAGGAATTCCGTACGCCGATTATTATTCGGTCCTGGTCGATGATGCAAAAGGCCTGAAGAAGGCCTACCAGAAAGACACCGTCCATCCCAACGGAGCGGGCTATACGGAAATGGAGAAAGTGATCGTGCCGATCCTGAAAAGCGTTCTCAGCCACCATATTAAATGACTTTTAATCTGAATCGATATATCGCAGGCGGCATCGGCCTTCTCGTGGCCCTTCTCCTCTCGGCCTGCAGTCCCCGTCTCGCTCCCGGTACGGGTGAAGCCCCCGTTTCCGAGGCTTTCATGGTCCGTCCGGACGGCTTTTCCGAGCGGTATGCGCTGGAGGAGATGGTCATCCTGAGCCGGCACAACATCCGGTCGCCCATCAGCGGCCCCGGATCGGTGCTGTCGCGGATTACCCCGCATGAATGGTTCCCGTGGACATCGGCTCCCGGCGAGCTGTCCTTGAAGGGCGGCGCGCTGGAAGCGGAGATGGGCCAGTTCTTCCGCGAGTGGCTGGTGAAGGAAGGTTTCTTCCCCAAGTACGCCGTGCCGGAAGAGGGGACCGTCCGTTTCTATGCGAATTCCATCCAGCGGACCCGCGCCACGGCCCGGATGTTCGCCGCCGGCATGTTCCCGATGGCCGATATCACCGTGGAGCAGCATGCCCCGCTGGGAACGATGGACCCGGTGTTCAACCCGCAGATTACGAAGGATTCCGACATGTGCCTTCATCAGGCGATGGACGAACTCCTCGGGATGGGGAGCCCCGACGGTCCGCTGCGGTCGCAATATGCGCTCCTGGAGAAGGTGCTGGACATCAAGGACAGCCCGGCCGGCCGGAACGATACGACGGCTTTCTCCGCGTTCCCGGTGAACGTCAGCTTCCTGCTGCATCATGAACCGGGCATGCAGGGCGGCCTGCGGATGGCCTGCGTCGCTTCCGACGCCCTGACACTCCAATACTATGAAGAACCTGACGACCGGAAAGCCGCTTTCGGACACAGCCTGACCCGGAAGGACTGGGAGGCGATCGCCTCCATCAAGGACCGGTACCAGGACATCCTTTTCGGCTTGCCGACCATGGCCGTGAACGTAGCGCACCCGATGCTGCAGGAACTGCTTTCGGAACTCCGGGAACCCGGCCGGAAGTTCACGTTCCTCTGCGGCCACGATTCCAACATCGGCAGTGTCCTCGCGGCGCTCCGGGCGGAGCCTTATTCGGCCCCCGGCGCCATCGAGACCAAGACCCCGATCGGCGGAAAGATCGTCTTCGGGAAGTATCGCGGCCGGGACGGCCGGATGTATGCCGACCTCTGGCTGGTCTACGCCTCGGCCGACCAGCTCCGGGGCGTCACGGTCCTGGGACCGGACTGCCCGCCGATGAGCCTGCAGCTGCAGCTTGCGGGCCTGACGCCCAACGCCGACGGCCTGTACCTCCTGTCCGACCTGGAGGCCCGTTTTACCGAGGCTATTGACCTATACGAAACTTTTTGACCTTTATCGACATGAAAAAATACCTGATCCTGCTTCTCGTTCCGCTCCTGGGTTGGAGCATGACCGCCGGCGCCCAACGTCTAGGCGTACGGGAAGAAGTCCGCGCCGACTGGAACAAGTCCTCCGGCCTGGACTGCCTCATCGACCCTTCTCCCAAGGCTTCCACGCCCGTTCCGAAGGGGTACGAGGCCGTTTACATCAGCCATTATGGCCGGCACGGCTCCCGCTATGCCTATACCTCCGATGCCTATACCGTCATTCTGAATATGCTGTCCGAGGGCCGGAAGCAAGGAAACCTGACCCCGCGGGGAGAGGCCCTGCTGAATGATCTGGAGCCCTTCTGGGACTATGTGCAGTACCGCGTGGGCGACCTGACCGAGATCGGCTGGAACCAGCACCAGGAGATCGCCCGGACGATGGTGCAGTCCTTCCCGACCGTGTTCGGAAAGGGGAGCATGGTCGATGCCTGCTCGTCGGCTTCGGTCCGCGCCATCATGAGCATGTCCTCCTGCTGCACGGCCCTTTCCCGCCTGACCCCGGAAACCAAGGTCTATGAGCATCAGGGGATTACGGACATCCAGGCGACGCGCCCCAACCAGGGCTCGAACCCCTTCAAGTATCAGGGCCCCGAATATGGTTTCCCCTATGCGGAGAGCTCCGAGAGCTTCTTCCTCCGCCATTTCCCGAACTACAAGGATGTCCTCGCGCGCCTGTTCAAGAACACGGATTCGGCGCTCGGCCTCCGGAATCCGTACGATGTCTTCTTCGACCTGTACATGTTCGTGGCGGGCATGAACAGCCT
>JAEEGI010015078.1_pt1 | contig 16142 bp, 10 predicted proteins | sample 8958751 | NCBI WGS metagenome assembly JAEEGI01 (sample SAMN16246545, study PRJNA631951) | gut metagenome | biome: gut microbiome; feature: rumen; material: KS-attached | host: Bos | place: Iran: Karaj | collected 2018-10
GTCCTGCTTGTCTGTTTAATCTTGCTTAATGGCATATCCTAGCCTCCTTCATATTTTTGTATATGTAATATCTTCTATTTTCTTTTTAATCAACTTATTGTAAAGACCTCCAGTAATATAAATATTATTATCTTCAACTCCAAATATCCTGAACATCTTATACCTGCCAACCATTTTAGATATTATTTCAATTCTCTCCGCCCGTAATACCGGAACTAATCCATCTTCAAAGTCCCATTCACATTTCACTTCTGATTTCTTAATATCTAGACAGTCAATTCTTGGAACTACTGTAATCCAGAATTTTTCATGTATCCCGTACTTCTCATCTATAAGATTAATTTTTTTGTAAAAAATATAATCAAGCATTTCTTTTTCAAGAATCTGTTTTAAATAATCAGAAATAATATGAATACCATTAATTGTCACAAAATCCGGTATTTCAAAGCCACTATCTTTTGATAAACCAGCTGTTATTTCACTTTTATCTAAAAACTGATATTCTGCTTTAATCGCAGGAATCTTTATTTCACTTGTGTCAAATACAATTCTCATGTATTCTTCAGCATTGCAAAGAGATTGCATTATGTAAAATTCATCCATATATATTCATCCCTTTCATCCTCTCATCGCAAACAGCCTTCACTGATAAATTGGTGCCAGTATATTTTTGTAAAAATGCTGTTATAAGAGCACTTTCCCTATACAGCATTTTACAAGTTTCTTCTGACTTATCTTTCTTTTCTATTGTCAGTATAAAAGGTCCTATATCATCAGAATATTTAAATGGTAATTCATAGGATAAATCCTTAGTCATAATAAAATGCTGAACATTTTCGCAGTACTTCACAAATTCCATTCGCCTTTCATTCGAGACTTCAAATAACGGAAAATTATCATTAATTATCATATTACCTTTACGTTTCATTATTCTGTATTTTCTGGCAATAATATAATCATTTTCATTAGTAAGGAATATTACTTTTTTTGTATCTGGTATTTCAAATGCATATTTTGCAGATATTTTAGATACATAGTACGGATAACTGGATTTAGGATTTTCTTTGAATTTCAGTAATTCCTTTTCTACCCTTCTTGATAATCCGTTCATATCAGCAATAAATTTATTCCTGTACTTTTCCTTTTGTTCTTCCCAGCATATGACTTTCGAATATTTCATCAGCAGCTTATCTAGTTCCACCTGCATTATTTCCACGTAACTTGCCCATACTGAACCCGTTCTATTTTTTATTTTTAGAAGTGGATTTTTATCTAATTCCTGCTGCATACTGTTTAATTCATCCTTATCAAAGCTATATTCATGCCCTCCAACATGCCATTGCCTCCTGCATAGCGACATTACTTCATACGCTATTGCGTTTTTTTCTAGCAATTCATTATCACCAAAACCTTTTTCATTTGTAGGTAGCAGAATACAATTTTGGTCATTATTAACATCATAGCCAAAAAAATTTGCCAGTTTCACTAAACTACCATATATTAAATTGTCTTTTCCTTTTGAATCTTCGTTCTTCTTTAACAAAATCTGATTTCCTGAAATAATATGATGGGCAGCTGTATTCCAGCCTCCATTTTCATATTTTTGTTCTGTTTTTTCTTTCTCGTTGAAATAGTCATCCCATTCTTTCAATCTATCTCTTTTAAAATTGTCTCTCAACTTTGCTGAATCATTATTAACTGTAAATACAGCGTTGTAATAACTACATTCATTACATTTACTACAATTTCTATAATCACATAAGGTATAGGATGAATATGGATTTTCATATCCATTACGCTTATCCTTTTTATTATCAGTTTTTTCTGTATCACTGCTTAAATCTTTATTTTGAACTGCAACTGCTAACACTTCGTTTTTTTCTCTATCTTTACCAGTTGCATCAATTCTTTCTATAGAACTATTTTCCATGCCCACATTTACCTGAGGCATTTTAATTTCGTTTAATATATAGACATTAGAACTATTTTGAACTTTTTTTATTGTTCCCCCATGGACACAATGATTAACAGATCCATCTGTCAATATCCCAAGCCCATTAATTTTGATTTTGTCATTTACCTTACTCCAACCTGTTAAGAGCATTTGACATGGCACAATTGTTCCTCCAGCCTCAGCCGTCAAACGCGGGCAAGGCATTGGATTCTTTACTGTACAAGTACTGTTTGTCGTAAGTACTGGTTTATTATTATCATATACTTTACTGCTGTCTTGTGCTTCTATCAGCACTTCAGGATTAGCGTCACAGCAAAATATACATTTATTATTTAATATACCTTTTCCCATATTTTGACCACCTTCACTTGAATCCCATTTTATGGTCACTTGCTAAGCATTATAAAATAATTATATTCACTCGTTTTACATTACGTAACAGTTACTTCCGAGCATTTTAACCCAATATTCTCATTTCATTATTTTAACACATTTTTTACATTTTATCAACCTTTTTTACAGTTATAGTATGTGTCAAGTATTAGCCCACATTTTTTAGTTTTGGGTTCTTTCTGCTCTACCTCTTTGCTCTTTCCAGCCCCTCTGATGTAAAATTTGATGATTAAACCTAAAATTTTCTCTATTTCTTCTTTCAGTTTTATTTCCAAATTATTAATCCGACTCTCTCTACGCCATTCAAAATAAGTGTTATGCGATATAAAAAGAGTATATCGCAGAACACGTTTACATTTTTAAACCGATTTCCCTACTATTGTTATCTAACAATCACTACCTTTTGACTCCTTCTCTTCTCCCTGCACATTTCATAAACCTTAATACGACTTCGAATACTTCTTATTAATGTTATAAGTCTTAGTTGTTCCATCAAAATAACCTATTTTCATTGTCTTTACCTTCATATACGTAATTACATCACTTCGGAAAGAGTAATCGCCCTGATAATTCCCTATTCCTATATCGTATGGTTCAACTGGTCCTATAAGTGTATATGTCCTTTCTTTGACACCATAATTAGAATCATAATTACCTATCACATCATCAACCGCATTAAGGTAGCTTACTGTAATATGCACATACTTTATTCTCTTGTTTGAAGGATTAGCTATCTCAAATTTCGGCTCCGCATAACCGCCCGATGTCACCCTAAATGATACAGATTTTAGTATATTCGTAGACTTTACTGTAAATATGTACTTAGTCTGCTCAAGTCCTTTTGTTACTTTTACTGTCGTTTTTCCAGCATTTATTGCCCTTAACACATCAAATTGAAGTATTCCGTCAAAATCTACTGTATCCCTTTTAATAATAGATTTATTTGCTATTTCAACTTTTCCGGCTTCAGAACTGCCAGTTGCCCATAACATATAAAAATCGCAGCTATCTATATTCTTATAAATTGTTTTTACCTTCGGATTAACTGCTATTGTATAGGTTACTGTATCTACACCATTTGTATACTCTATTACTGCTTCGCCTACCTTCCTGGAAGTTACCGTTGCAGTTTTTCCATTATTTTTCGTTAGGCGTACACAATCCGATCCGGATAAGATTTTCCATTTTCCCTCACCAAATCCCGGCTTTAAGTCAACTGATCCAGCTCCTTTTATAGTTTTCTTTGCTGTTTTATTAGTTGGTAAAACATTAATTGTATAGATGGCAGATCTTGCGCCATTTTTGTATGTAATCTTAGCCTTTCCGCCGCGTTTTCCAGTCACGGTCATTTTTCTTCCAACTTCTTCTACCTCAAGGATGTTATCAGGATCTTTAACTATCCATTCGCCGCCCGCTGGCAAGTCTGCGCTAAGCTGAATTTCCGTTTTACTCTCAATTTTCTCTGTCTTCTTTACTGGTTCTGGAACTTTTTCTACTGTAATTGTGCAGCTTGATTTTATTCCGCTTTTTGTGTAAGCAATTATTTTTGCCTTTCCTGCTTTTAGAGCTGTTACGTTTCCTTCTTCATCAACATCTGCTACTGATATTTTACTTGATTTCCAGAACACTTCCTCAGTTGACTTATCTGGTAATACTGTAGCACTTAACTTAAAACTTTCCGTTTCATAAAGATGCTTCTCGGTTTCTGATAATTCTATTTTCTCCGCCTCTATATCTATTACATTCAGTTTTGTCTTAGCTATTCTGACTCCATTTAATGAATAATAAATGTATGTTGTTCCGCGCTTATGAGTAATAAGGGCATTTTTTCCAACTATTGATGCTATTTCAGGTTTTTCAACGCTAAGATCTAATTCCTCTGTAGGCGCAAAGCCTGAAAACTTCCCCTTTATTTTTATATCCCAATCACTAATAACAATACTTGTTCCGATCACTATTGATTTCTCTTTTGGAGTATCCACTTTTTCAATAGGATTTTCTACTTTAACTACAAATTTTGCAAAAAGACCGTTCGGAGTACTGGCTGTTATCTCCGCCTTTCCTGGTCCTACTGCTGTTACTTTTCCATACTTATCTACAGTTGCAACAAGGACGTTATTGCTTGAATAGCTTACCGTTTTTGCTGCTTCTGCCGGAATTACTATGAGCTGATTATCTTTGACCTGATATATCTGCATCGTTACATAATCATAATTTCCATATGGATAATAAATATTATTTGCCTCTACTCTTACATTTACCTTACATACGGCCTTTTTTCCATTCTTTGCTTCAGCTATAATATTTACTGTTCCTTCGCCCACTGCATATACAATTCCATCAGGTCCTACCACCGCAACCTTTTCATCCTCCGATTTATAGGTCACTGTCTTATCTGTTGTATTTGAAGGAGATACCACAGCATATAAATTCGCTGATTTTCCTGCAACAAGATTTAATTCATACTCATTTAGAGTTACATATTGTGGTAATACCTCTCTTACTGTTATCATGTATGAGGATACTTCCTTTTTATTATATGTAATTGTGACCCTCTGTTCTCCTACCACTGACATGTCATATCCGCTTAGCATTTCAGGCTTCATACTGATTTTATCGATGCTTCCATCCTTATATAAAATGCCGATTAAGCCTCCTGTCGCATCGATTTCATCAAAGGTATCGTATTCAATTTTAGCCGGAAATGTATCAACATAAACTAAATCTACTGTTTTATACGCTGCCTTTACATCAATGATATTGATAAGCTGTAATGCGAAGATAAATACTAATAATACTACCATACTTCTTAACACATTATTTTTTCTACTCATAATATCCCTCCTAAATTACCTTAAAACTATATTCTTTGTTTCTGCTTCTGCTATTTCGCATTCAAAATACAACGGCTTTCCTCCAAGTCTTTCTGATTTTGGAACCATAACAGTGAAATGATAATTTTTCTGGCTCAACGGCTCCATTGAATCAAAAAAGTATACAGTTTCAACCATTGTACTATTGCTTGTGTCAAAAATCGTGACCGTCTTATCATAAGCAACGTCTCCAAGATAAAGTTTCTTTATCTTTAATGCATCAGATATATTTGCTGATGACGTACTAATATTCTTGATATTTACACATATATCTACAAATATTTGATCCTCACTGTTAGGCTTTTTTTCTAAAAATAACCATGACGGGGAATCAGGACTTATTTTTTCCTCAAAGCCAACAGATATTAACTTAACTTCAAACTGGCTTCCTTTTATTACATCTCCAACTTTGAATTTATGACTTTCTATTTCCTGTAATGCTGCTATTTCCTCCTGTGCTGCTGCCAGGACGTCATAATTATCTACTTCTGCCTTCTTTTCATCAGGGAGTGCCTCATAGTATGCCGCTGCATTTTCTACCTTTGATGCACTTGATAGGTTTACGGTTCCGATTTGCATTATCAAATGCTTACAGTGTGTTACAATTTCTTCTTCGTAGGTAGAAATGATATTCTTATATGGTGCTTCTGCTTTGATTAAAGATAGCTGACTAGATGTAAGGGCTTCATAGCTTGCCTTTAAATCACCTACTAATTCTTCAGACTCCCAGGTTATTTTCTCTGATAGAGCCTCTGATACCTTTTTATCAAATTCATTTGCAGCTACTTTATCTATTTCTTCAAGGGCATTGGTGAGCCATACTTCATGCTTAACACTTTTCTTTTGTTCGGAATTCAGATTTTCATAGGCTTCAGTTGCTTTTCTGACGTTTTCTAATGTCCAGGCTTCTTTATCCTCTAATACAGCTATCAATTTATTAGCTTTATTGATCAGCATTGCATTTAAGCTTTTTTCTGCGGCTTCAAGAACTGAATATTTATCAACATATTCCTTTTGTACATCTGTTAATGCATCATATGCTTCTCTAGCTGCATTCACTGCCTCAATGCTATTTTCATTTACCGGACCTATTGCTGCTATCAGCTCATTTACCCTATCCGCTTCTTTTTCATTCAAATGATTTTCAGCTTTATATAATAAATCTGCCTTCAAGAGGAATTTCTTGTCCCAATCGGTCAGATTTTCGTAAGCCTTAATTTGACTTTCTATAGTAGTTAAATCATAGCATTCTATATCATATAAAAGGTTCTTTATATAACTATTCACCGACTCCGTAGCCGCCCTGTCGTAATAACGCATTGTATCTGCTTTTATTCTTTGATCTCCCACAGTTACAATTATTATTTTTTCATCTTCTCCGGCTCCTTCTTCCACGCTGACCGGATACTTTACATTCTCGTATTTATCTGAAACACTTTTTAATACTATGCTATGGCTTTTATCTTTTCTTTTTATTTTATAAGTATAAGCAAGCTCTTCTTCTCCGTTTTTGAATACATAAGCATTCCCCTGGTTGAATCTTATAGATTGTATCTGATCATCCCTCATAAAGGTGACATACAGGCCTTCGCCTTCATTAAATTTACTTTCTATCGCTTTTTTATCAAGCCCGTTTTTTCCCGTGATTATGCAAAGTATTCCTAACGTAAATACTGCTATTGTAAATATCACTGTTGCTGAAAAGAAGGTCAGTTCACCCTTATTGTTTTTCCTTTTCATAATATCACCCCCAGTCAGCCAAATTTCCCATTAAAACATTTTTTTAATATGATTCCATATTTTTGATCCTACATATATAGTTGCTCCTATTGATGCAATATCCTCAATGGTATCCACTAAGTCGCTTTCTCTTTCTCTCTTTGCACGATATTCTGCTTCTTCTTGCGCCCTTCTTCTGGCTTCGTTTGCCTGCTGCTGGCTTCTTCTTAGCTGTTTCTGCTGCTCTTTGATCATTTCCTGCTGTTCCCTGATCATCTTATTCTGTCGATCTATGATTTTCTTATTCTCAATCTCAACCTCGTACAAGGATATTGCCATAGATAGTTTATTTACTCTTCTTACAGTTACTATTCTATATAGCCCATCTATATCCTTTGAGTTCTGATATTGTTTCGGTAAAAAATCAAAGTTATATTTTCCCTCTATCTCATCAATTAAAGCTTCAGTTTCTCTTTTTTCATTCAACAGCCTGGCCATATTCTTATTATATTCGACTTCCTTTTTTACTTTTAGCGGTGCTAAAAGATGCACTAAAATTATTTCAAGACCAATGAATCCAAGAATAGGAAAAATAACAAACCATGAGCCTGTATAAGATATTCCCGACAAAAGGAACATGCTACAAATTATAAGGTTTATAAAGGTCGCAAAGGTAATTTCACCCGCTATTGATACCTCGCTGGATTTGTTGCTTTCATGCCTTTCAATTTCCCTTTTCAGATATCTACATCTGCCCTCTGCTCCGTTCTTTTTATCCAGCGGCTTCTTTAGTGATATTATCCTATTTGCCAGCTCCGTAATTTGTCTATCCATTATGTCTTCTGCATTTCCATAGTTCTTAGAATCCGTCTCAGGTTCAGCAAAATCAATAATTTGTCTGCAATACTCACATCTTACTCTTGCCGCTCCCGCATTTACCATTATAGGTGCCCCGCAACACGGGCATATTGTTCTTTTAATCTCCATACCTTCCTCCTTCCAGATTCCCTAGCGAATCCCATTTATCCTGTCTGGCTGCTCTCAATCTCCAGACTTATAATTTCCATCATCCCCCTCACAAATCCATTTTATTTATCCTATCTAGCTGCTCTCTTCCATCCTTTATCAGATACACCCTCGTGGTGTTCAGGTTGCTATGTCCTAATATATCCGCAACCTCTGATATGTCTCCGTATCTTTCGTAATACTCTCTTGCAAAAAGGTGTCTGAAGTTGTGCGGGAATACCTTCTGCTCCTGCACTCCCTGATGCCTTGCAAGCTTTTTCAGCTGCCTCCAGCACTCTTTTCTTGAAACCGGTTTTCCTGCTCTGTCTACAAACACCGGTCCTTTGTTTACATGGACCTTTTTGCTGTAATCGAGAAGTTCTTCCCTTACCTTTTCTGATAGAAGGATTTTTCTCTCTTTTTTCTTGTTGAAAACCACTATCACGTTCCCTTTTAGATTTTCTATGGTTATGTATTTCAGCTCGCTTATCCTGATTCCCGTTGCAGCTAAAGTCTTTGCAAGCATCACCGCCTTATCTAAACGTTCGCTTCCTTTTTCATATCTGTCTACGGATATCATCTTTTCATATTCCTGCCGTGTCAGCATCTTTTCCTCTTCGCAAAAGCTCTTTCTCTGGCTCTTTACGTTCTTTATCTGCAAATCCTCCCGCCCTATTACCTTTAGAAAGTGATTTATTGATGCTATGTAGGAATTTACCGAACTGGTCTTTAGCTTCTTTTCCTCTATCAAATAGGTCTTAAATTCTATTAGTATCTCTTTATTTAATATATTCTCTCTTTTTCTTATTCCTGATCTTAGCGCCCGCATTTCTGCATAGCTTTTTAGCTCCTCTACATCATGAAGATATTTATTAAGAGTTGCAGGTGCCTTTTCCTCTGCTTTTAATGCTAATTCATATTCCCTGATTGCGTTATTAGTCAATAGATATTCTCTATTGTCCTTCCTTTCTGTTGCGGTCAACTCCTTTTTTACACGTTCTAATATTTCCCTCGTTATGTCGCTTATCATATTCTCGTACTCATAATTAAATGATGCGTCATAGGTCTGCTCGTTTTTTTCTATATTCTTATCCATTATTTTTATCTCTTTCATAGCAGCTCCTTTTCTATCAGGGGGCATAAGAAACATTATGTCGCAGGAATGAGGAATAAGTTAATTTGATAATATAATTTTATTACATGGAAATCTAAAAGTCAATGATTAAATAGTGAAAATATAATTATTTTATATTTCAAATAAAAATTTTAGCAGATTGCATTGAAATAAGAGCCAGGTCCTGCAATTTGCTAATAAATAATATCAGAACATAACTCCATAAAAAATAAGGTGATTGAGAAAAATAAGAGGTTCTAAGGATAAAAGAGACATAATGTTTCTTATGTCGCATCTTTCCCCCCCCTCTCTTTATCCTCATTCTATCAAAATCCCCGCTATTTTCAATAGTTCAGAGCCCATTTGCATTTTTTAGCTGCAACTTGCATTTTTTTCTTTCTCTCTTAACTCTTATCTCTTTTTTTCATAGTTTATACTTTTAATCAACTGTTTAATTGACATTGATGTGCCCAAAATATATAATAAAAATATAATTTATAGCAAAGGAGAAGACGCTATGTTCATCAGAGTTACAGCTAAAGGATTTCCTGGAAGGGTCTGCATCAATACTGATTTCATTTCTTATATTGTGCCTCTTAATCCTACAGATTGGGATTCTCAGAGCGGTTGGGCCTATGATATTAATGTTTATGCACTTGATGGTAAGAACCGTTTTGAATTTTTCAGAATTAAAGAAGATGATGCAGAGAGAATATTCAAGCTTATAGGTGTTTCAGAGGAAGTCGAAGCTAGTACTACCAATGCCAGTACTTCTGATTCTAGTATCGCAAATGCTGCTTCTACCAGCACCGCTAGAGATCGAGCCTACTTTGATAGTAGCACTATAAAAAGCACTACCCTCGATAGTTCAGATAGTAATATAGCTTCCTCCCCTTCTCAGAGCACTGCCAAACCTGCCTCTAAAAATGATATTGATCAAAAGAGCCGTTTAGAAATGCTTAAAAAGATTGCCTCCTCTAGAAAAATTAAATAATTTTTTCTTTTTTTGCCTAGTTTTCAAAAAAACTAGGCCTTTTTTTGCTTTTTTGGGTTTACTTTACCTTTTTTATTTGGTATACTACATTAACTTGGAACTTTTCCAAGGGTTTTATATTATAGACGGGAGATTTTATATTATGTTACAGGTAAAAAATATCAAAAAAGTTTATGTTACCGGTGATTTGACCCAGACAGCGCTCAATGATGTCAGTGTAAACTTCAGAGACAATGAATTCGTTGCAGTGCTTGGTCCTTCGGGTTCCGGTAAAACCACACTTCTCAACATTATCGGCGGTCTTGATCGATATGACAGCGGCGATCTCATTATTAACGGTATTTCTACCAAGAAATACAAGGATAAACATTGGGATTCTTACAGAAACCATTCTATCGGTTTCGTTTTTCAGAGCTATAATTTAATTCCGCACCAGACCATTCTTTCTAATGTAGAGCTTGCTCTTACTATTTCAGGCGTTTCCAAGTCTGAGAGAAGAAAGCGCGCTAAAGAGGCACTTACTAAGGTAGGTCTTGGTGATCAGGTGCATAAGAGACCAAATCAGATGTCTGGTGGTCAGATGCAGAGAGTTGCCATTGCAAGAGCTCTTGTCAATAATCCTGACATTCTTCTTGCCGATGAGCCAACTGGTGCCCTTGATTCAGATACAAGCGTTCAGATCATGGAGCTTCTTAAAGAGGTTGCTACTGACAGACTTGTTATCATGGTTACTCATAACCCGGAGCTTGCCGAAGAGTATGCAAACCGTATAGTCAGGGTCCGTGATGGTAAGATCATTTCTGATACAAATCCTTTTGAGGTGGATGAAACTAAGCTTGAAGCCCCTGTTAATAAGAGCATGGGAAAGTCTTCAATGAGCTGGTTCACTTCTCTTGGTCTTTCCTTTAATAACCTTAGAACTAAAAAAGGGCGTACACTTTTAACTGCCTTTGCCGGTTCTATAGGCATTATTGGTATTGCCCTTATTCTCTCGCTCTCTACAGGCGTTAAGAGCTATATCTCAGATCTTCAGAAGAAAACCATGACCTCATACCCTATCACCATCGATTCGGAGTCCTTTGATATTTCTTCCCTTATTACCATGGGAGGTTCTAATGCTTCAGTTTCTGTTTCTTCTACTGATGGAACTACCGAAGAAGATGATACCAATAAAAACCATGAGCTTGACGGCGTTTATACTAATCCTTTTTATTTTGAGGAACGTATTTCCATGCAGGATGCTTTTACGCACAATAATCTTACTGCTTTTAAGAAATACCTTGATGACGAAAACGCTGAAATCCATCAGTTCATCGGTGAGAATGGTATAGTTTATTCCTACGATACAGCATTTAGTGTTTTTGGCTATGATCCTGAGGGCGTTTTTGTTAATACTGATGGCTCTGCCATAAATTCTTCACATTCCGCAAATAACGAGCTCCCTTCTTTCTCTAATTCAGAGACTAGTAAGAACTATAATTTTTCCGAGCTTCTTCCTGGCAGTAACGGTGCTTTAGTCAGCCCTGCCATTATTGAAAGTTACGAAGTGCTTTCTGGAGACTGGCCTAAGGCTTATAATGATATCGTACTTGTTGTTAATCAAAAGAATGAAATCGATTCCCTTACTCTCTATCAGTTAGGAATCCTTCCTATTTCTGAGTTCGATTCCATTTCACAGAAGATAGATAAGAATGAGGATGTCGTCTTCGAGCATGCTAAGATCAACTACGAAGACATTGTTAATAAGAAGTTCTATCTTGTTACTGAGTGCGATTTTTATACTTTAGATGAAAGTGGCTATTATTCAAAGTTTACTAATGGTTCTAGTGAAATCGAAAGCATTGCTAAGAATTCTCTTGAGCTTAATGTCTGCGGTATCATCCGTGCTAAGGCGGATTCTGATTTTACTCCTATTAGGACTACTTTTGGTTATACAAAGGCTTTAACTGATTACATTATTGAGCATACTAATGAATCTGCTGTTGTTAAGGCTCAGCTTGCAAGTCCTGAGCACAGCGTTATTAACGGCGCTGCCTTTGCTTCTTCTGATATGAAGGAACAGCTTGCTGAGGCTAAGGCTTACCTTTCTTCTCTTTCAACAGAGGATAAGTCTTTCATCTATCAGAACATTATGTCTACTTTATATTCTAGTGACCAGAGTTCTGAAATGCTTCTTTCATTAAGCGATGTTGATCTAGCTGCTATGTTTGATGAATTTATTTCTAGCGATGATGCAGCTACCGGTGACCAGATTCTTGCCATGTATGATATGTATATTCCTACTGAAAGCTATGAAGATACGCTGACAAGACTTGGAGTTGTTGATCTTAACTCTCCTGTTTCTATCAGCCTTTATACTGATAGCTTCGAGGGTAAGGATGGAATTACTGACTGCATTACTAAGTACAACGCCGGCGCTAAGCCTGAGGATGCCATTACTTATACTGATTACATCGGTCTTCTGATGTCTTCTGTTACTGAAATTATCAACGTTATTTCATACATCCTTATTGCTTTCGTTGCGGTTTCACTTATTGTTTCTTCTATTATGATCGGTATCATTACCTACATTTCTGTTTTAGAGCGTACCAAGGAAATCGGTATCCTCCGTGCCATTGGTGCTTCTAAGCATAACATTTCACAGGTTTTCAATGCCGAGACCTTTATTATCGGTATCTGCTCTGGTCTTATGGGCATAGGTGCTACTTTACTTATCCTTATTCCTAGTAATGCTCTTATTCATAGCGTTGCTAAGTCTAATGACGTAAATGCATTCCTTCCTCTTTCTAGTGCACTGATTTTAGTTGCTCTTAGCACACTCCTTACTCTTATCGGTGGATTTATCCCTGCTAAGAAGGCTGCTAAGAAGGATCCTGTTGCTGCTCTTAGATCTGAGTAATTTTCGAGGCGTTCTTATGAATAAAGAAACTGCGTTAAAACGTATTAATCCGGCTTTCCTTAAGGGCATCTGCCACAGAGGCCTGCACAACGACCGTTTCAGTGAAAACGGTCTTAAGGCCTTTGAGAATGCCATTAAGGAAAAAATGCCGATTGAACTTGATGTTCACATCACCAGTGATAATAAACTGGTTGTTTTTCACGATTCCAACATGAAGCGTATGACCGGTAAGGATGGCATCATAGAAAAACTTACTTTAGATGAAATCCGTACCAATTACAGGCTCCTTGACGGTGAGATGATTCCTACCTTAAAGGAGGTTTTAAAGCTCAACAACGAACGTGTTCCTATGGTTGTTGAGATGAAGGTCTATAAAAGTAATCACAAGAGGCTTGCACGTGCTGTTAAGCTTACTCTTGCTAAGTACATTAAAAATAAGGATAATGTTATTCTGATTTCTTTTGATCCGAGGTCTCTTTTCTATTTCAGGAAATCCGGCTACATCAGACAACTCCTTATCAGCTATTCTCATAGCTTTATGTTTATTTTCAGGCACTTTTTCGAAGGCATAGATTACGATTCAAGACTGATGAACCGCAGAGCATTTAGAAGGTATTCTAAACATCACCTCACCAATCTTTGGACTGTTGATTCTAAAGAGGCTATTTCTCTCGCTCTTCCTTATACAGATATCATTACCTTCGAACACGTTAATCCAAAGCACATAAAAAAAAGGCTCCTTCATAAAAACAGCAAGTATATCTTCAAGCCGTTTTCTGAATGGAACAGAAAGTACATAACGCTACGAGCTGATGAGTCTAAATAGCACATTAGAGAGATGAGATACTGAATTCATATGCACAAGTTGATGCCGCATTTTAGTCTAAATATCACATTAGAGAGGAGATATATGACCATAAAAAACATCAAAAAATTAATACCTCTTGCCATCGCTGCAGCTCTTATTTTATCTGGCTGCACCGATAATAAGCCAGATTCAACAACGATAAATAGCTCAGAAGCTATAACCACAGCACCAAATTTGTCAGCAGGCAATACTAGTACAGATGAAAATACCCCTGCGACTGATGATAAATCACAGGAAGAATCCTCTTCATCCTTAGAGAATGCCACTCCTGAAGAAGTGACCGATATCTATTTAGGCGAAATTGCAGTACACGCTGAAAACATCTTCGGAAATCACTTCAGTGCGATAGTACAACATACATACGACATAGATATATATAACCGTCTCAAAGCTTTGCGCGAGAGCTCTGAAATGCAGCCTACGCTGGAAAGAAAAGATGTCCTGTTTTCTGTAGATGTGAATAATACGCTTAATAGTAAATACATATACTGTACTGACGGTAGCTGGTATTATTCAGATACGAGCAACCACGGGTCTTTTATGATACCTGCTGATAACGAAAAAGCGGCACTCATCGCTGATGAAATAATAGCGCACACTGCCCTTGATATTCTTGCTAAAGATGGTAAATATGGTATCGGCTCCTCACAAGAGGCTGACACTTCAGAAGAAAAAAACGAACCTCAGCTTGATACAGATACATCCTCTATATTCGGTGAGACAGCTTTCTTCTATGTAGATGACCGTTCAACGAAACTCTTCGATTTTGCAAAAAGCGGCGATGATATCTACTATCTTGAAGAAACCAGCACGAAAACAGACGTAACGATTGGCGGTTCGCCTCTTAGTACAGATTCCGATGTGTACGAATATTTTGGAAACTCAGATGAAGCCTATTTCCGCCGTGATTTTTACGATATATATTATCCTGCTGACAGTTTCGAGGGTACATTTGAAACAGTCCCTCTTGCAAAACGTATTGCAGATAAATATACATTCGCTTATGGATTCAATGCATCGCTAAGCACTGGTGATTATCTCTGCGAGGTGTACAAAGGCCCAGATGATAATATCGCGGTGCTTCTTGATGATGATGGAAAGATAGTTTCAGGCTGGCAGTACGGTGCTGATGGACTTGCGGTCATGACCGCCTTACGCAGCGTAGATGCAATGCCTATTGATATTAATGAAACTCTTGAACACGCACGTACTCATACAAAGGAGATTGCAGATCAGATAGAGCTTGATAAGAAAAAGACCGTAGAAGACTGGTATAAGGAAGATACTGCAAAATACGATCTTCCGGATCTTCTTGGCGAGGTAGTCGAAGGTGAGGCTATATCTAAGCCTTCAGTGGTACAAAAATACCTTGATTATTTTAAAAGCAACAAGCCGTTCACCCTCGAATATCGTGCGATAGGCGGTTTCAGAAGTGATTACAATTATCTGACTTATGACGGATCGGATTTATACGATAACGAAATCGTATCTTCTCATGACAATTCATTTAATTATCATATTGAGAACATTTATACTGGAGATTATATCTATATATCTGACGATAACGGTGGTTTCAGACGCTATGACAGAAGCTATGATAACGAGGAATTCTACACGCCGGAATGGACATGGGAAGAGATGTGGAATTATCTTCCGGACCCACTGGTACCTCTTGATGGTTTGACTTATGCCAGCACATTTAAGGGCACGATAAACGGTGAAGAATATGACATTGAAAAGTGGGAATTCCAAAATGATCCCCCTGTTTTGTTCTTCTGTCGTGACGATGAGCTGGTAGCGTTCAGATATAATGTGTTCGACCGCAAAACAGTTTTCTATATCACAGAATTTTCAGAAACTGCCAATTCAGAGCTGATTAAGGCACCTGGAAATGCAAGTGAAATAAGTGACTGACAAATCCTTATTTTACAAAGAAAACGGAGTCCTTATATAACATTAGGACTCCGTTTTTAGTTATCAACCGGCAAACTCAGGTCGATTGTGTCAAGTATTAGTTGGCATTTTTTTACAGCCTTAGTACCTATCAGTTCTACCTCTCAGTAGCGGGAGTTTTACACTTTGAAACAATAAAACAAGCCTCAAAGCCTTGAAAAGGCTCATTTTAAATAAAACTAGAACAGACAGGTTCTCATTTCACTACAAATCAAGTTATTGATACTTTAAAGGCTATGAATGTTATGAATTTTCAGGATACATTCTATGCTTCCGCCTTTACCGAAAGCGATGTGAGCATTGCTCTTAATGCTGCATTTAACTTGGAACTAAACAAGAAATATCACCGTCCAAAAGATCTAAATAAAAA
>JAEEGI010015082.1_pt1 | contig 16139 bp, 12 predicted proteins | sample 8958751 | NCBI WGS metagenome assembly JAEEGI01 (sample SAMN16246545, study PRJNA631951) | gut metagenome | biome: gut microbiome; feature: rumen; material: KS-attached | host: Bos | place: Iran: Karaj | collected 2018-10
TTATCATTACTCTCCTCCCCTTGAATTAATTCTTGGACAAGTTTCTTAGATTTATTAGCTCTTTTACCTTGTAAATAACTTATAAAACCCAACAGTATTTAACAGACTTTTATAAGTTTTATTTAACTGTCATAAGCCTTCATACCAAATCTAAATATATTTTACTATACTTTATAACTATTTACAAATAAACAGCTATAAATTTTGGAATAAATTTATCCTTGCTTAATAAATATTTTACATAGAAATCTTGAATATTGTGTTAAATTAGAGTCCTTTAATAGAAATTAATAAAAAAGAATCCTAAGAAATTTACTTTCCTAGGATTCTCAATCATTATCTTTATTCTAATCTATGATTTTATTATTAATTTACCGCTAGAAATCAAAGTCTTAGAAATTCTTTAACTCTTCCACTAGCTCTTCAAAATGCATACCATGAGATGCCTTAACTAAGATGCTATCATTTTCATTAATTAAATTAGTCATCTGGCCTCTAAATTCATCCTTTGTATTAAAGTGATGAGCTTCCTTAGCGCCTTCTAAGCCTTCATAGATATTCTTAGCCAAATCACCAATTGTAATTACAAGGTCTATATTCTTATCCTGTATATATTCGCCAACGCCTCTGTGAAGTTCCTTCTCCTCAGTGCCAAGCTCAAACATATCACCAAGAAGGGCAACCTTTCTTGTATTAGCCATAGCTAGTACATCGATGGAAGCCTTCATAGAAACTGGATTTGCATTATAACAGTCATCAATAACTGTAAGCTTTCCTGTCTTAATGATGTTGTTTCTACCAGCAATAGTTTTTAAATTAGAGATACCTTCAATAATTTCTGTTGAGCTTAAGTTAAACTCGCAGGCAACAGACGCTGCTGCAAGGCAGTTAAGCACCATATGACTTCCTGGAACTGGGCAAGTTACAACAATTTCGCCAACGCCATCGGCTGTCTTTAAATTGTGCATCTTAAATCTAGTGCCATCAAGACCTAGACTTTCAATCTCATCGGCGTATATGTCATTAGTCTTAGATTCACCAAAGAAAATTGGCTTACTGCCCTTAACTTCCTTTACTGTAGCTAACTTATCATCATCACCATTAAGAATAGCCTTTCCGCCTTCCTTAACGTAATCAAATACTTCTGTCTTAGCCTTTAAAACACCGTCTCTGTCCCCGAGATTCTCAAGGTGGCAATAGCCAATGTTAGTAATTACTGCAATGTCTGGTCTTGCAATCTTAGCAAGTCTAGTCATTTCATTAAAGTCGCTAATTCCCATTTCAAGAACAGCGATTTCTGTATCATCTTCAATTCTAAAAACTGTTAGTGGTAAACCAATCTCATTATTGAAATTACCAAGAGTTTTTAGAGTATTATACTTAGTTGAAAGTACAGAATAGATTGTCTCCTTTGTACTTGTCTTACCAACTGAACCTGTGATTCCAACTACCTTAAGATTAGTTAGATTGCCTCTATAAAGTGTGGCAAGATCCTTTAGGGCCTGAAGGCTAGATTCCACCTTAATATATGCCCCCTTTGGATTATTTAATTCCTTTTCTGAAATTACGCAAAGGGCGCCCTTATCAAAACAAGAATCAATATAATCATGACCATCACTTCTCTCACCCTTAATGGCAATAAAAAGTCCATCTTCTTCAACTTTTCTACTATCTATTGTAATAGAGCTAACTTCTCTATCTTCAAATGACTCAGGGGCGTAAACTACGCCATTTACAGCCTTAGCCATCTCCTTAACTGTCATGCCCTTCATACTACTTCTCCTTATTAAAAGCCATTAAAGTTTAATTATCTATTAATTGAAAGCTCAACTACCTTCTGAGTTAACTCATCAAAGCTAATTCCAGCTTCGCTTGCCTCATGTGGAAGTAAGCTTGTAGGTGTCATACCTGGAAGTGTATTAATTTCAAGGCAGAAAATGTTATTATTCTCATCAAGTAACATATCAACTCTACCATAAATAGTAACTCCAGCTACCTTTAAGCATTCAACAGCCCAGTGCTGCATCTGCTTTGTAATCTCATCTGAAAGCTCTGCTGGGCAAACATGCTTAGTTGCGCCATCTGCATACTTATTCTCATAATCATACCAGCCCTTTAAAGGAACAATTTCGATTACAGGAAGAGGCTCGCCATTTAATACACCTGCAGAGAACTCTCTACCCTTTACATATTCCTCAACTAAAACTGTATCATCTGATTCAAAGGCATAATCAAGAGCCTTAGATAATTCAGCTTCAGAATTAACGATAGATACACCTACTGATGAACCACCGTTAGCTGGCTTAACAACACATGGATAGAAAGGATTAGCAAATTCTTCACCCTTATGAAGAACAATTCCCTTAGGCATTGGGATGCCATTTGGAACTAATACCTTCTTAGTTAAGTCCTTATCCATAGAAATTGCGCTACTAAGGGAATCTGTACCTGTATACTTAATATCAAGTAATTCAAAAGTACCCTGAATCTTACCATCTTCACCATTAGCACCGTGAAGTCCCATAAATACTACGTCTGCTTCCTTACAAAGCTTTAATACATTAGGACCAAAGAAACCTTCTCTAGTTTCCTTTCTTCTTTCAAGTTCAGCCTCAACATCTGCTGTCTTAGCCTTTAACTCTTCTTCTAGCTTAGCTAAATCGTTCTTCTCTAAAAAGAATCTAATCGCTTCTGCATCATCTATACCATAAAAAACATCAAGGACGTTAGCCTCATGTCCATTTCTTCTTAAACTTTCACATACATAGTGGCTTGTTACCAATGAAATATCTCTTTCTGTACTTGTACCACCTGCTAAAACTACAATCTTCATACATGCCTCCTAGGTCAAATTTTACTTTTCTAAAAATTTTGCACCATGGTCTAATATAGCACTTGATAATAATTTATGCAATAAAGTAAAAATCTTATTAAGTCTGAATTTTTAAGGCTGTTTTATGATAGAATAGGTTAAAGATAATCGGAGGTAGTAAATATGAGAGCAGTAGATTTACATACACATTCAACCTTTTCTGATGGTACTAAAAGTCCAAAGGAACTTCTTGAAATTGCTATAGAGAAAAATCTTGCAGCCATTGCCCTAACAGATCACGACACCCTAGATGGTATTGATGAAGCACTTTTAGCCTGCAAGAAATTAAACGAATCAAAGGAGCATGAGTCTATTGATTCTTTAACAAATGAATCTCATCCTATTGAGTTAATTCCAGGAGTTGAAGTTAGCACTCACTGGGATAAGTGCGAGGTGCATATTGTTGGTTTATTTGTTGACCAGCACAATAAAGAGTTTTTAGACTTTCTAGCGATTCAAAGAAACTCTAGAGTAAATAGAAATATTCAAGTTTGTAAAAATTTTACCGATATCGGTATTCCACTTACATACGAAACTATGTTAGAGCTCTATCCTGATGCTGTTATTACAAGAGCACATTTTGCAGACTATCTTGTAAAAAACGGACATGTAGGAGATAGAAACGAAGCTTTTGATAGATATCTAAATCCTGGAAAGCCTGCCTATGTCTCAAGACAAAAGGTGGACCCTAAAGAAGCTATTAAATATATTCACGGAGCTGGTGGCATTGCAATTCTTGCCCATCCTATTCTTTATCATCTAGGAGATGTTGCTTTAAATAAGTTGGTTTTAGAGCTTAAGGAGGCCGGTCTTGATGGCATAGAGGCACTTTATTCAACTTATAAGCCTGCAGATGAAAGACAAATCAGAGAAATCGCAGCTAAGTATGATTTAATGCTATCTGGTGGTTCTGATTATCACGGGAGTAATAAGCCACATATTGACTTAGGGGTTGGTATGGGTAAGTTATTTATTCCAGAGGAGATTTTAGAGAATTTAAAAGCCTATAAAAATCAAAGAATCTAATTTTACGAAAGGCGCGGTAACTAAGTTTAAGCTTAATTACCACGCCTATTTTTTATCCTTATTCACTTGTGGTCTCCCCACTTTCAGTGCTAGCATTTTCATCATTAGCAGAAATTATAGTTAAAAATTCCTGCAACTTGGAAGAAGCACTTGTAAAGGCATAGACATATTTTACATTGTAGGACTTATCCGCATCCATGTTGCCATGCCAGGTGCAAACCCTTACATCATCTACCACCTCGTTAGTAAAGCTGCCGCTACCATTAGTATAAATCACGGTCTTTTTATAAGTTCCGTCATCTTGCTGGTTGTAATTGGTCTTTTTTGCATTTGCATAACTAATGTGTGTGGCGGAAGCATCCACAGTGGCGGTCATCTCCCAAAGATTAAAGTAGGACTTATCTTCATTTGAAAATATAATCTTAATCTTTAGATAATCACCATCCGGTTCCATATACATACAGGAATAATCCCCGAAATCTCTATATTCACCAACAAATTGCAAAACCTCAATGGGACTTGCCTTAGTAGTCGTCTCTTCTTGTGTTGACTCAGTTTCAGATTCTGTCTCCTCTTCTGATGTGCTTGAAGAACAGCCCCATAAAGAAAAACTAAGCAATAAAAAAAGTGATAAAATCATATACTTTCTCATCTTCATAATCTACTCCTTTTCGAATAATTATGAATTTACTATATATATGATTTTACCACAAATTGTTTATTATAAAAACTATTAAAATGACCTTAAGACTATAATTCTTCTACAACCTGGAAGATATAGAACTTAAGATATAAACTCTCATCAGCTGACCAAAGAATTGGATGGTCTGGTGACTGAGTTCTGTATTCTATCTGACGAAGTCTCTTGTGTACTGATCTAGCAGCTTCGTGGATTGTCTTTGTAAATGTATCTGGGTCCATGAAGTGTGAGCAAGAACATGTGGCAAAATAGCCGCCATCCTTAACTAACTTAAGGCCCTTCATATTGATTTCTCTATAACCCTTAATGGCCTTCTTAATTGTGCTTCTAGACTTTGTAAAGGCAGGTGGATCAAGGATTACTACATCAAAGCTCTCACCCTCTTCTACTAATTCTGGTAATAATTCAAATACATCTGCGCACTTAAAAGTTACAGTGTTTTCAAGGCCGTTTAGCTTAGCATTTTCTCTTGCCTGATTACAACCAAGCTCTGAAGCATCAACACCTATTACTTCCTTAGCTCCTGCAATACCTGCATTAAGTGCAAAGGAACCTGTATGAGTAAAGCAATCTAGGACTCTTGCATCCTTACAGAACTTCTGCATAGCAAGTCTATTGTATTTCTGATCAAGGAAGAAGCCCGTCTTTTGACCATCCTTAACATCCACGTAATACTTAACGCCATTTTCTTCAATTAAGACTTTAGTGTCAAACTCTTCACCAATAAAGCCCTTTGTACGCTTCATGCCCTCTAATTCTCTAACCTTAGCGTCACTTCTTTCATAGACACCACGAATTGGCATGTCTAATTTTTTCAAAGCCTCTTTTACCTTTTCAATAATTACAGGCTTCAAGTTATCAATACCAAGTGCTAGTGACTCTACAACTAAAACATCACTAAACTTATCAATAACAATACCTGGAAGGAAATCTGCTTCTCCAAAAATAAGTCTGCAGCTAGACATATCTACTGTCTTTGTTCTGTAATCAATAGCTGCATTAACTCTTTTCTCAATGAAGGCCTCATCAACATTTCTCTCAAATCTAGATAACATTCTTACTGTAATCTTAGACTTTCTGTTAATAAAACCAATTCCCATAAAGAAGTCGTCAAAGTCATGGACTTCAACTAACTTTCCGTCAACTACGCCTTCAGAAATCTCATCGATTTCATTATCATAAACCCAGGCGCCACCTGACTTAATAGTTCTTCCCTCTCCCTTTTTTAACTTAACATAACCTGTAATTGTAAACATAAAATCACCTACTTAGTATATTTCTCTACTACCTTTGCAAATGTATCATAGGCAGTATCTACGCTTTCACCGTTCCAAATCTTGTGAAGCATTATTTCATATTGAGCATAAATCTCATCAATGCCTGCATACTTAGGCTTGACTATAGATTCTGAATAAATCTTGTGTAAGCTCTTAATAACAGAATCCTTTGAAACATCTCCTCTTGCACAAGCAAGGTTTGAAAGGAGTGTTACATTTGACGCATAATCATAAGAAATTGCCTTAGCAACTGCACGGGCTACATCGTATTCCTTAGAATAAGGATTTACAACAGCCATTGTTGTTGTAGATAAAGCCTGACTTTCAAGGCCGTCGCCTAAACTTGGAATTGCACAAACTCCGTACTTAACTGATGTATCTAGATTCTCAATCTGAGAAGCTGTCATAATTGAGTAAGCCACTCTACCTTCTGTAAATAAAGACTGATACTCATTTAACTTATCTTCATCAGTTGAAAGACCGTACTCTTCCTTTAGTCCCTGATACTCTGTTAAGGCCTTCTTTAGAGCCTCTTCGTTATTAATATAGATATTAGCTGTGTCCATGCTATCGCCTTCAAAACTAATATACTTACTTGCAAATGGATAATTTGTCAATAATCTTGAAGCGTCATAAGCAAATGTCATAGCTAAATTATCTGTTGTCTTAAGACCTGATAGGTCAGAAGCTGGAATCTCATCAAAGCTAGTAACTGCATCTGCATAGACCTTATTATAAACAAGGGCTGAAGTTTCATAAGTCACTGGATAACCATATAAAACATTATTATAAGAAGAAGCCTCAAGACCTGCCTTTCCATAAATGTCCTCAGTATAAATCTTGTCATATTCGTTGTTCTCAAGCATAAGACCTAGTAAATAAGCCTCTTCCACGCTATCTGAAGAACAAAGATAAACATCACAAGCATTGTCATTTCTAATTGACTGGTCGTAAATGTACTGAATATAGTTAGATTCTGAAATCAACTCAGGCTCAATAGTAACCAATTCATTAGTAACATTAAACTGCTTAGCCACATAGTCTAAGTACTTAGTATAAGCATCGTTGTTATACCAAACCTTTACTGTTACTTCCTTTTCAAGCTCTAAGCTCTTAGCCGCAAGGCCTGTCTGTGAATCTGAGCATCCTACTGTTGAAAATATAGTCACAACACTTAGGGCAAGCGCTGCAAATTTCTTTAAAATTTTCATAAATCCCTCCATATTTAAGTTGTAAATTCTAGTATCTATAAAACGGAAACTTTTCCGCAGTTCACAAAATCAAAAAACCTAAGGCACAAATTTTTGCACCTTAGGTATTATACTCTATTCTTAGCTATTTTTACAAGGTTGTTAAGATTTCTTACTATTTCGCCCTTAATAAGTTCTAACTAAAAACACTTTTTTAATTTTTCAATCATCTCGTCAACATTTTCCTTAGTAATCACAAGTGGTGGAACAAATCTGATTACGTTAGTTCCAGCTGAGAAAAGAATAAGTCCATTATCAAGAGCCTTTGAGATTACATCCTTAGGATTGATTGATAGCTGTAAGCCCTGCATTAAGCCCATTCCACGTCTCTCTACTACACAGTCAAACTCACCTACTAATTCCTCTAGGCGTTTTTCAAGATAAGCTCCCACTGTTTTTACATTTTCTAAGACATTATCCTCTTTGAAAATGTCTAGCACCGCGTTAGTTGCTGCAGTTGCAAGAGGGTTACCACCATAAGTAGTTCCGTGATCTCCTGGAACTAGGGCATTAGCCACTTCTTCCTTAGCAAGGAAGGCACCTACTGGAATACCGCAACCAAGAGCCTTAGCAGAAGTAAGAATATCTGGGCAAACACCATATTGCTGATAAGCAAACATAGTACCTGTTCTACCCATACCACACTGGATTTCATCAAGGATAAGTAAAATGCCCTTCTCATCACAAAGCTTGCGAACTTCCTTAATAAAGCTCTCCTTAGCAGGATAAACACCGCCCTCACCCTGAACTGTTTCAAAAAGAATTGCGGCAGTCTTATCATTTACCAAGGCCTTAACGCTTTCGATATCATTAAAATTAGCAAACTTAATGCCAGGAATCATAGGGCCAAAGGCCTCCTGATAGTGCTTGTTTCCTGTAACTGCCAAAGCGCCCATACTTCTACCGTGGAAAGAATGCTCCATGGCAATGATTTCTCCATCAGTGCTGTTATTGTGCTTTAGATAGTAATATTTCTTAGCAAGCTTAATAGCTCCCTCGATTGCCTCAGTTCCTGAGTTTGTAAAGAAAACTCTATCCATGCCTGAAGCCTCAGTAATAGCTTTAGCTGCCTTAATGGCTGGCTCATTGTAAAAATAATTAGAAGTGTGAATTAGATTATCCACCTGAGCTTTAATAGCATCGTTATATTTTTTATTATTGTAGCCTAGGGCAAATACAGCAATACCTGCACCAAAGTCTAAATACTTCTTACCTTCTCTATCGTAGAGATAAACTCCATCGCCCTTTTCAAGGCAAATCTGATAACGATTGTATGTATGAAAAAGCTTCTCATCTCCAAGCTTTAAAAGTTCTTTAGTCTCCATAAAAATCTCCTTTATTTAGCAAACAATGTCTGCATTATAGAATTTCTCTGCCTCTTCTGAAAGAATGGCTGTACCAATACCTTTATTAGTAAAGATTTCAAGAAGTAAGCAATGTGGAATACGGCCATCTAAAATATGGACTCTTGATACTCCATTTTCCACAGCATCAATACAGTTATTAAGCTTAGGAAGCATGCCACCACCAATTGTGCCAGAAGCAAGTAAATCCTTAGCTTCTGTTGTTGAAAGCTCAGAAATAAGGGAATCCTTATCATTAAAATCTCTATAAACCCCTTCAATATCTGTTAAGAAAGCTAACTTTTCAGCCCCTACTGCTCTAGCAATAGCGCATGCTGCATCATCAGCATTGATATTATAAGCATGGTGATCATCACCAAAACCGATTGGGCAAATTACTGGTAGGAAATCATCCTTTAAAAGTGAGTGAATAAGAGTTGTATCAACGCTTTTAATGTCACCAACGAAACCAATATCTTCACCGCCGGATAACTTCTTGTCAACTCTTAACATACCACCATCTTTACCACTAATACCGCAAGCCTTAATACCAAGTTCTTCAAGAAGAGATACAAGGCTTTTATTAACCTTATTTAGAACCATTTCTGCGATTTCCATAGTTGGCTCATCTGTAACTCTAAGGCCGTTAATAAACTTTGGCTCCATGCCTGATTTCTTAACCCATGAGCTAATTTCCTTACCACCACCATGCACGATAATAGGCTTAAAACCTACAAGCTTAAGTAGTGCAACATCTTGAATTACCTTTCTTTTTAAATCCTCATCCACCATTGCTGAACCGCCATATTTTACAACAATGATTTTACGATTAAACTTCTGAATATAAGGCAAAGCCTCAACTAAAATCTGAGCCTTATATAACTCTTCCTTCATGTCTATTGTAGTCATTTTCTTTTCCTTCCTTTTCCCATATTTGATTCTCTTGAAAATGTAACTAGGTCTTTTTAGTTTTCCTCTAACTTGAGTGCCTAACGGTCTTCGTTAACTTACAAAGACTAAATTAACTTCTATAATCTGCGTTAATCTTTACATAGTCAAAAGTTAAATCACAGCCCCATGCAGTTGCGTCATATTCCCCATCTTTAACATCACAAATTGCAACAACTGGATTTTGTGAAAGAATCTTAGTTGCCTCATCCTCACTATAATCTGTAGCAACCCCATCCTTTACAATCTGTAGCTTACCTGCAGCACTTTCAAAGAAAATGTCCACCTTCTCAGGATCAAACTCAGCCCCTGAATAACCAAGAGCACAAAGGATTCTACCCCAGTTAGCATCATGTCCAAAGATTGCTGCCTTAGTTAAATTAGAAGTAATAACAGACTTTGCTAAAATCTTCGCATCCTGCTTTGTCTTTGCATTTTTAAGCTGACATTCAAAAAGACAAGTAGCACCCTCGCCATCTCCTGCGATTTTCTTTGAAAGATCAGTTAAAACATAGGATAAGCCTTCATAGAAATTCTTGTAATCCTCATTTTTAGATACAATTTTCTCATTATTAGCCAAGCCATTAGCCAAAACTAAAACTGTATCGTTAGTAGATGTATCCCCATCAACAGAAATCATGTTAAAGGAATCATCTACAATAGCTGATGTAGCTTCCTGAAGTAACTTCTTATCAATTGCAGCATCAGTAGTAATAAAGCAAAGCATTGTAGCCATGTTTGGATGAATCATACCAGCACCCTTACACATACCACCAATAGTAACTTTCTTTCCAGAAAGTTCCACTTCAACTGCCACTTCCTTAGGCTTAGTATCAGTAGTCATAATAGCAACAGCAGCTTTGTTAGCAGCCTCTCTAGTCTCCTCTAAACTAGGGGCCATAGCCTTAATACCATTGCAAATCTCTGTCATAGGAAGCTGTGCACCAATAACACCTGTAGAAGCCACTAAACAAGAATTAACAGGCACTGAAAGTGCCTCACTAATAGCCTCAGCCTCCATAAGACAAGCATCGTCGCCCTCTTTACCAGTACAAGCATTAGCAACACCAGAATTAATAACTACGGCTCTAGCTAAATCCTCACTATAAACTCTTGCCTTATCCCATTTAACAGGCGCTGCAAAAACCTTGTTTAAGGTAAATGTACCAGCTGTAACACAGCCAACTTTTGAAAAAATGAAAGCCATATCATCTTTAGTAGAATTCTTCTTTATCCCAGCATGAGTGCTAGCAGCAGCAAAGCCATTAGCTGCAGTAACACCACCATCAATAATCTTAACCATATTTCCTCCTATATAATCACTCTTTTTTATTTATCCGGTAGGCAACAGCAAAGCGCTTTGCCGGTAGGTAAACAGCGTAGCGCATTTGCCGTATGGTATCGCTTCCCGGTAGTTCCTCATTCCCGGTAGGCAACAGCGTAGCGCTTTGCCGGTAGGTAAACAGCGTAGCGCATTTGCCGTATGGTATCGCTTCCCGGCTGTTTATCATTCCCGGTAGGCAACAGCGTAGCGCTTTGCCGTATGTTTATCGCTTCCCGGCTATTCCTCATCCCCGGTAGGCAACAGCGTAGCGCTTTGCCGTACACTATCTCCTCCCGGCTATTCCTCATTCCCGGTAGGCAACAGCGTAGCGCTTTGCCGTAAAATATCACTTCCCGGCTGTTTCACATATCCGGTAGGCAACAGCGAAGCGCCTTGCCGTACACTATCACTCCCCGCTTGTTTAATTCCCGGATTGACTCCCGCCTCCGACGGGAGTTCCTCATCGCCGGGGGTGTTGTGTGGCGGTAGCAGGGGTGAAGCAGAGATGATTTTTTGGAGCCTTCTAAGGCCGTCGGCACTAGTTTTCCCTTCTTCACCAAGGAAGCGAAAGCTTCCACTTGGGGAAGAGCAAGGGAAAACTAAGTACCGCTACGAGCCTTAGAGCGCGCAAGCCTGCTCCCAAAAAATCAGACTCTGCGCAACCCTGCGTCCACCACCCCCACACACTCTCCCGGGGATTACGGAAATAACGGAGCCATCTTTAGCCCCTCGTTCTCTTCAAACCCAAACATCAAATTCATATTCTGAACTGCCTGTCCTGCAGCTCCCTTCACCAAATTATCAAGAGCACCCATCATAATAAGTCTCTTAGTTCTTGGCTCAATCTTAAATCCAATATCTACAAAGTTGCTACCCTCAACCCAACGAGTCTCAGGGCAAACATCCTTTTCAAGTACTCTAATAAAGAACTCTTCACCATAGTATTTATCGTAAACTGCCTTAACCTCTTCGTAACTAACTTCCTTTGTAAGATTTGCATAAGCAGTTACCAAAATACCTCTATTCATAGGTACAAGATGAGGTGTAAAAATAAGCTTAATATCGTCTCTATTAACAGCGTAGCCTAGCTGCTCTTCAATTTCTGGTGTGTGTCTATGAGTTCCAACGCCATAAGCCTTCATGCTTTCGTTAACCTCACAGAAAAGGTTATTAACCTTAGCTCCACGACCAGCACCTGAAGTACCACTCTTTGCATCAATAATAATTGTATCTGGATCAATGATTCCTTCCTTAACCATTGGATATAATGTAAGAATTGATGTAGTTGTGTAGCAACCAGGATTAGCAATAATTCTTGTATTCTTATTTACCTTATGTCTATTAATTTCGCAAAGACCATAAACTGCTTCATTAATGAACTGTGGTGCCTTATGTTCAATCTTGTACCACTCCTCATAAGTCTTAACATCCTTTAATCTAAAGTCTGCTGATAAGTCAATGATCTTTGTTCTTGATAAAATGTCTTCATTAACTAAAGAAGCACATAAGCCCTGTGGTGTTGCTGTAAAGATAACATCAACTTCCTTTGCAAGTGCATCCATGTTATCGTCTAAACATTTTGCATCAACAAGTCTAAACATATTTCTATATACATCAGAATATTTTTGATCAATGTAACTTCTTGAGCCTAACCAAACAATTTCCACATCCTTATGTCCTAATAATAATCTGACAAGTTCATTGCCAGCATAACCAGTCGCGCCTATAATTCCTACTTTTACCATAGTTTGTCGACCTCCCATGCATAATATTCATAATGAATGAATAAATATTCATTCGATAAGTTTCATTATAGCAAGTTTTTTTCAGATGTAAAGGGGTTTTGACTAAAATTAATAATATGCATAAATATTCAAAAATAATGCATAAAAATACAAAATATACATTTTTTCTATTGCATTTTGAAATAATGTGGTATATCATAATGAACAAGAAGTTAGTTATTGCCGATAATAATTAACTTTTAGAATAGACAGGGAAACCTAACCCGTATTTTTTGGAGGAAAGAAAATCATGAAAGAGAAAGTTATTTTAGCTTATTCAGGCGGACTTGATACAACTGCCATCATTCCTTGGTTAAAGGAAAATTTCGATTATGAAGTAATTTGTGTTTGTGCTGACTGTGGTCAGGAAGAAGAGTTAGATGGCTTAGAGGAAAGAGCTATTTCATGTGGCGCTAGCAAGCTCTACATCGAAGATTTAACTGATGAATTCTGTGATGATTATATTGTTCCATGTGTTCAGGCACATGCAGTATATGAGAATAAATATTTACTTGGTACTTCAATGGCAAGACCTCTTATTGCTAAGAGATTAGTAGAAATTGCTCGTAAGGAAGGCGCTACAGCAATTTGTCATGGTGCTACAGGTAAGGGTAACGATCAGATCAGATTTGAACTTACAATTAAGGCTCTTGCACCAGATATCAAGATTATTGCAGCTTGGAGAAATGAAAAGTGGACAATGCAGTCTCGTGAGGATGAGATTGAATATTGTAAGCAGCATGGAATCAACCTTCCATTCTCAGCTGACACAAGCTACAGCCGTGATAGAAACATTTGGCATATCAGCCATGAAGGTCTCGAACTTGAAGATCCTGCAAATGAGCCAAACTACGATCATTTACTTGTATTATCTCAGACACCTGAGAAGGCTCCAGATGAAGGCGAATATGTAACAATCGACTTTGAAGCAGGTGTTCCAAAGAAGGTTAACGGTCAGGCTATGAAGGTTTCTGATATTATTAGAACTCTTAATAAGCTTGGTGGTAAGCATGGTATTGGTATCATCGATATCGTTGAAAACCGTGTAGTTGGTATGAAGTCTCGTGGTGTTTATGAAACTCCTGGTGGAACAATTCTTTACGAAGCACATCAGCAGCTTGAAGAATTAGTTCTTGATAGAGATACAACAACAATGAAGCTTGACATGGGTAACAAGTTTGCTCAGATCGTTTACGAAGGAAAGTGGGAAACTCCTCTTCGTGAAGCTTGCCAGGCATTCATCGAGTCTACTCAGAAGAATGTAACAGGTCAGGTTAAGTTCAAGCTCTACAAGGGTAACATCATCAAGGCAGGAACAACATCACCATATTCACTTTACAATGAGTCAATCGCTTCATTTACAACAGGTGACCTTTATGATCATCACGATGCAGAAGGCTTTATCAACCTCTTTGGTTTATCACTTAAGGTTCGTGCTATGAAGGAAGCTGAGAATAATAAGTAATTATCCGATTTTTAGGAAAATGTGTCTAATAGGGAAATAGATTTATAGAAAAATGTACGTAAATAAAGCACTAGGAAATTTTGAGAAATCAAGCTTTCCTAGTGTTTTTTTGATGTTTGTGAGAGAGGCTTAATCATTTGTGTGTAGTTCTAGCTAGAAGCTGTGCCTTTCTAAACGCTTTAAGCCTACTATAGTCACAAGTTACTAATTAGGGATTTTATAAGCTTCTGGCTTTGTGCCTTTCCGGGAGATTACAAGCTTTATCAGGCACCAAAGAATTCTTCTGTAAGTCCCGGTTCCTCATCATTTCCGAAGCATTTGTGCCTATGATTTAAGTAAGCTCTATATTTAAGCACAGTTTTTCAAGCTCTCAAAAAATCGCTTGTGACTTTTTCTAAGCAATCCTCTGATTTAAGCACAAGATTCCCTATTTTTCTTGTATCTAACCTTCTTTCTTAAAATTTCCTGTGCCTTTTTTCAGAGTAATTGAAAGTTACAGCCAAATCATGTCCTTTTTTTACAATTTCACTTGTGACCCTTTTGCAATGATTCAGTAAAATAAGTCAAAACAAGCTTATCAGGGGGCGAGAAAAGGCTGAAAAGCAGCACTTTCCGGGAGTATATAACCTCCATAAGGCAAAAAAGAATTCAAAAAAACCGCAGGGCCAAGCCCTGCGGTAATATTTAAAAATAAACAAAACAGAATTATTAAAACTTAGATTTAAGGAATCTCTTCCATAACTTAAAATGCAAATCGCATTCTTATCTTATTCGTAAAGTGGGTACTTATCTGTAAGACCCTTAACAAGTTCCATAGCCTTAGCCTTATTAGCATCAACATCGTCAACAAGGAGAGCAATAGCTTCTGCTACTACATCCATATCAGCTTCGTTGAAGCCTCTAGTTGTAACTGCTGCTGTACCAAGTCTGATACCGCTTGTTACAAATGGAGAAGCTGGATCGTTAGGAATTGTGTTCTTGTTACATGTAATGTTAGCTGCATCAAGAAGCTTTTCAACTTCCTTACCAGTCTTATTCTTAGAAAGTAAGTTAACTAACATAAGATGGTTATCTGTACCACCTGAAACAAGATCAAAACCTCTGCTTGTAAGACCGTTAGCAAGTGCCTTAGCGTTCTTAACTATATTTTCAGCATATACCTTGAAACTTGGATCAAGTGCTTCCTTTAAGCAGACAGCCTTAGCTGCAATAACGTGCATTAAAGGACCACCCTGTGTACCTGGGAATACTGACTTGTTAAGCTTGTGCTCTTCAGCAAATTCCTGTGATGATAAAATCATACCACCTCTTGGTCCACGAAGTGTCTTATGTGTTGTAGTTGTTACAACATGAGCATATGGAATTGGGCTTGGATGAGCACCACCAGCTACAAGACCAGCAATATGTGCCATATCAACAAAGAGGTAAGCACCAACTTCATCTGCGATTTCTCTAAATCTCTTAAAGTCAATTGTTCTAGCATAAGCAGAAGCACCTGCGATAATCATCTTAGGCTTGCATTCCTTAGCAATTCTTTCAACTTCATCATAATCAATAAATCCATCAGCTGTAACACCGTAAGGAACGATGTTAAAGTAGCTACCAGAAATATTAGCTGCTGAACCGTGTGATAAATGTCCACCACAGTCAAGGCTCATACCCATAACTGTTTCACCTGGCTTAACAAGTGCATAGAACACTGCCATATTAGCCTGTGCACCTGAATGAGGCTGAACGTTAACGTATGTACAACCAAAAAGCTTCTTAGCTCTTTCAATTGCTAAGTTTTCAACTACGTCAACATATTCACATCCACCGTAATATCTCTTAGCTGGGTAACCTTCAGCATACTTGTTAGTAAGTGGGCTTCCCATAGCAGCCATAACAGCCTTGCTCACTAAGTTCTCAGAAGCAATAAGCTCAATATGACTTCTCTGTCTTGCAAGTTCATCATCCATAGCCTTAGCTAAATCTGGATCAAAACTTGACACTTCATTAAATGAATACATACAAATCCTCCCAAATTGTGATTCATAAAGACTCTCTAGGTTTAAAAGTCCTTACGATTATTTATATTATAATAACTAGAGTTCATAAGTCAATTAATTTTAAAAGTATATAAGAAAGCCAAAACTCATTTTTTTAGTTTT
>JAEEGI010015086.1_pt1 | contig 16137 bp, 13 predicted proteins | sample 8958751 | NCBI WGS metagenome assembly JAEEGI01 (sample SAMN16246545, study PRJNA631951) | gut metagenome | biome: gut microbiome; feature: rumen; material: KS-attached | host: Bos | place: Iran: Karaj | collected 2018-10
TCGGCGGTCGGAAAACCGCCGCCGCCGCGTCCGCGAAGCTTGACCTGTTTGAGCAGAGCGATAATCGCTTCGGGCGTGAGGTTCCGTGCCTTCTCAAAAGCCAGCAAACCTCCGCCTTTGCGGTAATCGTCGATCGATTCCGGCGACGCCACGCCGCTGTTGCGCGTCACCAGACGCGTTGCGTTGACGAACGTGTCCATCGGCGTCGCCGCGCTACACGCGCACGTGTGGCGGCTATAGAACCGATCGAGGAACCGTTTGCTTTCCCAGGAGATTCGCCTGATGCCGCCTGTCGGCTTGAAATGGTTGTTCAGCAGCGCGTGGACATCTGTCTCCTTGACGCGGTCGTAGTGATAGACCGCATCGGCACAGACCACCGAGACAATCGGCGCACGATAGGACATGCCATGGCATCCGACCTCCTTGACCGAGACCGGCAACCGCTCGTCACGGCAGGCACGGGTGAGCGCCTCGAAGATACGGTCGCTTCCCGCCGCCCGGCAGGACGAGCAGCGGCAAACGCGAATCTCCGCCTCGGTTCCGCCGGCGACCGGATTGGCGGCGGATGATTCCTCGGCGCTCGACATCCGCAGAAACTCTTCGAGAATACGGGGAATGTCATCGGGCGTGACGTGACCGAAAATGTGGCGGTCGATCTGAACGGCTACCGCCAGCATGCAACAGCCCAGACACGCAACCTTGCTGAGCGTGAAGAGACCGTCTTCCGAGGTGTCCTCATCGGGTGCGAGTTCGAGGTACTCGGCAAATGCATCGTAAAGTTTTTCCGCGCCCTTGACATAGCAGGCCGCGCCGATGCAAACCTTGATCTGGTGCTTGCCGCACGGCTTGAAGCGAAACGCCTGGTAAAAGGAGGCAACGCTGATGATCCTGTTGACTGGTATTTCGAGTTGCCGCGAAAGCTCCGACAGCGCGTCGGGGGCGAGATAGCGGTCCCGGCGCTGAAGACGGATCAGCTCTGGAAGGAGCGGATGGATCATCATGGTTCCGCCTCCAGGCAGACCAGTTCATTCGCTCCGGTGCGTACAATCACGTTTCCGCCGGAGAGCGCCGGAACGGCGAAAAGCTTCGTCTTCATCGAATACTTCGCCTCGACGGTCAGCTTCTCCCGCGTGGCGGAGAGCAACAGCAGGTCGCCGTCCAGATTTGCGGCTATGATCTTGCCCCCGACGGCCACGGGCGACGCGTAGAAACCGTTGTCGAAGTTCTCCTCGAAGAGTTCCTTGCCGTCTTTCGCATCGATGCCCAAGACGCTTCCGCCGCTCGTGAAAAGGATATAGAGGTCGTTGTACAACACGGCCGAGGCGACGTCAGGGGCGGGCGTATCCTCATTCTTGAAGAGGATCTTTCCATCGGTTGCCGAGAAGGCACCGGTGAACGCGCCGGTATTCGAGAAGTAGAAGATGCCGTCCCGGACGGAACCGGAAGTTGCCACCTCCCCGCCCATGCACTCCTGTCGCCAAAGCGACTCGCCCGTCTGCGCATCATACGCCTCGGCCGTCTTGCAGCCCGCCGTGAAGACAATCGCCTTGCCGTTGGCCACCCACGCCACCGGACTCGACCAGGACGGCGCCGCGTCCCTCTTCTTTTCCCATAGCGTCTCGCCGTTCAGGACATTGAAGGCGTAAATGGTCTGGACTTCATTGAGATCATACTGGACAATCAGCCGGTCGCCCAACAACAAGGGCGACGAGGCATAGCCGTAATTGACGTCAGGATAAGGAAGCTGTTTTCGCCAGATCGTCTCGCCCGCATGCGAGCAGCAGACCATTTCGCCGGTGCCAAAAATCGCATAGACCCGTTCCGCGTCAACACAAACGGTTGGCGGGGCGAGACCGGTATCCTCCGATGCTTTCGGGATCCGCGGAGCCTTGTCGCACACCACGCGCCATTTCTCTTTTCCCGTCTGGACATCGTAACAGTAAAGAGTCCGCGCTTTTTCATCCGCACCCGTGAGAAAGATCCTGTCGTTCCAAACTACCGGCGAGTTGAAACCCGGCGAGGCAATGGCGGTCTTCCACTTTTCGCGGAACCGCCAATTGGCGGGAAGCGCATTCCGGTTGGGCAGCAGCGAACCACGGAACTGCGGCCACTGGCGCGTCTCCGCCTCGAGCGCATCGGCAAGGGCCGGCGGTTGAGCAACAGGCGCTGGAGGTTGAGCGGCGGAGGACGGCGTTGGCTTTTCGGCGGATTGAGGAACAACGGAAGTCTCCTGCTTGGGAACGGGCGTCTGGGCCACGGTCGCCATTTCGGGTTGGGGCGGTGCTGCAGGACGATCGGGCAAGCGGCGTATGTAGATGAGAACAGAAAATAGAGCGACCACCCCGCAGATGGTGGTGGCGATCAGTCCGCCGCTGTCCTGTTCTGGCGACGAGCCTTTCGGGACGACAAGTTCCGGTGGAAGGAAGAAACGTTCAGCACCCAGCAGAATGCAGAGCACCAGCAATCCGACGCCCAGGAGCCGAAGTCCGAACCGCCGTTTGTCATGCGTCTGGAAATAGGTGGAACGGTAGATGAAATCCATTTCGCGGGCGAGCGCGGCGAGTTTCGGGTTGGACATGTCCTGCTGCTTCAGCAACTCCAGCTGCTCGCGTCCCGCAGTGAGAACCTGATCGCCCCGAATGGCGTCATGGAGCACGTGCAGGCCCAAGCAGATCAAAAAGATCACGGCGACTCTTTGGAGGGAACGGAAGGTTGAACGCATCGCGTGGTTGTTCATGTGGTGGTTCCCTTTCTCGCTTCGCGTTTGCGGTTCAGCGGACACGCCGCATAGCACCGTCCACAGCAGTAACAGAGCGACTGGTCTATCGTGTACGAGCTAGATTCCCTGCGGCGGCGGGCTTGAGCGATCAGCTCGGCCATCACCGCACCCGCCAGAAGGACGCCCGCTAGCGGCATTCCCCAATCGAAGATGTGTCGGGCCAGAGCGACTTCGTTTTGGAGCTGGGCCAGCGGAGTGCCGGAGGCCTCGAACGCCTCGACCGCGTCGCTGGTCCTGTGGGCCTCGATATCGGCAAGCAAATGGACTGCTGGATGGGCCGCGCTGATCACCGGCGCCGCGACCCAGCCGAGAACCCCGCCCAGGCAGAGCGCAAGCGGCACGGCGGCAATAAGCCGCGAAAGCCGCCGTATACCGAGCGTCTGCGCCTCGGGCGTAGGCGCGCTTTCTGGCGGGAGGATGGCGCCGTTTGGACACCCCTGTTCGCACAGCCGGCAGGTGATGCAGGTTTGTGCAGTCACCGAAGGCGTTTTCCATGAAACCAAAGAGAAGAGCCGCAGCAAAACGCCGTATGGACAAACATACCGGCAAAACGGACGGGAGACGAACAGCCCCAGCACGAGAAAGGCGACGGTGGGGATGGAGCAACTCCACAGGAAAAGCGGCAGATATGGATCAAGCGAACAGAGCGGAAAGGCCATGCCAGCCACAACGGTAACCACGACAAGGAGGAAGAGCGCGATCGGAATAAGCCGCAAGGCGCGATCAACATGCAACGGAATCTGAATCGGCTTCCAAAGCAGCAACTCCTGAACGGCGCCCAGCGGACAGGCCCCCGCGCAGAAAAGCCGTCCGAACAGGAGTGCGGCAGCGAGGGGAATCGCAAACAGAAGAAGCAGCCCGTACCCCAACGGCTGGCCGTGGACAAATGCGGCGAGCAGATTCTGAAACATCCCTACGGGGCATGGACAGGCGGTGAAGAGAAAACCGAAAATCACAACCCCCGCCAGTGCCAGGAGGCGCATCGCCTTCGAAGAACGCCAGCGGTAAAAACAGAGGCCGGACACCACGAGAAAAATCAACAGGGCACTCACCCGCCAAGCGATCGGATCCCGAACCAACGTTTCCAGTTGAATCTGCGGCACGGTATAGTTGTCGAACTCGGGCGCAGGGAAGCGGGCTTGAGCCAGGAAGGGAATCATGTCTTCACCTCCTGCGGACGCTTGAAGATGTAAGGCTTATCGGCAGGCACGCGGACAACCGCATGGGATGGGCAGATTTCGGCGATGCGGCATTGGTTGCACTGCTTGCAGAGTCCCTGCCTGATTTGAAGAAAGAGCGACCCGTTCCCAAACGCCGCGCACCCCTTCACGCACCGGCCGCATCCAATGCATGCCGATTCATCGATGGTGTATTCGAAATAGGGATCTTCAATGTACTTGCGCTTGATGGCGTCAGTCGGGCAGCGCAGATTCTCGGCTGCGGTGTCGAACTTGACCCGTTTGTCCTGATAATACCCGCTGCAGAAAAGGCAGTACCCGCAGGCTGCGTATTGGTGGACGCACTTCACGGCGGAGCGTCCAAGGACGCAGGCGGTCTCGCACTTGCCGCACTGAATGCATTTATCCGGATCGATCTGCCACAGGAAGGCGGGCTTCCTGCTTTTTCGTTTCCCGGCGAGCCAAAGAAAAGGAGCCAGCAGCCCACCGCCGAACAGCACTCGCAGAAATTTACGCGTCGAAATCATAACGCACCTTCCAATGGCTACGCCGAGCGGCGTCATACAGATGGACAACACGCTTTTCCCGGTAGAGGTAGTAGTCGTGTTCGGAAAACGAGAGATCGTTGGCAAGCTCCTGTTCCAACGCACCAGACGGGGCGTAGATGCGGACAAGGCGCGTGCCCTTCTCCATCGTCACGAAGCGGCCGCCAGCCAGCGCAGCGAAACGAACTGGATTGCAGCAGCCGCCAAAAGGCTCCGTCGGTTGCCACGACGCTATGAAACGGCCAGTCTGCGGATCGAGCCGTTCCAGGCGTTTGCGGCCAACGTTGGCCACCCAAAGTTCGCCGTCAGGCGAAAGGTCGATGGGGAACGCCGCGCCGGGAATGATGAACCGATCCTCGCCGTTGGACTCCCAGACAAGACGGCCGGTCGCCACATCATAGGCGCAGACGGTCTTCTTTTTCCGATCGACGCTGAAGCGGAGCGCACCCAGCTGAGGGTCGGAGGGATGCAACGCCGCATCGGGCAAGGGGAAAGGCTTTTCCTGCGGAATCGCGCGAAGACGCGGTCTGCGTCTGAAAAGAAACGCGCCCAGAACCCCGAGGGCGAATAGTCCCGCTAAAAAAAGACGCCGTTCTCGATTGGAGAATGTCATGGTGTGCGTTCCTTTCTGAGATCAAGACAGGCAAGCGACTTGGAGTCGCGAAGGATCATGAGTCCTCCTGCCAAGGCAATCGGTCCCCACGCATCGACGCCGGGCAGAACCTTGTGCCGCGCCAGGCGGGTGAAGGTTTTTCCTTCAAAGCCGAAGACATGGAGCACGCCGTCGTCGTCGACAATCCAGAATGCGTTGTCGGCGAACAAGTACGGGCCGAGACCGAACCGGTTCTCCTTGCCGCTAGAGGCGGTGACCGCCGGAAGCGTATCCGCATTCGCCGCGACCAACTCCGCACGCAGCGCCCCGGCGTCTTTAGGCTGAATCGTAAAAAGCGTTCCATCGATGAGCAATGGGGTCTGCTGCTCCGATGCAGGGCCTTGAGTCGGTTTCCACTGCTTGTCGAGCGTGGCGGTGATTTGTCCGTTGGCCTCCTGGAGGGACAGAATCGCCGAGCCCGCACCATAGCCGGCGGTCAGGAAGAGCCGGTGGTCATCAAGCGCGACAGGTGTCGGCGCCCAGACTGCAGGCTTCCACGCCGTCGAACGCCAGAGGGGCTTGCCGTCGCGGTCACAGGCGGCGATGCCGCCGAGAGCGGCGTAGACGTAGCAGTCGCGGTTGAGCAGTTTTGCGGAAAGGATCGAGGCGTGGGACATCTTGAACGCCCCGTCGTTCGGGAGTTCCCAGACGGTATTTCCGGTCTTGAGGTCGAACGCCGCAACCAGAACCTTCTCGCCCCCGATGCCGAGGATGACCTTGTTGTCGTCGATTAAGGGACACTGTCCGGCGTACCATTGCGGCACCTCGCACTTGTATGTCGCGACGAGGTCGCAGCTCCAGAGCAAGTCGCCCGACCGTGCGTCCACCGCCATCACGTGTCCGGCTGGGCCGAGGCTCACAACGACGTTGTCCGCATACGCGGGAACGGTCCGAGATTTGCCATGGTTGCGCCGGATAGGGTTTTTGTAGCTTCGCCGCCAGAGTTCCGCACCGGAGAGAAGATCGAAGCAACGCAACGCGTCTGCGTTCTTTTCCTCCCAGTAGTCCAACACGTACACGCGGTTTTCGGCGATAATCGCTCCGGCGTATCCCTCGCCGAGATCGGCACGCCACAAGACTTTCGGTCCGGAATCACCCCAACTTTTGGACAAGGGCAGTGTGTCGCGAACAAGATTGTCGCGGTTTTTGCCCCGAAAACAAGGCCATGCCGCTACGATAGATGCGGCTGGCTGATTAGTTTTGAACAGCGTGAAGTTCTCTCCAATGCGAGTTTGGTTAGTTTTGACAACACGGTTTTCCGAGCCGTCACGCTGTTCCGTCGCATAGCCAATGGACCGCGGCGAACGATAGTCAACATAGAGCCATAGACCGACGCAGGAGGCGACGATGGCGAGCGTCTTCAAAACGATGGGAATAAGCATCACCGCCGGCCACCGTTTGCCGGTGGCCGGATCCGATGATTGGATATTCCTATTTTCTTCAGTCATTTTGTTTCGCTCGTGACCATCAAGTTTCAAACATGCAATGGAAAGAACCCCTCAAGAGCATTGAGGAAAGTATACACTTTCCTGTGTCAGATTGCAACACGACTACCGCAATAAATCAAAACGCCTAAAAGGCGGCTTTCCCAGTTAGCTTTGATGAGGTCGTCCGGCGTTACCGCAGCCGTGAGATTACGGTGCGGACCGCCGCAAGCCTCTGCGGCATGTCCCCTACGTCCTTCTGGCGGAAGAGTAGAGGATCGCGTTAGGTGTTCCAACCTGACGCGAACACGGCATCGATGTCGCGGCGGGAGTACAGGATTCTACCGACGGAAACAACTTCGTCCCTTGCGACGTAATAGACACAGTAGTTTCCGACGTCCATCACGCGAACACCTTGTGAAGCAAGCGGTTCGCGCGGATAGGGACGAAATCTGCTTGGCATTTCGTCAAGGGTGGCAATTTCAGAAAGAATCCGACGAAGTACGTTCCTGGCGTCGTCTGGCGACCTCAGTTCAAACGCAATATAGGCATAGATGTCACGTAGATCCTGATATGCAGCATCTGCGATCTCGATGTTCCAACTCACAATCCAAACTCCTGCGCAAGATCCGCCCGTGCTTGCGCAAGGGAACGTTTGCGCCCTGCCGCTATGTCGTCAAAACCTCTGGCGACTTCCGCATCGAGCTTGGCATCCGTCAAAGTGGCGGCATTCATGAGCGAACGAGACGGATACTGCACTGCGAAAGGCAGACCACGGTGAATCACTATCTGCCGATAGAACATGTTGATGGCGTTCGAGACGGGAACCCCGAGTCCGCTTAGAATCGACTCGGCCTCGTTTTTAAGCTCTGGCTCTATCCTCGCATAGAGATTTGCGGTCTTTGTCATTGTCTTTTTCTCCATTTGGCGACTTAAATTATAACAGATTGTATTTGCAATCGCAATACAACTCGCGCAGAAAGGATATGCTACATCTAATTTCAATCCATTGCTCAAAGTAGGTTGCCCATCTGGGGCTTGTTTCTCGCGGCGCGCGCCGCTACCGGAACGACCTGCCACGCAAGGTGCCGCGACGGGGCTCTGTCTGTTTCAGTCTATGTCTGCTTTTCCTTCTGCTTTTCCTATGCGGGTACAGTAAAAATTCGTGGTTCGCGGTTCGTGATTCGTGGTTCGTGGGGTTGGTGGGCATCGCCTATGCGCGGCGGAAGATGACTGCAGGCGTGAAGCAGGAAAATGGGGGCGTAAAGTTCCTCGCTATACCAGAGATGGGCGAAATAGAGACCGATCGGCTCGGGTGGAATGGTTTCTGGATGGCGAACGTACGGGGCGATAAACCGTGCGGCACGCTGGAGTGCCGGGCCGGCATCCGGATAACCGGCAAGCGCCGAAATGCAACGCGCGGTGAAACAGAGATAGTCGGTTTCCGAGTCGACAGACCCCCAACCGCCTGACGGGTGCTGGTGGGCGAGCAGATAGTCGCGCGCCTTTGCGAGAAAAGTGAACGATTCACCCGCGAGGTGTTCCAGCACGACGGCCGATCCGTAGATGGGCGCGGATTTGTCTTCCGCCCGCTGGTCGCCGAACCAAAGGGGCAGAAACGAACCATCGGGCCGCTGTGCCTTTTGGAGAAAACCGACACACCGGCGCATCGCCCGCTGAATCTGTTTTCGGAGCGGATCTTGCAACAGAGGTGCGTACAGCGAAAACGCCTTATAGGCGTGCGCGGTAAGATCCGGACAACTCCGGTCGAAAGGCAATTTGCCCCACCCTTTGCAGAACGTGGGGAATCCGCCATCGCGATTCTGGAGATGCAAGAGCCAGCGAAGTCCCGCGAGGACCGTCGAGGAGGCACCTTCACCCACGGCATGCAGCGCGATGAGCGCGGCCGGCGTGTCGTCTGCATCGGGAACGCCGCCGGAATGCGTGGTCCACGCCCATCCTCCCGGTTCCGAGCGGGTGAATGGATGGAGCGTCTGGGTCTGATGCGAGACCAGAAGCGTGCGGAAACGGTTTTTCTCCTGATCGTCCAAATAGGGCGCGAGCGCGCGGACGGCAAGGGACGTGACCCATTGGCGCAGGTCGCGGTCAATCGGCCACGCGCCGTTTTCCCGTTGGGTTTCAAGCAAAAAGCGAATGGCGAGACGGGTGACCGGATGATCTGACAATTTCGCCGCGCTGAGACAGATCGCGACGAAACCCGTCAGGGGAGCGGCCTCTAAAAATCCACCGTCCTCCGGCTGCTTGGCCGTCAGGACACGCAGGGCTTTCCCACGCGCCTTGCCACGGATGCGTGAAATGACGCCCTGTCCGGCATGTGCGAGTTGCGCCAATCCGATGGCAATCAACGCGGGGATCGCGTAACTGACAACCGGAAGGCGGAGATACTTGAACACCCCTTCGGGAAGCAACGCGACCTCAAAGGGGAAACGGGGCATCGCCCGCCATGCGGCGTCCGCATCGGGGAAAAATCCCGCAGCAGTCGCCAATGCAAGTAACGGCACCGAAAAGGTCAGGTCTTTTCCGTAGGCGGCCAGCAGCCCTTTTCTGACCGAAGCGAAGTCCAACCCGCCGAGGTTTGCCTTAAGGAACTCCCGGGCGGGCCGGAGCCGTTCGGGCGGAACACCGACACAGGTGAGCGCGACGGTGGCAAGAAAGGTGGCGGTCAGATTGGCGGGAGATTCTGGAGAATCGCCATATAAGCCAGCCGCATCGGCATGGGCGAGAAGCCAGTCGCACGCTTTTTCGATCGGCTTGGCGTATGATTGAGAATCTGCGAGATGCAGCGCGACGAGCGCGACAGAAGTCGAGATGGCGGAATCGGATAGCTTGCTGGCGAAATAGCCATCCGGGTCGCGTTTGGAAAGCAGATAGTCAATCAACGCGGTCATGTCGTCAACCCCATTGTCAGCAGCCCGTAGGCGGTGTATTCCAGATCGCCGACGGGATCGTCTGGTGTCGCCGCAAAAAGCCCCGTATCCCGGAAACAAGCGCGGAGGAACGGTTTCACCGTGTGGCGCAGCGAATAGCCATGGACATGAAGCGCAAAGGATGCGGTCGCAGTGGAGAGCAGGTCGCCCTGCGGCGCGGAGGGCATGGCCTTAAATGAACCGTCTTCTCCTTGAAGGTTTTGCAATGCGCGAGCGGCGTCCTTTCGCGCATCGTCCGTGAGCAGGAACAGAGCGGCGGCGGTCGCGTTGACGGCGGGGACCGTCTCCCCTTTTACATTGGCATAGCCGCCGCGTCCGATTCGATAGTCGGCGAGATCGACCGGAGGATCGTCCAGTCCGAAATCCCGAAACGCGGCGGTAATCAGAAAACGGGCGTAGGGCGCCTCTGGATCACCTTGGGGATAGGAAGTCGCGGGAAGATTGAGCAGCGCCCGCAGCATCTCGGACCGAACAGGAAGCCGGACCATGCGGCGGAGACGCAGTGCGGCAATGGCGTGAACCACATCGAGCGTCGAGAGCGGGATTGCCGCTATCGCGTCTCGACAGGCGCTGCGGTCGATTCGCGCCCGGACCAACCGCGCGAGCGGCAACGCGAAAAAAGTGTAATAGAGATCGCCCGGACCCGTGCGGCCTCGGAAAAGTCCGTTCTCCGTTTGAGCAGATTCAACCTCGTCCCTCAAGGCACAGACGGCCTCAGGAGCCATCCGGCGCAAACCGTTCTGGATCGTTCTGACAAAAGGCCGGTCGAATCGTCCCGCTGCGGGATGGAACAAGCGGGAAAGGCGCTCAAACATCGTTCAGCACCTTTCCGATTAAGCGATAAAGCAGGATCTTCAAAGCAGGATTGGCGAGAGGTTCCAGCGTAGCGTAGGCGCGGGAACGATAGTCCAGATAACACTCGACGACAATCCGGCGCGCCTCATCGCGTGGAATCGAGTGGCTCTGCATCACGCAATCGACGGCAGAGGCGGGATTGGGCGCTTCGTCGTCAAGATCGTCGCGTAATTGGAAGGCGATGCCGAAGGCCTCGGAGAACGCTTCGAGAAGTTCGCGGTATTCCGTAATTCCACCCGCCGCGATCGCCCCCAGCAACAAGGCGGCGCGAAAGGCTGGAACGGTTTTCAACCGGGCAATCTCCAGGCAGGTTTCAAGACTGCGCGGTTTGTCGGCTGACTCAAATTCCAAAGACTGGCCCAATGTCAATTCGCGATGCGCACGGGCGGCCTCAGCGAGCATGGCGACGCGCTGGTCGGCGGAGAGTTCGGTCCGGGCGAGAAGCCGGTACCCTTCTCCAAGCAGGAAATCACCTGCGTTCAGTGCGGCGGCTACACCGATCTTCACGTGAAGGGTCGGCTCTCCATAACGGAGAGGATCGGCATCCTCAATGTCGTCGTGGATGAGCGACGCTTTATGGAAACACTCAATCGCCAGCAGAACCGGTTCCAGGAACTCGGGCAGCGCGGTCCGACGACTCAGCACAAGGAAAATCGCGGCCGCAAGCAACGGACGGTAGTGTCGGCCTTGCGTGAGAATCCAGGTGGCCTCGGCTTTTGGGAATCGGTCGACTCGGCCGTTCGTGAACTCCAGAAGTCGGCTAAGCGATTCATTTTGGAAGAGCAGGTCCAGCGGTTTGCGGAGATCATGAAAAACGGGCAATGGCAATGGTTCCGTTTCCGGAACGGAGAGGACCTCCAGCAAAAGGTCTGCGTCCGGAACGGTATCCCTGCAACCGTCCACGAGCAGCGGCACGCCGATGCCGGGGATGCCGTTGCGGAAAATCGCCGGAAAGGTCTTTTCCATCGATTCAAGACAGGAGACGCCGATTACCGCCTGAATCGCCCCCTGCTCGACCCACTCGCTCACGCTGGAGCTGGATTCGGAAACCAATACCGGAATGCCGTGCGACTCCGCCGCTTTGGTGAACGCCGGTATCCGACACGCTCCGCAATCCTGGCAGAGAAGCCCCATGTCGTCATGTGGCGCGTGGCACCGGTCATGGTTTCGCAGACATATTGGGAGGAGCAGCAAGCGCTGGTCGCGCGGAAACGCGGAAAAGACAGTCTCCCACAGTGCGTTGTTGAGAAGGATGATCGCATAGTGGTCGAAACCGGCGTCCGCAAGCTGGAGTCGATTGAGCAACTGGCTCGCCTGCTGCTGGAGTTGGGCAAGGGTGAGCGGCGGAACCAATCGCGCTTCGGCAACGATTTGTCTGGCCGTATCCCGGATCAGGAGACGGGTTTTGGAATCAGGCGGAACGCGTTGTATCTGGGAGGAAGGCGTGTTCATCCGTACGCTCCAAAACCGAAGAAACAGGATCGCTTCATCATGCGGTAGATGAAGGAACGTTCAGGAATCTCCTCACCAGGAAGGTCATGGCAGACAAACCGCCGGCGCTGGTTGAGCGTAGACAGAAAATCCCTGTTAGAGGAATCAGCGGCATGGTTCTCTATTAAGAAATTCCCCAATTCGCCGGGGTTTTCCATCAGGACACAGGATCTTCCCTGACGGACGCTGAAGGTTCGGAGATTTTGCAGGAAGGAATCTTTTTGGAAAGCTGCCTCAAGATTCGAGGCGTCCGAATTGAGGAAGGTTGTTGAGGCTTGGATTACCGGACAGAACTCAACCGCACCGTTTGGGGCGATATGGTGGGACAGCCCCATCGCGCCAGGGCAAACCGCCTTGCCGTCTGCATCCCAATAGGCGTCGATGATGAAGATCTTGGCTCGACGCCGTTGTTCGACGATGAACCGGCGAAGCTCGAGAATCCGGTCATGGTCCAGCGCATTTTCGTTGTCAGGATCGTTTCCACAGGGCCTGTAAATGTAATACCAAATGTAGTGCACCCCTTCTTTGACAAGAAAATCCAGATAATCGGTGCTGACCAATTCACTGAAATTGCGTTGGGTTATACTTGCCGCGACGCCGGTGAAGAGTCCCGCTCGGACGCACGCGCGCAACCCCGCCAGCGATCGGGAAAACACATCGTCCCTTCCGCGCCTGAGGCGGGATTCTGTCTCAAGGCCCTCGATGCTGATGAGCGGGGTGACATTGCCCTGCTTTGCTAGCCGGACGGCGATCTCGTCGTTCAGCGTCGTACCGTTGGTGAAGAGTTGGAAATAGGCTTTGGGATGTGTTTCGAAGAGCGTGAAAAGATCCGGGTGAAAGAGCGGCTCGCCGCCGAGGATTCCGAAGAAAGACGAACCGTATTTCCGTGCACAGGCAATAATCCCGTTAAGCTGCGACAGCGTGAGGGCATGGGGAGGATCGGTAGGGGTAACCCAACAACCTCGGCACCGCAGGTTGCAGCGGCTCGTGATGGAGAGCATAAGAAAGGCGGGGAAAAATGGCTGCCCCTTGCGTTGCCGCCGTTCAAACGCCTTGACCGTCCAATAGCCACGCCAGGCGAACCCAATAAGGTTGACAATGACGCGTGCGGTACAGCCACGAAGAATCCGAAACAGAGCGGAAACCATCGCCTAATCGTCCTCCTTGAACAAGCGCAGTTTCCGGTGCTTGAGCCGTTCACGGAAGGCATCGCGATCCATCGGTGATGGCGTGACCGGTTCAGACAACGAGCCGTTCAAGCGGGGCTCTTCCAATTTCGGGAAGATAATCGCGTTTTGCGGACAAATCCGTGCACAAGCCGGGCAGTCGGTTTTGCAGTGATCGGGCTGGGCAACCTTGACTGACGCCCCATCGACGGCGAAGACGCCGAAGAGGCAGAAATCCACGCATTTCTTACACTGGACACAACGGCTGGAATCAATCACCGGAAACCAGGGAATCCATGAGGACGGCGATGAGGGTTCACACGCCACCGGCGCGATTGGCACGGAACGAAGAACGTCCATGATTGAATCGACTGATTCCGTTCGAATATCCATGTAGCGCACGGCGTCGGGGAAGAGCGCCCGGGCTGCACGGGGCTGGCAGGCCAATACGACCTCCGCACCGGCGAGACGTCGGAGACTCTCTGGATCTTTCGCCGCTAGATAGCAGAGGTCCGGGACGAACACGCAGGGAATTGCCGCCTGTGAACAAGCGGCCCGAACCTCCTCGATCTTTTCCTGGGCAATCCGGTGGTAGGTCTTGCACTGGCAAATGACAACGCTCATGGTTTCAAATCAAAGGCCACCAGCGTATCGCCGCGACGAATGTATAGCACTTTGTCGGCAATCACAGGATGACACCAGTGCTCTCCTGATCCGTCCGTGAACTTGAAGCGCGAAATCTCCTCAAAACCCTTTTCCGGAACGGGCTTTGCCAGAATGACGTTCCCCCTCGCGCTGTCGTAAATGTAGAGAAGACCGTCGGCGGTGATGATCTGGCCTTGACGCAGGTGTGCAATTTGCTCATTGAAAATCGTCTTGCCCGTCTTCAGGTCAATGCACGCGAACTTAGGCGCATTGTGGGTGGTTTCATAGAGTTTGTCGTCCAGGATGACAAAGCCGTGGTGCTGCGAAGCCATATCAAAATTTTTCCAAAGAATCTTGGCCGAACTGGCCGTATCGTCCAATTCCAGCATCATGCCGCCCTGGTTATAGCCATTGCTCATCAGAACCTTCCCGTCGAGATAGGCGAGGGAGTTCGCGACAATGCCCCAACGGCGGATATGCCGTCCACTGTCCATTTCTTCCTTGATGTTGACCCGCCAGACGATCGCACCTTTTTCGGGATTGACGCCAAAAATGAAATTCGCGGTGGCGCACAGCAATTGACGGATCCCGCGATGCGTAATCATCGTCGGCGAGACATAAGATGACGGGTCGTTCAGCGAAGGAGATTTCCATATCAGCGAACCGTCCTTCACGGAAAGTGCAACGACCGCAGTCTCGTCGCCCCCCACCGTGCAGTACACTGCGCGATCGTCAACTGCGGGCGACTCCGCCGTTCCCCAATTCCCGGTTTTACCGCTGTAGTTTTTCTTGGCTTCAACCTTCCAGAGGATCTTTCCGCTGGCCGCCTCGATCTTTACGACCTCGCCTGCTCCGCTGATCGCGTAAAGCGCGCCATCGCGGAAGGTCGGCGTGGTTCGAACATTCGGGTATTGGCCGCTCCACGCGTCACCGTAAACGGTCTGCCATTTACGTTCGCCTTTTTTGTCCAGGGCAGTCATCTTCTCGATGCGGCGGTTGTCCTCATTGCGATCCACGCCGGTGACGTACAGCAAATCGCCCACGGAAATGACCGAAGAGTAGCCTGCACCGATGCCGGTCGCCGTCCAGATTCTCTTGGGACCGTTTTCCGGCCAGACCTTGAGCAGGCCTGTATCAGGGTAGGCGCCCAAGTGCCCCTCGCCCCGGAACTGAGTGACATCCGCACTCTGCGAATGCAGCGCCAAGCAGCAGCATCCTATGATCGCAATCGAAGTTTTCATGGATTTCCTCGTCTGTTGTTTTGTCACTTCTTCTTCCGAATGTCGAACGCCGCCAAGGCATTGCCGCGACGGACATAAAGAATGCCGTCACTGATAACCGGGTGAGCCCAATGCTCTTTGGAACCGAATCGTATCGGGAAGCTGCTTACCACCTCGAAATGCTCGCCGGGTTTGAGCAACCCCAACCTTCCCCTTCTCTCCTCATAGATATATAGCATGCCGTCGGCGTAAATGACGATGCCCTTCCCGCGCCGTTCCCATTGCTGATCGTAGATCACATTGCCATTCTTCCAATTCAGGCATACCCAGTTGCCTGAATTGTTGTTGATCCAGCTGGAACCGTATATTTTCCCATTCAGCTCGACCATGCCGTCGTGGTGCGGATCGAGCACCTTGCTGTTCCAAATCATCTTGACGCCCTTTTTGTCAGGCAATAGCTCATACATCACGCCACCTTGGTCGTATCCCGCCGAAACGAAAAAGCGGTTGCCTTTGACGACTGGCGGATTGCAGTTAATCCCCTGGCTACGAGAGGGACGAGCGTATTCTGCATAATCGGTTTGCCAGCAGACCTCGCCTGTGGCGGGGTTGACGCCGGTGATTTTCTTGGCTGTCATCAAGATCAGCTGTCCCTCGCACAAGACCGGGGAGACGTAGGCGCAGCGGTCATTGTTTGATGGAACTTCCCATACAACCGATCCGTCCGCCATCTTCAGCGCAACGGCCAATGCCTTACGCCCGCAGACTGTGGCGAACACCTTGCCGTCCTTCACCACTAGCGATTCCGCCATGCCCCAGGGGCCAAACTGCGTCTCATAGGCTTCAGCGAGGTCCTTCTCCCACAGTTTCTTCCCATCCTTTGCGTCGAGGCAGGCGATAACCCCGCTCCCGGTCATGGCGACCAATTTCCCATTATCATAAGTCGGGGTCGTGCGGGCAGCCTGAAAACTCTTCCGCCAGTTCTTGCCGATTTGGGCCTGCCACAGTTTCTTTCCATCAAGGTCCAGACAGAAGATGGCCTCCATGCGGTTGTCTTCAGGATCAAGACCGCTGACATATATACGATTTGCAACCTTGATGACGCTTCCCCACCCGGCGCCTAATTCATTATATGTCCATTTCGGCTCAAGCCCCTCCTCCGGCCATTGCTTCAACAGACCGGTCTCGTTGAACTTGCCTTGCGCATTCTCGCCTCTAAACCGATAGACATCCG
>JAEEGI010015092.1_pt1 | contig 16131 bp, 7 predicted proteins | sample 8958751 | NCBI WGS metagenome assembly JAEEGI01 (sample SAMN16246545, study PRJNA631951) | gut metagenome | biome: gut microbiome; feature: rumen; material: KS-attached | host: Bos | place: Iran: Karaj | collected 2018-10
GAGTGTGGCGTTTGCCGCAGCCATGATCCTGATGGTACAGGTGCGCTGGGACGCTACCTACGACAAGAACTTTGAGGGGCATGAGCAGGTGTTCCGCTTGGAGAACAACTGGATGGATCAGGGTCTGTTCAGCGCATCTTGCAGCCGCCCGATGATTGAGGCTATGCGTGATGCCAGTCCGAACATCGAGGCCGTAGCAACGCTTGGTTTTATGGCTCAAGAGGTCACCCTGAAAGAAAACGGCGAGGAAGAGATACTCTCGGTTCCATCGGCCAAGGTTGACAGTTCCGTGTTCTCAGTGTTCCCCTTCGAATGGGTGGAAGGCTCTGTAAGAGAGTTCACTGCAGACGAAACAGCCGTTGTAAGTGAGAAATACGCCAAACTATTTTTCGGAAGTGAGAGTGCAATCGGGAAAATCATTAAGACGGGCGACGGAAAGCAACGCCGCATCATCGGTGTTTTCAAAGATGCGCCTGAAAACTTCAGTATGAACTATGGCGTGCTGGCCAACATCGCGGATGAATCCTTGGATGATATGAGCGAATGGTCTTACGCTGCTTTCGTGAAGCTCAAGGACCCTCAGCAAGCTGTAGAAACCCGAACTGCCATGCTGGATGCGATAAGCACCTATCTGTATAGCGATAGAACCGATGAAAATGAAATTGAAGTTTTCCGCAAGGGATTCCGCATAACCAACCTGCACGATGCCCACTTTGAGCGTGATGTACGAGCAAACATTCCTTCGGCCAATCAGGCTATCACTATCACTTTAGCAGCCATAGCCGCACTGCTCATCGCTATTGCCATCATCAACTTCATCAATTTCGCCTTTGCCGAAATTCCATTCCGTATCAAAAACATCAATACCCGTAAGGTGCTGGGTGAAGGACGAAGCTCTTTGATGGGACGACAATTGTGTCACGCAGGACTGATTGTGCTCATTGCATTCGCAGCAGCTTGCCTCATCATGCAGGTCGTTTCGGGGACTTCATGGGCATCCTATGTATCAGACAGCATTGCGCCGAAGGACAATATCGGCATCCTAATCCTAATGCTGGCTGTGGCACTGGTTTCTGCTGTCGTGGCAGGCATTGCTCCGGCCATGTATTCTACTTCCCAGCCTGCTGCACTTGTATTAAAAGGTACCTATGGAACCAGTGTGAAAGGCAAGGCTCTTCGTAATGTACTTGTGGGGGTTCAGTTCGTGCTGTCGTTCTTGTTTATCCTGATGGCACTCTTCGTAGGAGTGCAGACAAGATTCATGATGAACAAAGACATGGGGTTCGAACAGGCACGTATCCTTGATGTCTGGTGCGGACAACCTGCCGGAAGCCAGAAAGATGCCTTGAAGAGCCACTTGCTGCAGAATCCGTCCATAGAAGCCGTGACTTTTTGTGACGCCCAAATAGTTTCCGACCAGAAAATGGTGTGGGGCCGCACAGTAGACGGCAAGCAGGTGTCTATGGAAGTGCTGCCTGTTGATGTTGATTTCGTGCAGTTCTTCGGGTTGCAGATAGTGGAGGGACGAGATTTCCGCGAGTCTGACAATCAGAGTGAAACAGGATGCTTTATCCCCAACGAAACATTTATGCAGATTTTTCCACAGTTTCACATTGGAAGCCTGATGGGTGGGCATGTAGATAACTCAGAGATAGTTGGCGTGGTGAAGGACTTCAATTTCAAGAGCTTGCAACACACCATGGGCCCGCTGGTGCTTTATAATTGGGGCAAAGAAGGGTGGCGGCCTTTCGGGCAGATGTACGTAAGAATGGCACCTGGAGCAGATTTTAAAGAGGTCTCTGATTACATCAAAGAAGCTATAGGAAAATTCGATCCAAGAAGAGAACCCCATATGATCACCGTCCGCCATCTGGACGAATGGATTGAGAGTATGTACACAGAGGAAGCCTCATTAGGCAAGCTCATCACCATCGCTTCAGTGGTAGCATTGCTCATTGCTATCATCGGAATTATCGGACTGGTGTTCTTCGAGACGCAGTTCATGCGCAAGGAGATTGCCCTCCGAAGGGTGAATGGTGCCACAGTAGAGAGTATTCTCAGCATGATCAATAAGAAATACCTCCTGCTGGCAGGCCTCAGCTTTGTGGTAGCTGCGCCAGTGGCTTATTGGATAATGATTTCTTGGCGCAGTGGCTTTGCCTATCAGGCACCAGTCCCTGTATGGATTTTCCTTGTCGCTCTGGTGTTAGTTGGTGCCATTACCTTGTTGGTAGTGACGCTGCAAAGCTGGAAAACCGCTAATGCCAACCCTGTAGATTCATTGAAAAACGAATAATTAATAACTAATAAATAAAAGAATTATGATTACAGTAAACAATCTTACAAAGATCTTCCGTACGGAAGAAATCGAGACAACCGCGCTGAATGGCGTAACGTTTGAAATCAAAGACGGCGAGTTCGTGGCTATCATGGGCCCTTCTGGCTGTGGCAAGTCTACCTTACTTAATATTTTGGGTTTGCTGGACAATCCTACCAGTGGCAGCTATGAGCTTCTGGGGACTGAGGTAGGTGGCCTCAAGGAGAAGGAGCGCACTAAGTTCCGCAAAGGCAACATCGGCTTTGTGTTCCAGAGCTTCAACCTCATCGATGAGCTGAATGTCTATGAGAACATCGAACTGCCTCTGCGCTACCTCAACATCAGTGCCTCTGAGCGCAAACAGAAAGTGACGGAGATCATGAAACGTATGGCCATCAGCCATCGCGCTCAGCACTTCCCGCAGCAACTCTCTGGTGGTCAGCAGCAGCGTGTGGCCATTGCCCGCGCCGTCGTGGCAGGTCCCAAACTGATTCTCGCCGATGAGCCTACTGGTAACCTCGACTCCAAGAATGGTAAGGAGGTAATGGACCTGCTCACCGAACTGAACCGTGAAGGTACCACCATCGTCATGGTGACACACTCACAGAAAGATGCTTCTTGTGCCCAACGCACCATCGACCTCTTCGACGGTCAGATAGTATCCGATGTGAAGAACGAATTATAAACCAATAATACTAGATTCTGGTAGAACGAAAGAATAAGCAGAAGTAGCATGAAAAGTTATCTGAAATTCCTCTCCCGCAACAAGCTCTACACCGCCATTGAGGCGGTGGGGCTTGTGGTTTCTATAGCATTCGTTATCCTTATCGGTAACTATGTCTGGCAACAGAATAGAATCTCCTATGAGAATCCTATCAGTGAAAGGGTGTACGGCGTGGGCAGCTCGAGTTTTGTGGCATTGTCTTGGTGGGATAAAGCAGAATTTGATTCAAAGTTGCCAGAAGCTGAAACTGTGTGCCGAATCAGCAATACGGAAGAAGGGGCTATTGTCTCTATAGGCGACAATAAATTAACAAACTCAATGACTCTGGTAGATAAAGAGTTCTTTGAGGTATTCCCTAACTACCAACTCATTGAAGGGTCTTTGGATGAGTTTGCCCTCAAAGGATATTGTCTTGTGAGCGAATCTTTTGCAAAGCAGATAGCAAACATAGTCGGGACAGACGTTATCGGAACACATCTTCGTGCTGAAACCTATTTTTCTGGACAAGAGCTGACTGTTTGTGGCATTTACAAAGATTTCCGAAACACACTGATGCCCGATGTAGGTATTCTAGCCAATGCAGAGTTTGATCCATTCTATTCCACAGGAGAGTTGCGTGCTTTCAGTACTATCGGCCAGTATATATCGTTAATCAAAGTTTCAGAAGGAACAGACCGGGAAACACTGGCCGATCATATTCACGACATATGTATCGCCAATTATGGCAAGACTTGGATTCAAGATTTCCCAATCTATTCGCTTCCAGAATTATTCTTCAGCAACCAACAGTATTTCTTTAAACGGGGAAACAAGTCTCTGCTTCAAATGCTGACTGTAGTAGTTCTGCTCCTTCTCATATCAGCCATCTTCAACTATGTCAATTTAAATCTGGCTCTCTCTGGAAGACGTGCAAAAGAAATGGCTACCCGACGTCTGCTGGGAGCTTCGCAAAGAGGCATAATGCTCAAATATATTATTGAATCTATAGCCTTTACAGCTGTATGCTTTGCCCTTGCTTTATTATTGGCATGGTTTCTTCTTCCGATGATGAATAAGCTACTTATGGATGTTTCCGATGTTGGCAATACTTGGGCTTATGTCCAAATAAATCTGAATCTGACGACTGGGACTTTTGCATTTTATGTCTTCTCTATCATTATGATTGGCACTATCGTTGGTATCGCTCCTGCTCTCATTGCTTCCCGCTATGAGCCTATTGACGTGGTACGCGGTACATTTTGCAGGCGCAGCAAAATGGTATTCAGCAAAATATTCATTATTTTCCAGAATGCCATCTCTGTATTGCTCATTGCCATGGCCATCCTGATGAGCGTACAACTCACACATATGATGAACCGTCCATTGAATGCCCGCAGTGAGGGTCTTTTCCGTTTGACTTTTACTGCTCGGGATTATTCTGAAATTAAGCCATTAGTTGATCGTTTGACCCAGATTCCACAGGTAAAGCGAGTTGCTTATGGTGCTGGTTTCCCTGGTCAGATGAGCATGGGATTTGGGTTCTCTACCCCAGAAGACAAGACCGCAAATACACAACTAATTATCTGCACACCAGAGTACTTCGACATGCTTGGACTTAAGATAAACAAAGACTATGGAACGCCTCGTGAAGGATCGGTATGGATGTCAAAGCATCTGGCCGATGAGATACAACTCAGCGATTCTACACTATCCTACTACGCCCCCCGTTTCAGGATTAACGGTGCTGCGACTGAATATGTTGGCGGTGTGTATGAAGACATTCCTACCGCAGATGCCTCTTCCGAGAATCCTGCGGAAAATTCAGCAGTTGTAGTTTCCACCGCAGATAAGATCTTGTACGGAAACGGAGTGATGATAGAAGTCGATGGGGATGAAAAAGAGGCGGCAGATGCCATCTTAAAGGCATATTCCGATTTCTGTATCGAGAAAGATGGAACTAAAGTAGAGCCCTCACAAGCTGGTTATATAGTTGATGTCCTGAACGAGCAATTGGTACCAGAGAAGATGACCCTTCGTCTTATTGAGCTTTTTATGATCTTGGCAGTGCTTATTTCATTATTAGGCCTGTTGGCGATGAGTGCATACTACTCTGTCGAGAACACCAAAATTATAGCTATAAGAAAAGTATTTGGCAGCGATATCACTCATGAGATTTGGAGAACAATAAAGGGCTATATGGTTTTAGTAGGAATCGCCGTTATTATCGGTATAGCAGTCGCCACCTGGATAGCTGAAAAGTATTTAAGCCAATTTGCTTACCGCATCGAAAACTACAGTTGGGTATTTGTGGTAGCAGCCTTTATTTCCATAACCATCGCTTTCGCCTCTGTCCTTTGGCAGACGCTGAAGGCTGCAAGAACCAACCCTGCTATAGAACTAAAAAAAGAGTAAATATGAAAAGTTATCTGAAATTCCTCTCCCGCAACAAGCTCTACACCGCCATAGAGGCGGTGGGGCTTGCTGTGAGCTTAGCGTTTGTGATCATCATCGGCAGTTATGTGTGGCAACAGTTTGCCGTGACGCGGGAGAATCCGGACCGGGAAAGGATTTATTTGCCAGGGTTGCCAGTCACCCCGGGTCTTACCTATGCTTTCCCCGATGTGGTGACTGAAATACCGGAAATAGAAGCTGTGGCTCGCTTGTGCCCTCATGCGATAACGTTCAACGATAATGAGGTGCTTTATGGCGCAGCGGCTGACTGTTCTTTATTAGAGATGTGCCCAGCTTTTCGGTTTCTGGAAGGGAGTGCCGAGGCACTTTCTTCTCCTTCAAATGTGATTGTGTCTGAGCATTTTGCTAACAAGAAACAGCTCTCGATAGGAGACGTCTTGATGCTGAATGGTTCTGATTATACCGTAGCTGCCATTTACAAGGACTTAAATGGAACAGTTTTTCGGAATTATGAGCTGCTAATGAATGCCGATATCTTCAAGGACCGTTGGCAACCCTTTGATAATTTTGGAACCACCATCACTTTTATAAAGGTGCGTCCTGGAACGGACCGGCAAGTGCTCTATGACAAATTGGAAACGGTGTGCAAAGAGGTTTATTCTGATGTTTATGGCCGACTTTTCTTCGAGTATCTGAATCTGTTCCGTTATGATGAACTTTTCTTTCGTGACACCGACTTAGAGTTTAAGCACGGAGATATCAAAACAATCAGGATTCTTCTTTTGGCTGGACTGCTTCTTCTTCTTTCCGCCATCTTCAACTATGTCAATCTTTCGGTAGCGCTCACCGGTAAGAGGGCTAAAGAGATGGCAGTGCGACAATTGAACGGAGCTACAAAAGAGAACATCATCGGCAAATACATCGGGGAATCCATTCTTTTCACAGCCTTCTGTTTTGGGGCTGGACTCTTGCTGGCAGATGCTTTCTGTCCGATGATAAACCGCCTCCTAAATAACCCAGATGTCCCTATCCGTATAGCATGGTCTCCCGCTTATCTTCTCGCATATTTTGGAATCGTTATCGCCGTCGGTGTCCTCACCGGCGTTATTCCTGCTGTCATTGCGGGCAAATACAATGCGCTGGATGTGATGAAAGGCAGTTATAGACGCAAGAGCAAGATGGTCTTCAGCAAGGTGTTCATTGTCTTACAGAACGCATTGACCGTTATTCTGATTGCCCTTGCCATCACGATGGAGGCACAGATGCGAAAAACGCAAGAACGGCCGATGAATTGCAATCTAGCCGATAAGTTTTATCTTTCATTATACGCATATGATGGCGATGCGCCGCTTAAAGAAACTTTGGAAAAGCTCCCCTTTGTGAAACGCATCGGCAGGAGCCAAGGGGTGCCCGGCTCTAATCCCGGAGGCCAGTACAGTACCACACGGGATGGGAGGGATATCCTGTACCGTTTCTTTCAAATGGACAGCACGGCTTTCCGTATGTTCGATTTTGAAATCTTGAAGGATTATGGCGCACCGCTGTATAATAGCGTCTGGTTCTCCGATGATAGTTTCTCGGCTTCCGGATTTGACGAGGAATACCATGACATCAGTGAACTGTCGTCAAGGACAAGCGGCTGCGACCAGTTGGCCGGTGTTTTCAAGGCATTCCCCACGAATGTTGCCAATATTGGGGAAGAAGAATATGCCATCATTTCCGTGGTTCGTACGGAGGATATTGATGTAGGAGGTTGGGTGATAGAAATTATTGGAGACAGGAAAGAGGCGTACTCGAAGATAATGGAAGCCTATGAAGACTTCGCCAAAAACCGGGATGTCTATCTGAATTCTCCTTTCTGGATAGATGACTACATCGCTGAAACCTGGAAGCCAGCCCAGAATAATATGCGTCTGGTGGAAATCTTCATGCTGCTTTCCATCATCATTTCCCTGCTCGGTTTGGTAGCCATGAGCACGTATTATGCCGACGAGAAATCTCACGACATTGCTGTCCGCAAAGTCTTCGGCAGTACGGTGAATACAGAAGCCTGGCACACAATTCGTGACTATATGGTACTCGTTGTCATCGCCTGTATTATCGGCATCCCGATAGCCGTTTATGCGGCCCAGGAATACCTGAAAGACTTTATCTATCGGCTCGAGAACTATTGGTGGATCTTTGTCCTGTCTGTGTTAATCACGTTTGCTATGGCTTTCGCCTCTGTCCTTTGGCAAACGCTGAAGGCAGCAAGAACCAATCCTGCTATAGAACTAAAAAAGGAGTAAATATGAAAAGTTATCTGAAATTCCTATCCCGCAACAAGCTCTACACTGCCATCGAGGCAGTGGGGCTTGCGGTGAGCTTAGCGTTTGTGATCTTGATAGGCAGCTATGTGATGCAACAGAATGAAGTGGCACATGAGTCGCCTGAGTGGAAACGGACCTTCGTACTGGGAAGCGACGATTTCCTAGGACTCACCTATTGGGACAAGGAAGAAGTGGAAATGAATATCCCTGAAGTAGAGGCTGTGACACACATGGCCTTATTGTGGCAACCTACCATCCAAATAGGTGAAGATCTGGTCAGAGGAACAGGCATGGAGGCCGATGCGGAATTCTTCGAAGTTTTCCCACAGTACCAAATCATAGAAGGGAATGTACAGGATTTTGTAGGAAAGACAGATGTCCTCATCAGCCAATCGTTGGCAAGGCGCCTGGCCATAAATGGGGAGAGTCTGGTGGGCAGCATCCTCAAGGTGAACGAGTCGGAACGTACCATCAAGGGTGTATATGCCGATTTTGAGAATTCCTTCTTCCTGCCTTGTGACGTCATCACCCACATCTCAGACACTTGGGCAGCCAACCAAAGCAAAGCGTTCAACAGCATAGGCAACTATGCCACCTGGTTCCGCGTGCGCCCAGATGCAGACCTTACTGCCGTAGAAGCCAAAGCGAAGGCCTTACTGCACAAGAACTACGATGAGACCTGGCAAGCTGAACGTGTAGACAAATGGCGCCCCTACCGCATGGACGAGGCCTTCTTCTTTGAAGGAAGTCCCACGGGACTCTTCCGTTCTGGAAACAAGCAGATGCTGAACCTCCTTACCGTGGTGGTGCTTCTGCTACTCCTATCAGCCATCTTCAACTATGTGAACCTGAACCTGGCCCTCACAGGAAAGCGTGCCAAGGAGATGGCTACCCGTCGACTCTTAGGAGCAGACCGTAACACCATTCTCTGGAAATACATCGTAGAGTCTGTGGCTTTCACAGCCATGTGCTTTATAGTTGCGCTGGTACTGGCCTACCTGCTGGCACCTATGATGAGTAACTTAGTATCTACCATTGACCCAGAACTGGTTTCTTACGGATTAGATGAACTAGGTGTAGGACTCACGTTCATGATGACTCCGGGGTATATCCTTGCTTACCTGGCTGTGATTCTGATTTTAGGCACCATATGCGGACTGCTCCCTGCCTATGTGGCCTCACGCTACCAACCCATTGACGTGATTAAGGGTTCCTTCCGCCGGAAAAACAAGATGGTGCTGAGCCGTGTCTTCATCGTGGTGCAGAACGTGCTGGCTGTGTTCCTCATTGCCATTGCCTTGGTCATGGAGATGCAGATGCAGCACATGCTCTCACGACCTACCCATGCGGCAGTGGACAACCTCTATTATATAGAATATGCATCACGTGACTATGATATGGCGAAGCTATTTCTGGACAAGGTGCGTGCACTTCCTTTCGTTACAAAGGTAGGCATGGGACGCGGCATACCCGGACTAATAAACATGACCGTGGGCGTAAAAGTGGACGAGGAGCACCATGTAGATATGCCAGTCATTCTTTGCGACTCCACTTATTTCCAGCTATTAGGACTGGAAGTGGAGGAAGACTTCGACCATCCGCTAGTGCATTCGCTATGGATGAGCGAATCAGCTTTCCGTGCGGCAGGTGTATCTGATACCACTACAGTATTCCCCCGAAGAATAAGTGTGAACGGTGCTCAGCCTGAGTTTATCGGTGGAATCGTACATGATTTCCCCACCAGTGCAGCCTCCTCAAAAGAAATCAATCCCAATGGGGGCATTATCGTGACCAAGGCAGAAGAGTTGAGTTATGCCAACTGTCTGCTCATCGGCACTACTGGTGAGGACAAGTCTTATGACGAGGCCATCCGTAAGGCCTATCGAGACTACAGGTTGGAGCAGTCGGGCACTGAAGAAACTGCGTGGCTCAGTGGATTCATGAGAGATCTGAACTACCAGCAATTGGAGCCAGAGCAAAGAACGCTGCGCTTGGTGGAACTCTTTGCAGTACTTTCTGTACTAATTGCTCTGTTGGGTTTGCTGGCTATGAGTACCTATTTTGCCGATGAGAACACCAAGCAGATAGCCATCCGCAAGGTATTCGGCTCTGATGTGAGCCGCGAGACTTGGCGCAACGTGAAGAGCTACATGATACTCACAGCCATTGCCTGTCTCATAGGCATCCCTCTTGCCGTCTGGGCATCGCAGCTCTATCTGGAACGCTTTGCCTACCGCATCGAGGGGTACGGCTGGATATTCGTCGTAGCCATCCTCATCTTAGTGGCCATTGCCTTCGGCACCGTGCTCTGGCAAACCTTAAAGGCAGCAAGAACCAATCCTGCTACAGAGCTGAAGAAAGAATAACAAATCTTTTTATAACAATAGTATAATGATGATATTGAAAAACCTTCATAGCTTGATACGCCGATACCCGGTGGCAGTGGTACTCAACTTTGCCGGGCTGGTAGCTGCCTTCATAGCATTTTCGCTCATCTTCCTGCAGGCAGATTATGAGTTGTCATTCGACCAGTGCCACCCTACCGCCCAGCAGGTGTTCCGTGCCGATAAGAAAGGCGATGAATCGATGTTCCGGAATGTCCTCCCGAGGGGCTTTGCCGACGACATCATCAGTTCATCCGCGCATATCAAGGCAGGGTGCACCATCATGCCTTTCTTCGGAGAGACTTTCTTCACCGTGCAAGACAACAACAATGAGGTGGTGGGAAACAAGCAGACGCTAACCTGTGTGTCTGAACGGTTCATCGATGTGTTCGGCATCAACATGCTGGAGGGAGACAACCATGCCCTGGAACGCCCCGGAACGGTCATCATCCCCCGGTCACTGGCTGAAACACTTTTCCCCGGAGAATCGGCTGTGGGCAAACTGCTGAAGACCGATGCGACATTCCTGCTCCAGGGAACAGACGGACAGGCTACCGTGACAGGAGTGTATGAGGACTTCCCATCGAACACCCAGTTGAACAACGACTTGTATTTGGCCGTAGGAGACCTGAACAGAGGGACTTACGGTGGTGCCAACTTTGTATGCTACCTGCTACTGGATGATGCCGGCAATGCCGGAGCCGTGGCCGATGAGTTCAACAGCCACTTCGACTTTGCCCCGCACGGCGACTGGCTCACACCCATCGAACTGGTGCCGCTCACCAGCATCTACTTCCGCAATGAAGGAGATATCTATAAGAGCGGGAGCCGCTCACAGCTGCTGCTCCTCATCGCCATCGCCATACTGATTCTGGCCATCGGCCTCATCAACTTCACCAATTTCTATGTGGCGCTAACCCCACTGCGCATACGCAATATCAACCTGCAGAAAATTCTGGGTGCCTCTACCCTTCGGCTGCGGCTCATCGTAGTGGCCGAGGCCGTCATCTGGTGCCTGTGCGCCTTTGGCGTGGCAGCCCTGCTGCTGGGCCCCGTCTCTGATACGCTGGTCACCCAAGGGGTGATGATGCAGGGTTTCTCTTTCAAGGAAAATATAGGGCTGCTGCTCTTTGTGGGCACCGTAGCACTGGCTACCGGCATGGTGGCAGGCATCGTGCCAAGCATTTACTCCACCACGGGTCAGCCGGCCATGATTCTGCGTGGCAACTATGGGCTCTCGGCATCGGGCAAGAACCTGCGCACAGTCTTGGTGGGCGCCCAGTTCGTGGTGTCTTTCGCACTGCTCATCTTTGTGCTCTACATACAGCGTCAGAGCCGCTTCATGCAGGATTATCCCAGCGGATACGACAAGAACAACCTGGCGGTGGTGGACATCGGCGGTGACAACAGCCAGACCAAGGCCAACTGGCTCAAGGAGGAGCTCAGGCAACTGCCGCAGGTGAACGATGTGGCCTATGCTATGGAGCTGGTGGGCGGTAGCGATGTCTATTCCACCCAGAGCCAGGACTTCGGCGAGGGAGAGGTGATGTACAGCATGATTTACTGTACCTGGAACTTCCCTCAGGTGATGGGGATGGAAGTGACCGAAGGCAGGGCATTCCGCGAAGGCGACTATGGTCCTGTGCTGTTCACACAGGATACAAAGGCTAAGGGAGCTCAAATCAGGATATATGAAGAGCTGGGAGAAGAATCGCCAGTGGTGGGCTTCGTGAACGAGGTAAACATTACTTCCTTGCGCAAGGCCGACGCACCGGTAGGCTTCATGGCAGTGGATGCCCAGAAAAACTATATCATGCCGTTTACCTATATCCGCATAGCCGAAGGAGCCAACCGCCAAGAGGCTTCGGCAGAAATCATGAAGGTGCTGAAGGAGATGGACAGTGTCTACCCGTTTGAAATACAGTTCTACGACTCCATCGGCAAGACCCTGTACAGCGGTGAGGAACGGCTTCGCCTCTCCATAGCACTCTTCTCCCTGCTGGCGGTGCTGCTCTCGCTGGTGGGCATCTGGGGACAGGTGATGATGGATGTGCAGTACAAGAAGGTGGAAATATCCGTCAAGCGGGTATTCGGTGCAGAGGTAGGACAGATTACCTCAGAGGGACTGCTGCTCTACCTGCGCACGCTGGCCATCTGCTATGTGATAGCTGCACCGGTGGGCTGGCTGGTAGTGCATTACTACCTGCAGCAGTTCTCGCACCGTGTAGGGTTCAGCCTCCCGGTGTTCATGCTGGCACTGTTCGTGGTGGCACTGCTCTGCTCGGCAGTGGTGATGTACCACTACCTCAAGACTGCCCGCACCAATCCGGCAGTGGCGCTGAAGAAAGAATAACTGTAAAACGATTTGACAATACTGTAAAGCGGCTTTACATGGCTTTACAGGAGTAAAAAAAATGTAAAACGCTGATTAGCAGCATACTGATAGTTTGGCCCAGGATGTGCTGATATAGAAAGAAAATACAAGACGATGAAAAAAAGAAGTGATATTTGGATCAAGGTGCTGTCGCTGGGCATAGGACTGGCGGTGGCCATCGTGCTGATAGCAAAAGTGTTCTTCGAACTGAGCTACGACAGCTTCTATCAGGATGTGGACCGTGTATACATCATACGAACGGGCTACATCCAGCAGGGTGAAAGCCATGAATACGGTCAGGTGAGCGGTGCCACTGCCCTCGGCTTCAAGGCCGAGGTGCCAGGTGTGGAAAGTGCCACACGAACCACCTTTGTATTCAACGAGGATACCTATCTGGACGAAGATGGCAATAAGCTCACCGGTACGCTGGTATGCGCCGACACCTGCTTCTTCGAGGTGTTCAACCGTCCCATCCTGGCAGGCGACCCGGTCAAGGCTTTGAGCAAATTCGGCACGCTGATGGTGAGCCGCAGCTTTGCCGACAAGCTGGTCACTTCGCCCGGCGACTACTCTTCCATCATCGGCAAGCAGATAGCCAACACCTCGATGGAGGGGCTCAAGCTCACCATTGAGGGCGTGTATGAGGACTTCCCCAAAAACGGCACTTTGGATTACGACATCCTGCTGTCGATGGACACCTATGGCAAGCAGAGCACGGAGAACTGGATAGGGAACGACCGCTACAAGGGCTATGCCAAGCTGGCTCCGGGAGTAGACCCCAACAGCCTGAAGGATGCCATACGCAAGATGCAGGAAGCTCACCAGCCACTGGAACAGATAGAAAAGAACGGCTCCAGCCTGTGGTACTTCCTCTCGCCTTTCGACAAGATGCATACCTCCGACCCAGAGGTGAAGAGCCAGGTCACCCTGCTCTCCATCGTGGCAGCCCTGCTGCTCATCATCAGTCTGCTGAACTACATCCTCATCGTGATCTCCTCGATGGTGAAGCGCTCCCGCGAGGTGGGCGTGCGCAAGTGCTACGGCGCCGAGGGCAAGCACATTTACGGCATGCTGTCGCGCGAGGCTCTGCTGCATCTGGTGCTGGCACTGGTGCTCACTGCGGTAATCATCTTTGCAGGGCGCAACCAGATAGAAAACCTGCTGGGTGTGCCGTTCACCACGCTGCTGGTACCTCAGAGCATCATGGCCATCGTGGTGGTCATCGCACTGGTGCTGCTTATCTCCATCGTGGTACCTGCCCGCCTCTACATGCGCATCCCCGTGTACAAGGCGCTGAAGAACTATACCGAACACTCGCGCAAGTGGAAGCTCGGACTCCTGGGCACCCAGGTACTTATCAATGTGTTCCTGGTGGTGATGATGTTCGTCATCGGCATGCAGTACCAGAAGGTTTCACACAGTGATACGGGATATGACTACGACAATCTCTACTATATCAGTCTGTTCGACGGAGACCGACAGGCACAGGTCCGTGCGGCAAGTACGTTGCAGAACCTGCCCGAGGTGACGGGTGTGGCAGCCAGCTACAACCTGGCTTTCCAGGGCTCCAACGGCAATAACATCTTGCTGCCCGGTGAAGACAAGGAACTGTTCAACGTTGCCGACCAGATGGAAGTATCTGAAGGTTTCTACGACCTCTTTGACATCCGGTTCCTGGAGGGCCGTGCACCGCGCGACTCCTCCGAGGTGGTGGTGGATGAGAAGTTTGTGGAGAAAATGAAGGAGTTTGCCGACTGGAGCGACGGTGCTGTGGGCAAGCAATTCTGGCTGTCGGGGCATGATAGGAATGGAGTGCAGCCCGTATTCACCATCTCGGGCGTTTACAAGAGCTACCTGATAGGCAATCTGACGGGTGTGGACGAGCGACCCAGCGTGCTGTTCTACGGAGAGATAGGCAGCATGGACAACTGGATGCCGCACACCTTCTTCAAGTTGACACGCACCGATGAAGCCACGCTGCAGAAGGTGAAACAGGCACTCACCGATGCGCTGGAAGGCAAGGAAATCGAGCTCATCTCCTACGAGGAATCCGTCCGTGCCGCCTATGACGACAGCAAGAAGATGCGCAACACGCTGGTGCTGGGAGCCATCTTCAGTCTGCTCATCGCCTTGCTGGGACTTATCGGATTCATCCGCGACGAGAGCCTGCGCCGCAGCAAGGAGATGGCCGTGCGCAAGATCAACGGTGCCACTACCCGTGATATCCTGGGCATCTTTGCATGGGACATCCAGAAAATCTCCATCGTGATGGCATTGATTGGCATGGTTGCTGCTTACTATATGTCCAGCAAATGGCTGGAGCAGTTTGCCGAGAAGGTGACGCTACACCCACTCTATTTCATTGGCGGGGCATTGGTAGTGCTGCTGATTGTGCTGGGCGTGGTGATACTCAACTGCCTCCGCATCGCCCATGCCAACCCTGTAGAGTCATTAAAGAACGAATAAATCTCTTCTATGTTAAACATATAGCAACTACAAGTGGCTAAATAGAATGAACCCAGAACCCATGCGGCACCTGTGAAGGCCCCGCATGGCCGAAAGGGTCAAAACCTTCAAAGTGCATTTATCAGGTTTAATGTTGAAGGTCCGAGGCTGCTTTTATCCATTTCTCTTTAGGATAAGCAGCCTCTTGTTTGTAAGTATATTTCCCTCTAAGTCTGTCATTACCCAAGCCACTTGCACCAAGTGGTCCTGGTCCTTATCCAATCCTGTGAATTCAGTATCGAGGAATAAGAGGCGATTGCGATGCATAGTTATTATTAAATGAACTTCATGATTTGTATTTTCCGTGCAAAGGTAAAGAAAAGTAGTGAAAGTAGTCCATATTGCTAGTAAAGAAAGTCAACTATTTTAGTACAAGACACTGTCAACAATATCAGTAAATGTTGTCAATCATATCAGGAAAAGCAGTAAACGATGACAGAAATGACAGATGACAGTTTTATTTTCGCTTATATCATTCACAGGCCTTCCACTCTGAAATGAACCTATATTATAATTATATATATATATATAATTATAATATAAATATAATAGTTATAAAATTTAACTAATAAACAACACAAAATACGACCCCAAAAAATAACTGTCATCTGTCATTACTGTCATTGCTAAATAGGCCTTTTTTATTTTCCTAACTAGGAAAATATTTTTTGTTAACTAGAAACATAAAATTTGGCTTTTTCGCCCTCCCGACTACTTCTGTCATTTTTCATCCTATTGACATATTTTAACACATTAGAAAGTGTAAAATAATTAATACTTTTTAAGATCTCAACCCTCGAAAAAGTGTTAAATATTTGGCGACACGTTGTTGCGTGTTGTAATTTCGCAACAAAAACGGAAAAGAAGGGATTATGACAAAGATACAGGAAGCTAAGAAGGAACAGGCGGCGGAGATTGCATCGCTCATCATGCTGGCAATGACACATGAGAGTTGTCGGTGGTTTGCGGGTCCACAGCATACGCTGGAGGATTTCCACGCTCTGATGACCAGGCTGGTGGAGCGCGAGGACAGTCAGTACTCTTTCCTGAACACGCTGGTGGCAATGGTGGACGACAAGGTGGCGGGGATCTGCACGAGCTACGACGGGGCTTTACTGCTGCCACTG
>JAEEGI010015094.1_pt1 | contig 16130 bp, 9 predicted proteins | sample 8958751 | NCBI WGS metagenome assembly JAEEGI01 (sample SAMN16246545, study PRJNA631951) | gut metagenome | biome: gut microbiome; feature: rumen; material: KS-attached | host: Bos | place: Iran: Karaj | collected 2018-10
CTACGGCGCCTCTGAGGTCGTGACCAGGGCGACGTGCACCGTTCAGGGCATCGAGACCAGAAAGTGTCTCGTGTGCGGCCACATGGAGACCGTCACGACGCCACCTATCGGCCACAAATATTCAACGATCAGGTCCCAGACCGCCTCCTACGCGCACGACGGCTACACCCTTGACCGCTGCTCCAACTGCGGCGACGTCAAGGTCAACAATATCGTTTACAGAACGAGCCTCGCGGGCTTCTACAACTCCAGAACGCCGATCGTCTACAGCGGCGCGGGCTTCAAGGGCATTCACGACTGGTACTTCTACGCCGGCGACGACAGCCTCGGCTACGTGCAGGGCACGAACGTTCTGACACTTGGCGAGATGCGCGCCTGGAAGGAGACGTTCGAGGACCTTCAGACCGAGTGCGACAAAAAAGGCATCAGCCTGGTCATTCTCGTCTGCCCGAACAAGGAACAGGTCTATCAGGAATACCTGCCCTCAGGCATCGACCTCAGCAAGAGCGACGACCAGAAGCGCGAGTCGATCATGGCGGCGTACATGAAGGAGAACAGCCGCGTCAAGTACGTATACCCGTTGCAGCAGGAGAAGACGGCGAAAATCCTTTACGAGACGTACCTCCAGCAGGACACCCACTGGAACTCGGTCGGCGGATTCATAGGCGCGATGCAGGTCTACCAGGCGCTCGGGAAGCCCACCACCGGACTTCAGAAGGTCGAGGTCATTGAAGGCGACTATGCGGGCGGCGACCTCGTCTCCCTCGGCGTCGGCGACGCGACCCACTACACGGGCTACACCGTCAACTACAAGCCGGAGATCAAAGTCAGAACGACATGGACGTTCTCAAACAACATCACCGGCGGCAACCAGGCGGTAACAGGCGAGCTCAAAATACTCGAGTCCGACTCGCCCAACAAGCACACCGCTCTTATTATAGGCGACTCGTTCAGACACGCGATCTGCGGATACATCGCGAAGGATTACTCGAAGGTCTACGTAACGCACAGGAGCGACTTCGACACGACGTCCAACTACCAGATGGACGAGGCCGGAAACGTCACTCCCAGCGGCAGAAGGATCGTTCACGAGGCGCTCCGCGAACTGGGCGAGGGCGACCTGCTGCTCGTGATGGCCGTCGAGAGGTACGACTCCGCAAACGAAAACGCCGCGTGGATGTGCACGCAGTATCTGAGAGCCCATTGATGCTTATGGGTGATTGCGTTGGAGACGCGCCCGCCCTCCCTCCCGGATTACAGGGGGAGGGCGGGACGCTCCCTTAACAGAATTTTTAACCGCAAATCTGCCGGCCCCGAGCGTGGCCGGCTTTTTTGCGCCAACCCCAACCCGGGAGGGGGCGGCGGCTTCCCGCGCGGCAGCTTCCCGCCGAAGGATGCCCGCACGCGCGTGCCCGACGCGTTTTCTTGGCGCGTTTTCTTTATATTTTTGCGCGCATAATATAAAAAAAGTGTTGACACCGTTACACAAAAACTCTATAATAAATTTGTTTATTGTGTATAAATAAATTCCCGGGCAGGCGCACCGGCGGATTGACACTTTACAAGGGCTGAAATCCACCGGAAAAGACGCTCCGGAATTGCTGAAAGGTTGATTGTATGGACAAAAAACAAAAGCGTAGAATTATCGTGTTGTGCGTTTGCGTCACCCTCGTTATTGCGCTTATTGTGGCTCTCATTATACACGGAAGCCGCAAGTCGGGCATTAAGCAGTTCGAGGTCACAAACGAGGACACGATGTCCTTCAACCCGTTTGTCGAGAACGAGGAAAGGTCGGACAACAGTCTGCTCGAGTACGGCAAGGTTCTCACAAAATACGGGACGAAGTACAACAAGTATACGGGAGAGGATATTGTCTTCAACGCCGCCGATTTCTACGGTATCAGCTTCAGGTTCGAGACCGGTGACACGATCATACTCTACCGCAACGACGGCGGCGAGTATGAGTCAGTGTCGTACAGAGGCAAGCTCTACGATTTCGGCCAGGTCATGAACGGCGAACTGACGTTCGCGACCGAAGCTCTTATCGCGAGAATCAACCGTATCACGTCCAACCTCTCGTTTGACGAGGACTACTCCTACGAGATCTACGAGGACGTCGAAACGGGGCGCGACGCTGACGGATATACCACTGCCGCCAAACAGGAAGACAGGTTCAAGGCCGTTTCCGGAACGATCAAAGCGGACCCCGCGGCGATCTACTTCGGAAAGTCCGACAAGACCGAGAACGACGGCACGAACGCCCTCGACGAGCTGACCTTCATCTACAAGGTCGACGTTCCCGAGACCGCGCTCTACTCGCTCGAGCTCGAGTACTTCCTCCCCAAAAACAGGTCGAACAACACTCTGGTCAGGCTGAGAGTCGACAACAAGTACCCCTTTAAAGAGGCGGGCAGCATCGAGCTGAAGCGTCTCTACAACTTCTACGACTCGATGAGCCTCGACATCGCCGGCAACGAGATCCGCGGCCAGCAGCAGGAAATCTTCCGCTGGCAGGACGTGGTGGTCACGAACCCCGAGGGCCTCTACAGAAACCCGTACAGATTCCTGATCAACGCGAGCGCGCTGGCCAGCCCCGAGAAGCCGAGAACGATCTCGCTGACCTTCGGAAGAGAGCCCGCCATCGTGAAGACGATCCGCCTCGTGGCGCCCGACAACAACAGCAGCTACGAAGAGTACAAGGCTGAAATGGGCTTCACCGAGTCGGGAATCGTCAAGGACGCGCTGAAGCAGGTCGAGTTCGAGATTCCTTCGGAGAAGAACACCATCAGCATCCGCAGCGAGTGGGACGGCAACTACTGCACGTACCCCGCTTCCTATCAGGTCACGAGATACAACTATTTCGGCGGCGACAGATGGGTCAACGGCGGCGACGGCGCGACGTGGAAGTTCAGCGTGGAGAAGGACGGCTGGTACCAGATCGGTTTCAGATATCAGACGACCCTGACCGACATCGTGGCGTACACCGAGATCACAATTGACGGCGAGGTGCCGTTCAAGGAGATGGAGGAGTACTGCTTCGCATATTCGGACGGCTGGGTCGGCACTTCTCTTATGGACGCGAACCAGAATCCGTACTACTTCTACCTGACGGCAGGGGAGCACGACATCTCGATCACCGCGAAGGTCGGTCCGTTGCGCGCCTCCATTCAGAGCCTCCAGGAGTCGATGGACTCGATCTCCAAGCTGGTCAGCATGGTCGTCAGCATCACCGGCGCCACGAGAGGATCGAGCGGCGGATACGCGGTCGACAAGAACAGAGACTGGGACCTCGACAAGTACATTATGGGCATCGAGGAGGAGGTAGCCAACTACCGCGACACGTTCGCGAGGATCTACGACCAGATCAAAGAGGCCAACGGCGGCGTTCTGCCTTACTACGGCTCTTCGGTCGCGGTCGCGAAGGCGCTTTTCGAGAGACTTTCGAAGGGCACCGAGGGTCTCGAGGATATTCCTTCCTCGCTCAATGAAATTACCAACGCGCTGTCGAGTCTCTCCACGACGCTGCAGAACATCTCGCAGCACCCGATCGCCTTCGACTACATGGTCGTTCACGGCGGCGAGTTCGACTACTCCAAGTGCAGAAGCAACGGCTTCCAGAACCTCTACGTCGGCGCGATTCAGTTCGGCGACTCCTTTAAGAAGGACTACACGCTGGTCGGCGCCCGCGAGGCGACAGACGCCGAGGAAGTAAAGGAAATCGAGGTCTACGTGGCGAGAGGACGTGAATACGTCGAAATGCTCCGCAACCTCATCGCCGAAGACTTCACGCCGAAGACGGGAATCAAGGTCAGCGTCAACATGGTCTCCGGCGGCGTCGAAGGTCTGGTCATGCTGCGCTACGTAACGGGAACCGCACCTGACGTCGCGATTTCGGTCGGCGCCGGCGCGCCTGTCGAGTACGCGGCCAGAGGCGCTCTTGTGGCCTACAACGACCTGGACGGCGACGGCGTCGACGACAACCCCGAGTTCGAGGAGTTCAAGAAGAACTTCCTGCCCGGAGCGCTGACGCTTTCAAGGTACCGCGGCAACTACTACTCGGTTCCCGAGACCCAGGGCTGGGCTGCTCTGTTCTACAGGACCGATATTCTCCGCGAGCTCGGCATCGAGAACATTCCCCAGACGTGGGACGAGGTCTACGAGATACTGCCGAGACTGCAGGAGAAGAACATGGACTTCTGCTACAACTACGGCACCGGCAACCTCTATCCGTTCCTGTACCAGAACGGCGCGGACGTCTACGACTACAACGGCCTCCACTCCGCACTCGACAGCGAGCAGGCCTACAACGCTTTTGTCGAATACGCCAACCTTTATAATAAATATAATATCCCGTACGCGGCCAACTTCTACATGAAGTTCAAGCTCGGCGACATGCCGATCGGAATCGCGGACATGGGAATGTACTGCCAGCTGAGATACTCCGCACCGGAGATCAACGGTAAATGGGCGATGTCGCCCGTTCCCGGCCACCTCAAAGAGGACGGCACGATCGACCGCAGCATGGGCGGCAGCGGAACCACCTGCGTCATGATCAAGAACAAGGGCGAGAAGCTCCAGTCCAAAGAGGCGTGGGAGTTCGTCAAGTGGTGGATGAGCGAGTCCGTCCAGGTCGCCTACGCGCAGGAAGTCGAGGCAACCTTCGGCGTCGCCTCCAGATGGAACACCGCTAACAGGTACGCGATCAACTCGATGGCGTACAGCGACGAAGAGCTCGCGGTCATCAACGAACAGTGGTCTTACTTCACGGAGACGCCGGTCGTTCTCGGCGGTTACTACACGCCGCGTTACCTCACGACCGCGCTCAACCAGGCCGTTCTTCAGGGCAGCAACATCAGGATCGCCCTCGAGGACGCGGTCAGGGAAATCAACAAAGAGATGAAGCGCAAACAGAAGGAGTTCTTCCCGGACGGCGTGGATTCGATTGTCTGGTCTGAATACAGAGAAAAGGAGGTAGGCACAAATGGGTAAAAACAGAAAAGCGCTCAAAAAGGCGGAAGATACCGTCGTGAATGACGCGCAGGCGGCCGGACAGAACGTCTTGGACGACGCCGAGAACGGCGGAAAGAAGAAGCGCGACTACACCAAGTCGTATTTCTCCTACACGCTGCATGAGATCTGGAACCACAAGATGTCATACGCGCTGATCGCGCCGTTCTTTATCTGCTTCATCACGTTCACGCTGCTGCCGCTGATCGCTTCCGCGGTCCTGAGCTTCTTCTACTTCGACTCGCTGAGCTGGCCGCAGTTCATCTTCTGGGACAACTACGTTTACCTCTTCGTAGAGGACTCGCTGTTCCTGAAGGCGTTCAGCAACACTCTCTACTACGCGGTCATCGTCGGCCCGGTCTCGTACATCGCGTCCTACTTCTTCGCCTGGTTCATCAACCAGGTCCCGAACAAGCTCAGACCGATCTACACGCTGGCCTTCTACGCGCCTTCGCTGTGCTCCGGTATCGCGATGGGCGTTGTCTGGCTGGTCATGTTCGCGAACGACAGCCAGGGCTACATCAACTCGGTGCTGCTTAACGCGGGTCTCATTACGGAGCCGATCCAGTTCCTGCAAAACGTCAAATGGATCATGCCCGTAATCATCATCGTCGCGCTGTGGTCTTCGCTCGGCGCCGGCTTCCTCTCATTCGTCGCCGGCTTCACGAACGTCGACAAAGAGCTTTACGACGCGGCGATGGTCGACGGCATCACTTCGAGATTCCAGAGACTTATTTACATCGACATTCCTCAGACGATGCCGCAGCTGCTCTTCTCGGCAGTTCTGACAATCACGGGTTCGTTCACGGTTGGCGGTCTCAGCCAGACGCTGGTCGGCCACCCGAGCCCCGAGGACGCGGGTCTTACAATCATGCTCCACCTTGGCGACTACGCAGGTCAGCGTTTCGAGGTCGGTTACGCCTCGGCTATCGCGGTCGTGCTGTCGGCAATGGTTCTCGGCATCGGACGTCTCGCGTTCAAGCTGCTTCAGGAAAAGGGGTGATGACAGGTGTTTCAAGTTGACGTTGATTACTTAAAGAAAGCGAAGAAACGCAGAGAGTACGCACCTACAGTCATCTCAATCGTGCTGGCCTTCGCGGGCGTCATTTCCGCGCTGCCGATCGTCTACCTTTTCGTTACGGCTTTCAAACCCGCGGAGGAGCTCTTCCTCTACCCGCCGAGGTTCTACGTGTCCAACCCGACCCTTAAGAACTTCAGCGACCTGGTGAGCATTACCGCGAACACCATGGTGCCCTTCACGAGGTACCTGTTCAACACGATTATCATCACCGCGCTCTACATGTTCGCCCTGATAGTCGTCGGCACGATGGCCTGCTACCCGCTCTCGAAGCACAAGTTCCCGGGCGGCACGGCGCTGTTCAAGCTGGTCACCAACGCGCTGCTCATCATTTCCGGCGCGGCGGCGATCCCGAGCTACATCATCGTTACCGGCCTCCATCTCGACAACACGTATCTGGTGTACATCATTCCCGGCCTCGCGAACTGTACGTGTATGTTCCTGCTCAAGCAGTTCCTCGACCAGGTGCCAAACACGATATTCGAGGCGGGAAAGATCGACGGCGCTTCCGAGTGGCAGCTCTACACAAAAATTGCCCTGCCGCTGCTCAGGAACGCGCAGGCGACGTGCGTAATTCTGACGTTCCCTGGAATCTGGGGCGACGCCGGAACTTCCACGACGTATATCTATGACGAGCAGCTCCGTACCTTCGCGTTCTTCATGTCGACGCTGCAGGGCGGTCTTGCGAGAACCGGCGCTAACTCCGCGGCTTCACTCATCATGACGCTGCCGAGCATCATCGTCTTCGTCGTCTCGCAGTCCAGCGTTATGGATACGATGGCCCACTCGGGTATTAAGTAAGGGGGTGCCGCAGTGAAAAGATTCAGATTGAAGCAATTTATCTGCGCGGCGCTGGCCGTAACCTGCATTTTCTCCGTTCTGGCGATTCTGCCCGCGGCCGCAGCGACCCCGTATGCAAACTACTTTATGTCCCAGGCCGACGAGTACAGCTACAACCTGCCCACGCCCGAGGCGTACCAGATGGTCAAGGTCGTCGACTTCCCGGACACCGCAACAGGCAAGCTTCTCAACCCGGAGGATATTTTCATCGGACCGGACGAGAGGATCTACATCGCGGACACGGGCAACAACCGCATCGTGATCCTCAAGAAAGACCTCACGTTCGATTTCGCGATCACCGGATTTGAAGAGGACGGCAGCAAGCTCAACTCGCCCTCGGCGGTTTTCGTGGACGACGACGGAACGATCCTCGTTTCGGACTACGGAAACAAGCGCCTGGTCGAGTTCACGAAGTACGGCAACTTCAGATTCGCGTACCCGACGCCCGAGAGCGACATCCTCTCGCAGGACTTCAACTACCAGCCTTCGCGAGTCGTGAAGGACGAGAAGGGCTACATTTACGTCTGCTCCGTCGGCGACTCGAACGGTATTCTGATGCTCTCCTCGGACGGCGAATTCAGAAACTACTTCGGTACCAACAAGGTCGCGCTCACGTTCTGGGAGATGGTCGCAAGGCTGCTCTGGTCGAGAGAGTCGAGAAAAGGTACCATCGTAACGCTGCCTTATACTTTTAATAATATCTTTATCTATGACGGATACATCTACGCGACGACGACGGGTTACTCGGCCGCACAGATGAGAAAGATCAACCCGGCCGGCTCCGACGTTCTCTACGCCGGCTACGACTTCTCGGACAAGGGTCTTCTCAGAAACTCCAGCGACCTGCAGAACTTCATCGACGTCACCGTGGACAAGGACCTCGACGCGTTCATTATCGACTCGACCTACGGCCGCGTTTACGAGTACGACGAGTGGGGCAGAAACCTGTTCGCGTTCGGCGCGGTGGGAACGGGCTACGGCCAGTTCTCGAACCCGAAGTCGCTTGAAGTCGACACCGAGGGCAACATCTACGTGCTCAACGGCGGCAACAACACGGTCTACGTTTTCGCGAGAACCGAATTCGCCGACCTGGTTCACAAGGCCAACAAGAACTACTCCCTCGGTATCTACGAGGAAGCGGACAACCCGGCGGTGAAGGGTGACAACGCGTTCGATCAGTGGACGGAAGTCAAGAAAGAGGACAACTTCTACGTGCTCGCGCTCCAGTCCATCGGACAGATCCTGTGGAGAAAAGAGCGCTACTCGGAGGCTCTCAAGTACTTCGAAGACGCCGAAGACGTCACCTGGTACTCGAAGGCGTTCGAGGAGCTCCGCGCGGACTTCCTGGGCGACTACTTCTCGATCATCGCTACGGTCATCGTGGTGCTGCTGGTCGGTCTGCTCGTGTTCAAGTCCGTCAGGAAGCGCTACAGAATGAAGCACCCGAAGGATCCGAACAAGAGCAACATTTTCACGAAGATCGGCGACTTCTTCAAGAATATGGTCTACGTCTCGCTGCACCCGGTGGACGGATTTGAGGACATCAGGTACGAGAACAAGGGCACCTACCTCGACGCGGTGATAGTTATGCTGATCTACATCGTGACCCACTGCCTCGCGAAGCTGTGCGAAGGGTTCATATTCAGAGGCGGACGTCCGGTCGAGTTCATCGACTGGGGCGAGGAACTGCTCTGGTGCGTGCTCCCGTGGGTGGTCGTTTCAATCGTCAACTACGGCGTGACCACGATACTCTACGGCGAAGGACGTTTACGCGACGTTGTGATAGGCGGCGCCTACTGCCACGTTCCGCTGATCCTGATCCATCTGCCGCTCGCTATCATTTCGCGCGGACTCACGCTTTCCGAGCAGCCGATCTACAACCTGATCACTTACGTGTCCTACGCGTGGGTGGTGCTGCTGGTGTTCATGTGCATGAAGGGCGTTCACGGCTTCAACCCCATCAAGGCGGTGCTGGTATTCATCCTCACCGCGGCGGGCGTTGCGGCGGTCGTGATACTGTTCATGATCGTGAGAGGCCTCGCAAGACAGTTTGTTGACTTCATAGTCCAGTTTGCAAAGGAGTTGAGCTATCTTGTTTAAGAAGAATAAAAAAACCGATATAGATGACGCCTTGCAAAACGTAGAGGCAGCGGACAACGCGGTGGAAAACGCCGCCGAGAACGCGGAAAACGCCGCTGAAACCGTCGAAAACGCAGCCGAAACCGCGGGAAACGCGGCGCAGGAGACCGTGACGAAAAAACCGGCCGCTTTCAAGACCTCCCTGGACGACGACGAGGCGCGCAAAGGCGTTTACATCGACAAAGAGGAGGCCGAGAGGTTCCTCGAAGAGCAGCGCAAGAAGAAAAAGAGAAAGAAGATCATCATTACTGTCGTGGCGATCGTCGCCGCGCTCGTGGCTCTTTTCATCATCTACAAGGTGATTTTCGGCGGAAACGTCGGCCACATCAAGTGGATGGACAAGTACATCGTCAAGAACGACCCCAAAACGGCCGGCGAGATACTCCCGAACGACTTGGGAATGACCGTCATCGCCGAAAAGCGGAACAACATGGGCGGCACCACGGTGCTCAAATTCTCGCCTGCGGATTCGCTGCTGATCCTCGAGATCACCAACTCCAAGGGCGAAAAAGAGGAGATTAGAAGCTGGCCCGCGCCGCTTCCGGAAGACACCGATCCGGCGACCGCCGACAGTGAATACCCGAAGTACAAGGTCAACCACGACATCGTTTCCTCCCTCGTCAGGCTCGGCTACACGGCCTCCAACCTGGACGGCGGCAAGGACTTCGGTATCAACCAGGTCGACAAGGTCCAGTACGCGTACAACAGGATCAACGACGGCTTCAAGGTGCGCTACACGGTGCCGATCGAGGTCACCAAGACCGACAACATGGCCGATACCTACAAGGTCTACTACGAGTTCAGCTTTGCGGTCGAGTTCTGGCTTGACGACAACGGCGACCTCATCGTGAACGTTCCCAAGAAGGACGTCAAAGAGGACAAGGAAGAGAAGGACTACACGAGAGACTCCGACGAGATGCCGAGAGTCGCTTCCATCGCGTGCCTGCCGTTCATCAGCGCGGCGAGACAGGGCGACGAGGGCTACTTCGTGACGCCCGACGGCTCCGGCGGACTCACGTACTTCAACGTTCCGAGAATTTCGCAGTACGACGAGTATCAGAAGAGAATTTACGGCTACGACGACATTTTCGACGTGTTCAACTACCCGAACATGACGAACGAAAAGATCTCGATGCCTGTCTTCGGCGTCGTCAAACCCGGCAAGATGCTCACCTGCTATGCCACCGAGAGCGAGGCCAACGCCTCCGTCCTCATCGGCCAGCCGGGAATGAAGAACCTGAAATTCTATTACGTCACGTTCGTGTTCAAGTGGAGAGAGTTCTACCAGGCGAAAATGAGCCAGAACGGCGCCGCCTACACGTTCCTCGAGGTTCCCTCCGGAATCGGCGACTTCACGATGCGCTACTCCTACCAGATCGACTCCTCCAAGGACTACACCTACATCGACGTCGCGAACAACACCCGCGAATTCCTGGTCGACAAGTGGGACGCCGACTTCAAGTCGATCGACTACCTGAAAGACGCGAAGGTCAACTCCTACGAGAACAAGCGCCAGGATCCCGACCTGATCAACCTGAAGATTTTCTTCGCGGACGTCAACCAGGCGTCGGTGAGAATATTCACGCAGTACAAGGTCATGACCACGTTCGCGCAGGCCAGGAACATCGTTGCGTCGACCTCCGAGACCGCTCCGAGAATGCGCTACTCGCTGCTCGGATGGCAGCAGGGCGGCTACTTCGGCAACATAATGCGGAAGTACAACATCGGCGCCAGCGTAGGCGGCAAGAGCGGCCTTAAAGACCTGACGGCGTACGCGGCCGAAAACGGCAAGGATGTCAGTGCAGACGTGAACATGCTGATCCTCTACGGAAAGCCGAAGGGAGCCAGCCTCCGCCAGGCCACCGTCAAGAACCCCGGTACGTTCTACGTCAACTACAAGCAGGTCAGCAACGCGGGCGTTTTCTACAGGAACAGCAACAACTACTACATGAGTCCGCTGTACTACGACGCGAAGATGCTGAAGAAGGACGTCAAGAACATCTCGAAGCTCGGCTTCACGAGCGTCGACCTGCAGCAGCTCGGAGACCTTCTGTTCACCGACTACAACAAGGAGAACGCGCTTCTCCGCCAGCAGGCGCTCGAGTACTACAGAAAGTGGATCGTTGAGTTCCAGAAGGAATTCGCGAACGTCTCGGTCTACTACGGCTACGAATACGCGGCGTCGGTTGCGGACAACATTCTCGACATTCCCACCGAGACCTCGAGGCTGTTCATCATCGACGAGTCCATTCCGTTCGTGCAGATAGTCTACCACGGCCTGATCGACTACTATTCGACCGCGATCAACAGAAGCTCGAACTACACCGAGTCGTTGCTCAGATCCATCGAGTACGGCGCGTTCTTCACGTACGAGGTTACCAAGGAAGCCACCGAGGAGCTCCGCTATACGGACTACAACTCGCTGTTCAAGGCGCAGTACGACGACCTCAGCGCCGACATCATGAAGGGCTACGTTCTCGCCGAGAAGGTGCTCGCGCCGGTCGCGAACGCCACGATAGTCGACCACAAGTGCGTGGACGACCCGAGAAACGGCAGCATCTACTGCACGACCTACAGCAACGGCATTAAGATCTACGTCAACTACAGCAACGAAAACTACTCCGCGCCTGAGGGAACCGTTCCCGCGCTGGGCGTGGCGATAGTCAGTAACGGTTCTTCCGAAGCCGTCAAGGTTGGATAACGAAAGGGGGCCGGTTGTTTTGAAAAAACAGGTAAAATACAAGAAAAAGCTTGCCCATTCTCAAAAGTACACTCTGCTGTCGTTTGAGAAGAAGAGGTCGCTTGAAGGTTTCCTTTTCGCCGTACCGTGGCTGATCGGATTCCTCGGATTCATCGTGGTCCCGCTCGTGCTCTCCATCAGAATCAGTTTCTTCCAGACGGTTCTGACGGACCTCTACGGATTCCAGGGCACGAGTACCTACGTCGGATTTAACAACTACATCAAGGTCATTCAGGACCCGAACGTCGGCGAAACGGTGTTCAAATCCTTCGGAAACTCGCTCATCAAGGTTCCGGTGATCGTCGCGTTCTCGCTCTTCGTGGCGGTGCTGCTCAAGCAGGACTTCCCGGGCAGAACGATATTCCGCGTCATATTCTTCATTCCCGTAATTCTCGCGGGAACGATCATGACGTACCTCTTCAACGACGGCGTCGGCAACATGAGCCTTTTCAGCTCGATCACGACAGGCGTGCAGCAGATCAACTCGTTCTTCGGGACGATCATGAGCAACATCGGCTCGATTATGTGGTCGTCCAGCGTTGAGATTCTGATATTCCTGGCGGCGCTGCAGAGCGTTCCCGCGACACTGTACGAGGTCGTCGAACTCGACGGCGCGTCGGCGTGGGAGACGTTCTGGCACGTCACGCTCCCTTACATTTCGCCGTTCGTCATTCTGAACTGCGTGTACGCGCTGGTTGACTCCTTCGTGTCCTCCGACAACCCGGTCATGGCCATCATGAACAGTATGACCCAGGAGGGAACGAAATACGGCCAGGCGTCGGCGCTCAGCTGGCTCTACATGCTGGCGACGCTCACGGTCATTATGATCTTCATCCTGCTTACGAGGAGGTGGCTGAAGTGACACCGGAAGCTGTTAACACCGCCGCTGTTCAAGCCGGCGCCGCAACCGAGCAGAAAGAGAAGAAGCTCGGCGGCATCAAGGGATTCATCAAAAAGTACGAGAATCTCGGCTACAAGGCGAAAAAGAAGATCACGTTCATCATTTCGAGAGTATTCGTTTACTTCGTGCTTATCGAAATGGCGTACCTCTTCATACTGCCTTTCATCTACATCTTCTCCACGTCCCTCATGACCTCGCAGGACTACATGGACCCGACGGTCAAGTACATCCCGACCACGGTCAACTGGGACAACTTCGTGAAGGCCTTCGAGGCGCTGGACTACGTCAAGTCGTTCTTCAACTCGATGGGAACGTCGCTCCTGTCGGCTCTGTTCCAGACCACCGCGTGCGCTCTGATAGGGTACTCGCTGGGCCGCTACAAGTTCAGAGTCAGGAACATCATATTCTTCCTCGTGGTTCTGGTGCTGCTCATTCCGCCGCAGGTTATGATTCTCGCTTCCTACGGTCTGTGGGCGACGCTCAGCATGGTTAACACCTGGGGACCGGTCGTGCTTCCGTGCGTATTCGGACTCGGCCTCCGCGGCGCGCTCTTCGTGCTGATCTATATGTACTTCTTCCAGAGGATTCCCGACGTTATGGACGACGCGGCGCGAATCGACGGCGCGGGCCCGATCAGGGTCTTCGGACAGATCATGCTGCCGCTGGTAAAATCCGCTATCGCGATCGTGTTCATCTTCTCGTTCGTGTGGCACTGGAACGACAACTACGAGGCTCCGACGTACATGTACATCGACGGCCACCAGACGCTCCAGCCGAGACTGCAGAACATCCAGATGTACTACAGCAAGTACGCGACCAGCCAGGGCGCCATGTCCGAACTCGAGAAATCGCTCTCCGAGCCGATGCTCTTCGCGGGCTGCCTCATGGTAATGCTTCCCGTTATGATCGTCTACATTCTCGGTCAGAAACAGCTTGCCGCCGGCATCGAACGTATAGGCGTTATCGAATAAAGAAGGAGGGTGAACTTATGAACAGAAAAGTAAAAGCTTTCCTTACCGCCGCGCTGGCGATCCTGCTGGCGGTGGTCCTTCTCACGGGTTGCGAAACCAAGAAAAAGGATGACGACGACAAGATCAAGCCGACTCCGAGGCCGACTCCGGAAAACCTGGTCGCCGAGATCAAGCTCTCCGGCTATCTCTACTCCGAGAACTCGCAGAACCTCGAGAAGTTCAAGGCGGTCTACTACTCCGACTACCCGGGCGTTGAAATCGACATCGACCTCGACAAGGTCTCCACGAGCCTCTACTTTGAGGTGCTCGACGACCTTATGAGCGGCGACGACCTCGAGAACGCGGGCGACGTCATTCTTCTCGACGCTCAGCGCATGGAATACTACGCGCAGCAGGGGAAACTGATCGACCTCAGCACTTATATAGGCGACGTGCTCAACTTCGACACGTACAAGAAGATCAACCCGTCTGCCGATCTGCTTCCCGCCGCCTACAACGCCTGCTTCTACAACGGTGACATGTACATGGTGGCAATGGAGTACAACCACAAATTCGTGCTCCTCAACTACTCGCTGATCTCCACCGCGGGCTACTCGTTCCCGCACGACGACTGGACCTGGGACGACCTCATCGAGATCGCCGAGGCGGTCAAAGAGATGGGCGTCGAGACTCCTATCGCGATGAACTACAAGGACTACGCGATCTGGGGCGCCTTCGCGAGAAGCTACGGCAAGGACGTGTACGACTACGTGGGCAACTCGGAAACGATCAAGGAACTCAACCTGACGCACCCCGACGTCGTCAGCGGCCTTGAGGACCTCGCCGAGATCGTGAACCCCGAGCGCGGACTCGTCGAGTGCATCGACTCCAAGGACATCGCCCCCGAGGACATCTCCAAGTACGCGTTCATCATCGCCGACCACGAGGACATCGCGACATGGTCCGAGACGCTCCTCGCCGCCGAAGACCCTGAAGCCGAAGGCGAAAAGTGGGAATGGGACTACATCCACTTCCCGCGCTGGAACGACGAGAACTACGACGAGAACGGCGTGTACTACCAGGCGATCGCCGCCAACGTCTACGGCTTCGCGGTCGTGAACCACGGCAAGTCCGAGTTCTACAACGACGACTTCTACCGCGCCTGCGCCTACCTCGCGCTCTACGCGACGGTTACCGAGGCGGCCAAGAGCTACGCGCTCGACGGTCAGGCGGTTCCCGCAAACAAGGCCGCCAACGCCCAGAAGTTCTGGCGTGAATACCCGAAGGCCGGCAAGAACTCTTCCGTTTTCTCGAACTTCGCAGAAACCGCCGACTTCGCGGGCTCCCTCGGCTGCTTTATGCCGGTAATGTCCGCCAACGAGATCGACATCTCCTACGCTATCGACGGCTACCTGTCAGGGGAGAGAACGATGATTGAGAGCCTGCAGGAACTGCAGGAGAAAGCCCAGGCGGGCTGGATAACCAGGTGAGTCTCCGCTTGGTCTCCGGTTTAGCAACCGCACTTACCTTAATTCAACGACGCCGCAGCTTTACATTGGCGGCGCGAGCGATTCCGCGAAGCGGTCAAGTGAGAGACGCAATGTAAAGTGCGGCTGCTAAAAGTCGCCCTCGCGCGAGACTCACCTGGTTTGAATCGTCACGGTGCCTGCGGCGATAAGTGAAATGCGAAGCGCAACCAAAATAATTAAATGCCCCAGATGATGGTGGCGGATTTTCGCACCCCCGGAGGCGATACGACAACCCTTCGGTGGTGCGCTTTCCTTTATCGGAAGTTAAAATATGAGAGAAGAAGTAATCGAAACCTTTGTAAAGGCAAGAAAAAACAAAACAGCCGTCATTTACTGCATCCTGATAGCCATCGCGGCGCTTGCCGTGGCGGCGGTCATCTATTATTTTTACAGGCTGATCGGCTTCCTGCTCATCATACTCGTGTTCGCGATCGCGTTCTACGGAATGGTGCTCATCATGAAGTACAACAACCTCGAGTACGAGTTTTCGATAGTTATGGGCGAGTTCACGATTTCCGAAATCAGGAACCAGACCCGCCGCAAGAAGGTCATGAGTTTTCTCATAAAAGACCTTGAGAACTTCAAGAAGGTAAAAACCGCCGACGTTCTGGCGAAAAAGGACGACGGCGTCAAGAAAGAAGACGCGCCGAAGGTGCTTTACTGCTTCGGTGACGACGATGAAGAGGCGTACGCCTTCACCGCAAGGTCCGCGGACGAGGGCGTGGTTTACGAGATATATATCAAACATGACGACCAGGTCATGAAGGAGATGGCGCTGCGAAGCTTCGAGGTCAGGCGCGTGCTTGGAAAGATTTAAAATCACCTTTAAATAGGGGAAAACTGTGCGGAGGAATATTTGTAAAATGAAACACGCGAACCCGAAAAGAACATGCTTTTTGCGGGCGGCGGCGCTCACTGTTGCCGCGGCCTTGTTCGTATGCGTGTG
>JAEEGI010015113.1_pt1 | contig 16120 bp, 9 predicted proteins | sample 8958751 | NCBI WGS metagenome assembly JAEEGI01 (sample SAMN16246545, study PRJNA631951) | gut metagenome | biome: gut microbiome; feature: rumen; material: KS-attached | host: Bos | place: Iran: Karaj | collected 2018-10
AACAAGGAATCAATAAACTCTTTCTGGTAACTTTCAGCTACAGCAACATTTAAACTCATTACATAAACATCAATTTGAAAGTTTATGCGAATAAAAATTTTAAACCGATCTTCTCCCTTCATCTTGAGAAAAGATTCAATTCTTTTGGCTAAATCAGAAATGTGTACCATATTTAGACGTGATTTGAATAAATTGTAAAACAGGTATTTAATAATCGAGCAATAAGATCTTGATTCAACGTTGGGGACATTTGCTGCGCTATGTATTTGTATCTAACTTCCGGCCGCCAATTATCAATTAATTGTTCAACATCTGAATCAATTATTCCATTACCAAGATAAGGAATACTATTAAAAGATGGATCTGGCTTTAAAAGCCTTCTGACAATTTCTTGAAACTTATGTCCTTGTACACTCAAGCTGCCTGGAGGTCTATTTTGGAAGAAAGAAGGGATTCTTTCTCTGCCATTTATTATTCTGGTCCGATTGTAATAGAAATCCAGATTTGTACGTTGAGTGAATGATAAATTATACTTCAATCTTATGTCATCTGATGGGTTCCAATTATTTAATTTATATGCAGAATAAACAACGATTCCCTCAAGTATGTACCCTGACAGGTAATATAATTCAAGCCATACATGCTTATCGCGTTTCTCGTGCATCTGATATGATAACAACAATGAAGCACAACCTTTTAAATGTTTTTCAGCGCAATATAAATATTCATTGTACGTCATAAATCATTACAAATTATTTATCAGACCCAATAAGTAAAAACGTTAACAAACCATTGGATAACATGACAATGCTTCCTCTTGAATATAAAAGCCAGAGTAACCTAAAAAGGCTATTACTATAGCTGATATGTTTTGCGTGTTTGGCCATCAATTGATTGTTAATGCTAAAGGTTTTTATCTAAATTACGACCACAAAGATACAACACATTACTGAATAATGTGACGTTGTGAAAAGGATTTTCGCGAATTGTTGACAAATTTTCTACAGGTGCTCACCAACAAGTTACACAATGATATTTCCAGCAAAAACCATGCCAATGATAGACCGTTGAGTATAAGCATTTTTTGATTCACAACAGAATCTGCTTACAACACTTAGACCCCATAGTTCGGCAGCATGCTCCGTTTTTATTTTGCAACGGCTGTTACAGTAACAGTTGTTACAAAATAATTGGGGCGCGAATAAGCTGCAATCACTTGAACGGGTTTGCAGCGGAATTGAACGGGTATCGGCCGGAATATGGCGGCCCTTCGCTCATCATGCTTACACGGTGACTCGTTGCCTCAGCCACATGCCGAAGAAACGATCATAGACGATGTAACTGCCGTGGTACTGGTAAATCAGTTGCTGGTCGGTCAGCGCCGTGAGGGCGGTTTTGATGCTGCTCAATGCGGGCAAGCGGTATTTCTTCTTGAATTCGTTGGCCATCGGGGCTTTTACTTGACGCTCGCGCGCGATAGCTAGCAGCAGTGCACATTGATTGTTGGTTAGAGACGAGTAATAGTTCTCAAAAGCGGTTTCATTCTCGTCTATCAACTCCTCAATGGCCTGGTCAACCTCAGCCTGACTGATGACATCGACAGCATGATTAGCATAGATGCGGTTCATGATGGCCTGCAGGTACCACGTCTGCCCGTCCAGTTTCTCGTACATGTAGTGGAACACAGGTGCCGGCAGTGACATTTCTAGCCGCTCAAATAATTTGTCTGAGAATTCGTAGTAGGCAGTCTCGTCAATCTCTCCCAGGTTGATGATTTGTGAACTCTGGAAAAAGGGACGCTTTGCCGAAATGAACATCTCGTTCATCATGTGTTGCTGGCTACCTGCGAAGATGAAATAGACGTTGGGCATGAACTGGATATAGGATCTCAGCAACGCTTCGGTATTGGCCCCGGAGTAGTTAGTGATTTGTTGGAATTCGTCAATGGCAATGTAGCATCGTTTACCCGATTGCTGCAAGTATTCAAAGATGCGGCGCAGCGATTGCTCCTCCTGATGGACTGCGATATCGAGCGAGAACGTCGGCATGCCGGTTTGCGCATCAAAGGTCACTGTTGGTCTGAAGTTGCTGAAGAATTCCGAGACTCTTCGCAAGGCCGTTTGAGTCGGGGAATCCAGTTTGCCCAACACGTTTTGGGCAAGCAGTTGCACGAACTGCTCCAGGCTCTTGGTGGCCATGATGTCGATGTAGAAGCAGCACACATCAGGTTGCTGCTCCTTGATTTGAGCAAACACATGATGGATTAGGCCAGTTTTACCGATCCTGCGGGGGGCTATCAATGTGATGTTGCGCTCATTGTTGAGTCCAATCATCACTTTTCTGGTCTCTTCCTGGCGATCACAAAAGTACTCTGCACCCTTGTATCCATAGGTTACAAACGGATTGTTTATCAGTTTCATATCGTCACTTCATATTTTACGCAGCGCAAATTACGCAATTTTCTTTGACAATACCAAATTTCCCCATGAGAAAAGTGACTTTCAATCAAATTTCAGTACAGAAAAATAGGATGACGTGTAACAGCATGCTCCGTTTGCAATAGCCGTTATTGTAACCGTGGTTGCAAGAATTGATGCACAGGAAATCCCATGGATGGCAAATTTTCAATAATTGTGACAAGCTGCATTTTTTGAGGAAAAGAATTATTTAAATTGAAAAACTAGGATTAGAAACAACAAAAAGTGAGCTGTAAATGTGATGTTTTGTTGTTTTTTGACTAATTTTGCATCCATAATGAAAAATCGTAACTCCATTTATAAGATGATAAAGTTACTATTGATTAATAACCATGTTGGAATAGAATACGTTTATTAGACATATGGATAAACTGCAAAAGATAGAGAATGCCAATAACGTGTTGGATAACGGAGGTAATATCATCAAAACAATTGATGATCGGGAACTGATACTTGTTGATAAGGATGGCAATGTACAAAACAAAGATGATTGTAGTTGGTCGCCTGAAAATGACGAAAAGGTTAATAATAAGATATTTCGTTCTCGCATTGAACCTTGGTTAACATCTCTTTTTCAATCGGAACACCTTTCGCTTCTCTGTGGATCCGGTATTACTAATGCCATAAGTTTTTTGGCTAGATCAAGTGCAGGAACAACAATGGGAACAACAACATTTGCTCATTTTAAGGATGAAATCGAAGAAGCAGCCAAAGCATCGGCAAGAGCAAGTGGCCGTGAAGATGGGAACATAGAAGATCAAATAAGAACGGCTTTTGACTTGTTAAGAGGCCTAAAAATCTTAAAAAGAACGACTGAAGCGGAAGAACTGGAATCAGATCTTAATAGTGTCATAACCGACTTTGCAAAGTCAATTTTGTCTACAGAAAATGCCATAGCAACAACTTCCGAAATTAAAAGGGAAGAAGCCTATTCGGTTTTAGTAAACTTTCTGCTAAGTTTTGCGAGTCGAACAGGCAACCGAGAACGATTGAATATTTTCACAACAAACTATGACCGTTTATTGGAATCTGGAGCAGAGTTGGCGGGTATTCACTTGATGGATAGGTTTGTTGGAACAGTCATGCCTATTTTCCGTTCTTCAAGACTTAATCTGGACATACATTACAATCCACCCGGCATACGTGGCGAACCTAGATATTTGGAGGGTGTAGCAAGACTCACTAAACTTCATGGCTCCGTTGACTGGATTCAAAATGGCAATGAGATACGACGAATGGGTTTACCTTTTGGTGCAGATGATATCGTTCCATTTTTGAATGCTCCTGGATTAAAGGGGGCAGATGCTCTAAAGCTAATGATCTACCCTAATGCTGCCAAAGATCGCGAGACGGCCGAGTATCCTTACGTTGAGTTATTCCGAGATTTTGCGGCAGCTATTTGCAGACCCAACAGCACATTGGTCACTTATGGTTACGGCTTCGGAGATGAGCACATCAATCGTGTAATCCTCGACATGCTCACTATCCCTTCAACGCATCTAGTAGTCATCTCCTTCGATGATCCAATAGGACGTATACTGAATTTCTATTATGATTCTGCTCACTCTACGCAAATGTCTGTACTAATGGGTAAGGATTTGGGGAATATCACTAATCTAGCTAATGATTTCCTGCCCAAATCTGCAATTGATAGAGCCACGATTCGCATGGCAGAATTGTTACAACACCGAATGGGACCAATATCAAGTCCAGCTTCAGGTTCTTCTACTCCAACATCTTCTTCAGACCCAACAATAACTCCTTCCACAACTCCTCCCACAACTCCTCCCACAACAATATAATTTATGACAACACCAATTGAACGATTAGCGTCCCTGCGTGTAGGAACGGTGGAATTTATTTCTCCAGAGAAGATTGTCGTGCAACTTGATATTGAGTCGCCTGATAGTGTGGCTCTTAATACTGGGATGCCTCGAAGTTTTCCCCGCATTAATGGTTATGTTATGATTCCTGTTGATTTGGGGTATGTTATTGGACAGGTATCATGGATCACAATTGAGCGCTCACCATATCCCAAACGCAGAGGATTCCAAGACTTTGGACTTATTGATCTTCCGTTCCCGTTGCGTAAGATGGAACTCTTGCCTGTTGGCACTCTTGTGTCCGTTGAGAATGAGTTCAAGTTCAAACGGGGGGTCGAAACATTCCCTTCGGTAGGTGATATTGTTATCTTGCCTACAGAAGATCAATTGAAATCCATCATTGAGTCGGGTGATAATCGCAGGGTTTACATTGGAAATAGCCCATTAATTGGTAATGCGAAAGTAATGATAGACCCTGATAGGCTATTTGGCCGTCATCTTGCTGTGCTGGGTAACACTGGTAGCGGAAAGTCTTGTTCCGTAGCTGGATTGATTCGTTGGTCACTTGAGAGCGCTGAAGAGAAACGGAGCAACAAAGGAGCTGAAGTCAATAGCCGTTTCATTGTGCTTGATCCAAATGGAGAATATAGTAGGGCTTTCGCTGACAAAAAGGACGCAAATATCTACACAGTGAATGTTGAGAATGGAGAAGGGAAAAAACAACTCCAAGTACCTTTGTGGTTTTGGAATACCGATGAATGGTGCGGCTTCACAAAAGCCTCTCCCAAAACTCATCGTACAACGATTGTTCATGCCCTAAAATCTGTAAGGAGTGGAATCACTTTCGAAGATTTGGGCAAACAGAATGAACTGGTATCATTTGTTCGAACAATCATTAATACAATTAAGCTATATAAGACCAAAGGAACACCATGGGGGCAGTTCCCTGGGCCAAAGAACTTTCACCTGTCGTTATTAAAATGGAATACTGACATTGTATCTGACGATAGTTATCCGCAAGAGTTAAATGAAGCAATATCTGCATTTAATAATCAAGTTAATAATTATGCCAATGACCGTTCGGGTCCACATCCACTATATATTTATTCAAAAAATGAAGTAGATTCTTTATTAACCCTTTTGAGGGATATTTACAGCAAAGCTGGTGGAAAAGATGAAGATTATTTACCAATAGACGAGGACAGCCCGAGTCCATTTACAGGAGAGAGTTTTGTCCGCTCGATTGAAGCTAATGCAGAAATACTCAATACTTCTGAGTATATTATCACACTAATGCCTCGTGTTAAGGCATTACTTACAGATGTGCGAGTAAAAAAAGTGATTGAAAATGAGAGTTTGAATTTAAGTGATTGGCTTAGTGGGTATATTGGAGCCAATCACAAAGAATCATTGACAATTATTGACTTATCATTGTTGCCTTCTGATGTGACAAGTATTATAACTGCTGTTATTGCCCGAATGGTGTTTGAAGCGCAACAACGATATCTCAAATTGAACAAAGAATGCCTCCCTACGGTGTTGATTATGGAAGAGGCTCATTATTTCGTTAAACGCTATAATGATGATATAGAGAACACTGGCCCTACAACTCAGTGTTGCAAAGTTTTTGAGAAAATAGCAAGAGAGGGAAGAAAGTTTGGTCTAGGTCTAGTTTTGTCGTCCCAAAGGCCATCAGAATTATCACCAACAGTTCTCTCGCAGTGCAATTCTTTTCTCTTGCATCGCATATCAAATGATCGTGATCAAGAATTGGTTCACCGATTGTTGCCAGATAGTATGAGAGGAATCCTAAATGAAATGCCTTCTTTGCCTTCTCAATATGCAGTATTGCTTGGGTGGGCTTCAGAATTACCCATAATGGTAAAGATGAGAACTCTGCTTGAAAATCAACGCCCTCAATCTGAAGATCCTGATTATTGGGATGTATGGACTGGGGCAAAAGAACGTAAGATTGACTGGAAAAAGATAGCAGAAGAATGGCAAAAGAAAGGAAATAGTGATCCAGACGCTTGATTTATATAAAAAACAGAAAAGGCTGTATTTAGACGGAGAAGAAATTATAGATTATGATACAAAGCATTATTGTGAGTTCATTTGGGCTAATGGCTCACAATAAGTTTTGTTCACGACTCTATCCCTCATCAGTTTCATATCAGTGAAGTTTCTACTGATATTTTGAACAATACTAAGGTAGTTATCAGTGCCATCTGCCTTTTGGTGATAGAACGGTTTTATGGATAAACAATTCTTGTGCTCGAATATTGTATTCAGTAGAGTTCGGTCTGAATTTCCGCATGAATGACCCATGATAAAAACTTGGAATGGTGCGGATTCCATGAATCCTAACACATTTCGATAATTTGCTGATTCCAAATACTTAATTGACTTAACATTTCTGAGGCATTCATTATTATTCAAATCCTTAAGTTCTTTATACTTATCATCTAATTCGTCACCGTATCCAAAGATAACTCCATCTGGATTCTGTAATTCACCATGAATGTGGGTCGTAATGCATAGATTCCTATTACAATATAAACTTGAAGTATCCGTATAATTGAAGTTAAGAAGCATTATCGCATCAGGCAACATGAATAGATTAGGGTAGCCAATAAAAGGAATCCCATTTGTTGTAAAGCTTTCTTTATATGCTCGAACGCCTTGAAGGTAACTCAACTCATTAAAACCATATCGTCTGATTTTCTCTCGCAAAACAGATTCATCAACTTCCATCCATTGCTTGACGTAATCCACGACAAATTGTTGTCCGTCATTAGACACATCTTCAGGTTTGATTGGTGAATAAATGCTATCATAAATGCTGTCAAGCCGCTTTAGTTCGTTCGTACTAATTGAAGCCAAATAATCAACTAACCGGTTTGTTAAAAAACAGAGTTGCTCATTTAACTCCTTTGGGTCCATATAAGAAGTTTTTCCAATTGTACTCTCAATCAGAAGATCATAATATTCATTTTCAATGTCAACCCATCCCTTCGTTTCAATGCTTTTGATGATTCTGTCGAAGAATTCAGAAAACGAGTGTTCTATGATTATTCCATAATCATTTGTGAGGATTCTACGAATAATCTCTTTTCCTTGGATTCTGCCAATAACTGGTTTATTGTCATAATAGAATCTGCTCCAAATATAAGGATAATTTAACTTGAACTCACAAAGGACATCCTTGGAAACATTGTTATGAATTTCACCAAAGCCAATGTATCGTTGATCCCAGTACCAATTAATGAAGTCTTCATATCTAGTCGGGAGGCCATGAGCTAAATCAAATCCGTTTCCGATTAAAACTATTCTATTCATGCTATCAAAACAATGTTCTCCTTTTCGCAATAATAAAACTATACTTTATACTTGAGCAGTTCCTCGCCGGTTGGGTAGATGGGTGAACCATATATGTACTCTGGATGGTCAAGGCGGTAGCGGGCTATCAAGGCATTGATGTCGAAGTGGCCTATAGATACTTCCTCGTCAATACGGAAGATGAGGTAGTCGCCAGACGGTCCACCATGATTGGACGGATATTGAGCCTGACGCATGCGCTCCTCTTTCATCTTGGCCATATCATGGATGCGGAAAACATGATACTTGTTTTCGGCTTCCTGCCCGGCCTCGTAAAGGATGGCAAACTTAGGTCTCATTGCTCGAATGCGGCTCTCAGACATTGCGCCATCCCTGCTTTTGCCAAGGCGCACATTGTAGATTTGAGACCCTCTATCGTTTTTTCCTGTAATCCAGTCCCAATGCTCTTGGTCATGGTACATACCAATAACAAAGTAGTCAGCAATGTAGCGCTCCACGTGGTACTCAGGCAACCAGTTCTCTGGCACTGGATTGTAAGGATGAGTTGCCTGGTAGGTTGCAATCTTCGTATCGAGTTCTTCTTTCGGGTTCTTGCCAAGATTGATTTTTTCGATAATGAAGAACTCGCTGAGCAAACGATAGGCAGAATCATCTGAAGTTGTACCGATTTTAGGTTTCTCCAGTGCGAGTGTATAGATGTCTCTATCGGCGTAAGGACGGAACAATTTGCCTTGTAGTTCCTTAAAGTGCTCGTTAATGAATTCTTCGCCAGCGAGCGGGTTGCCAACACTCTTCAAGGCATAGAAGTCATAGTCATCCTGCAGCCATCCACGAATCTCGTCCCTGAACTTGTCACGGACTTTGGTTTTCCACTTTGCTTTTTGCGAAGCGTTGTCACGCGCATAAAGCGCCAAAACAAACAAGAAATTCACATCGTAATGGAACAGCAGCAGCGTATCACGATCAAAAAGCCGATTCTCAAAGTGTGTCTTGCGATGCTTGTTGTTAGCGCGGTCGGTCTTCTCAATGCCATCATTACCATAGTCAAACGACTCGTCCATCTTGGCCGAGATAAAGAAGTTGGGAATGATGTTGTAGCCCTCAGTCACGTTGTCTCGCAGCTTGACATCTGACTCTGGTTCTTTTCCGTCGCTGAAGATATCCAGGTTCCACTGGATGACGTTGCGGGCATAAGTGTACTGCTTGTAAACCGACTCGTTGCCGAGCTCATGGCCCATCTTGTAATACTTGCTGTCACCGATATAATAAGTGTTAGTATGGTCGTTCTCAATAAGGCTCTTGGCTGTATAAAGGTGGTCAACTATCTTGCCGTCCTCTTGCTTCTTGTCCATTCCGTCGGGCAAAGGATTATCACCAATGAGTTCGTCAATTATGGCTTCAAATACGATATAGAAGTTCTTGACCAACAAGTACTCTTTCTTGGCGGTGTTGATAAACACTTGGCGAGCCTCCACGAAGAATGAGAAGCACAGATTCCACAATTCAAGCGCTTTGTCGCTAAAGTACTTGTACTTAATCTGCAACAAACGGGTTTTGCCGTAGCCCTTGAGATAGGTTTCAAAGCGCTTGCCTGTTATCAGGTCGAACTGGCAATTAATGTCCTTTTCGAAGCCGTACTTGTCACCGATGTAATTCAAGATCGAGAAGAAGATGACAAGCAACTCCTCGTCAAAGTTGATTTTGCGTTTCTTATTGACAGGCCGCAGATAGATAGGGCTATTGTCCTGGATGATGGCCGGTGTCCTAGCGATAGTTCGCGTCCAGTTAATCTTGTTATAGCCCGAGTGCAGGTTCTTGAGGATGAAGAAGAAAAAGTTCTGATTATCCCGATTGAACTGCAGCAATTGCAACAGGATGTCAAGATAGGTATTACTCAATCGACGACGGCCTTTACCCACTTGGGCAATCTTGGTGTGATAGACAATGGAACTGTCATTGTTACGGTCGTTCTTATAGACCGTAATGGCACGATAGATCCACACGGCAAACTTGTAGAGGAAGTCTTTTTCATGGATATCCAAGTTTTTGTTCTTGGCCGGTTCAACAATGTTTTCGGGCAGGTATTTACCAAATACCAGTTCCTGACCATCCACATCCTTCAGAAGCACCTTGGGCAGAATAAAGACGCAGTCCTCAAGCATGGTGTTATAGAAATAGCCCACATAGTGAATCGACACGCGCCCCTCGACATTCTCGAGAGCATCGATACCATGGAGCACGTTCTTTAACCGCGCCACATCATATTGATATTCCTCAATAAGAATTCGCATTCAGGACACTCTTCAGCATTTCCATTATGGAAAATACTCATTCTAAACTCTTGTTATTATAGCTTGAACTCCTAATCCCAGAACTTGAGATATGTTATTGATAACATCTCTCATGGTGTCAACAAGAATATTCTTCACGATATGATACCCTTCAATTGTCACATACGAGAAGCCACTACTATTGAGAATCTCATCTCGTTGAATGCGATCAATTAGAGCACAGTTCTTTCGGGTATACCTTTTCTGTGCAGCGACGGGTTCGGCCTTTTCCAGCCCAATCTTCTGCAAGGCCTTTGTATATGTCTCAAACTGTGTTCTTTCCTCGATTGTTGTACCATCAGGGAATGTCACGTAGAACCGTTGCCGTCCCAGATTAGTTGAAGGATTTTGACCTGCCTCAGATGGTTCCTCTGGCAGCTCATCTAGCATGTTATCATCTTCGTCTTCTTCGGGTTCTTCACTTGTCATCTCCACTCCGAGGTTGTTCAAGAACACCTCGACTGAGCTTTCCTGCACGGTAGCATCTGGTTTATAGAACTTGTCGAAGGTGAGTTTAGTCTCACCGTCGGAGTCAACAAATACATCACCTTCAAACTCGAAGTCCTTGAACACATCGTTCCACAAATAGAATATCACCTTGCCTACGAAGGTCTCGGCATCGATGATGCCTGTCTGGGTTTTGCAAAAGAAATAACCCAGTTTCTTGTCCTCGCTGTTGGTCATATCGCCAATGAGGGCGTTTATCTTCTTGAGGAAATCCCACCAGTCATACTTTTTGCCATTGGCTTCAATGGCCCAATTCTTTTCAGCATTGGCGATGGGGACATATTTCCACTCCCAGCGGCGTTTGAAAGCGCTGTCGATAGGGAATAGACTTTGGTCACTTGTGTTCATCGAAGCCCAAATGTAAAGATTACTGGGCAACTTTAGCATATCACCCAATCTGACATCTGCGGGAATGTCGTCACGTTGACTTTTTGCTAATTCTTCTGCCAGATGCTTTGCCAAATCTGCATCAGCCTTAACTGGATACTCCGATTCACCGTTCTTACGATCAAGTAATTGAAAAAGGTCTCCAAAAATTTGAGCGCAATTGCCACGATTTATTTCTTCAATCACTAAAAGCACTGGATCTTTAGTGCTCCATGCCCGAACATAGGCATTTGTGAAAGCCTGGGGGATAAATTTATAAACAATCTTATTGTTATCTACCTTTGGCAATAATCGGCAAAACTTTACATACTTATCAATCTCAACTTTGTAATTGTCTGAAATGCCAGCAAGCTCCAAAAGTTTAGCCACACTGACACTCATATTGTCTCCATCAATGAAGGGATAATAGTCATAACAAAACTTTTGTAAACCGCCAATTTTACCCAATTCGTTATCATTATAATACTCTAATAATATTTTGGCTAAATCTTCGAGTGAAAGGTATAGTCTTTGCGTCGAAACCGAATTAGACATTGATGGTTTATAACAACCCACAAATGTTGAGTAATCACTATCAGGATGAAACGTTGTACGAATGACTTCCTGTCCTTTCGTCAGTTCCTTAATAGCAAACGATTTACCAGTGCCTGGAGCACCATAGAAAATCTGTTGAAGTGGATACTTGTCCAATTTGCTTACAGGAGATAGTAACGTCGTTTTTCTGACCTTGCTATAGTGTAAAGCCATTTTCGCTAGTACAGTCAAAGTTGAAGCATAACCGTACTCAAATTTATCTATGTCGCTGGCGCCTGATAAAGCATCACGAGCCTGATTCGCGTTTGTGTCTGGATGTTGTTCGAAGTATTGAACAAACTCCTTGAGAAGCGCTTTTGAAATGGTTCTTATCCCAACAGCACCCTTACTCTCAGATTTAACCTGATAGCATAATCTATCTTCATCTACAATCGTTACCTGACCATTGTCAGAAACGTCTCCAATTCTAAGTTTCAAATCAGACATAATCTTTTCTTGTTTATTACTAAATACAAAGATTAACCGTTCTTTTTAGACTACAGCCCCCCTACGAATCGTTATTTAAAAATGCTTCCCAGTAGAGTGTCTCTATAGGTGTATTTCACGTTTAAGTTAACTGGCACATAGTCAGGTAAACTTTCCAAATACTCTAACTCAAAGACAAGTCTAGCATCTTTATCTTTGCTTTCGGGATGGATTTCATCCTTACTGCCTATTCTTGCAATTCTAATTAAGTAGAGGTCACGCACACCTTTCTTTTTAATATAGGGCATGAAATAGTATAATTTATTCAGCGCTATCGTAGAAGGAAAAGACATGGTCTTACCTGTATAGTAGATTTTTGATGCCTCTATATCTGTGAAATAATTATTATTGTCCTCTTTCACCAAACCTATGAGCAAATGCTTTTTCTTGTCAAGCGAATATGACTTCTTAGGTTTATTGATAACAAGTTCGTTATCAAGTTCTGAGAAAAGGCCGAAATCCAGCATCGGTCGTGCGTCACGCTTGGTATATATTGGCCTAGTTGAGACAGGCTCTTCTCCATAAATGGACCTATACAGGCTTTTACCAATTTGCTCAACGATACCACATACAAGGGCGTTACCCATAAGGAAAGCACGACGTCCATCAGTCACATCTGGATGATATGTGTGGTTATCTGGGAACATATTCAAACGTTCCAACTCGATTGGAATCAATCGTCGATAGCGACCAGATCTTGTTTGGACAACATGTTTGAATCGGGAGGGAGCGCTGCCTCCTTCTCCTGTAATCATTGTACGTGATGGCTTATCAAGAGGGTCAGGGAAAGCCATGCCACCTTCTGAGAAAACGTATTCGTAACCTTCTTTTGAGACACGATTAATCTTCTTTGCTCCTTTTTCATACTGCCATTTTGGTAATTCGTCGTCAGAAATGAAATAGTCATCAGGAACAAGCGCTTCATCTACAAGATTTCCGCCAAGTGTTTGGCGGGTTCCATCATAAACAGCTTCTGCATCTACCGAGACAACGTTTCGATCTATCATAATACCTGCATTACCAAACGGACTTGTATTCTTCCCCTTATTAAAATATGCAGATACCTCTTGAATAGATCCTTCAATTGTGAAACTTGATTCAGTTGCCTCTTTCTTCTCGAAAGGAAATGCTTTTGCGATAACGCCATCATAGAGGAGCCAGTTGTCAACATTTTCTATTTGTTGAGCTACTACAGACTCTTTGCGATAGCCGACGATATAAGTTCTCCTCCTGCGCTGAGGCATGCCATAATCAGCAGCATTGATGATGCGCCACTCAACGATATATCCTAAATCAGCAAGTGAAGCAAGAATGATTGCAAAATCACGTCCTCGTTGTGTTGCTGGAGAATTGATAATACGGTCAACATTCTCTAGAAAGAGATAATTAGGCCGTTTATCTCCTTTTTCAAAAAGGATGCGATAAATCTGCCACCAAAGCACACCTTTTTTGCCCTCAATGCCTCCCGACTTACTTAAGGTCGCAGCCACTGAATAGTCCTGGCATGGGAATCCTCCCACCAATAGGTCATGGTCGGGAATATCTTTAGTTGGGACGGTGTTTATGTCCTTGTTAGAGTGGCCTTTACAGCCAAAACGAGCTTGATACACCAATGATGCATCTTGATGTTTGGTAGAAGGCTCCCACTGGTTATTCCAGATAGTCTCATAAGCATCTGATGCTCCCTCCAAGCCAATACGGAACCCACCCACACCGGCGAAGAGCTCAACCACTCTAATATTATGGTTCATTTTCATTCTTTTGTCGTTTTATGTTGTTCAACAATTTCCCTTACATAATCATTGTTGAACCAATAGCAATATTTCTTAGCACCAAGACCGTCAACTGTCTGAGCTAGGTCTGTTGCTTTTTGCGCTTTGGGACGCACGTGGAATTTCTTTTTGTCAGAACCTTTCCACCAATACTGTTCTGATATATGCCCTTTCTTGACACAATCTTTAATATGTTGCCAATAAGTCTCGGCTAATTCTAAATCGGTTTGAGGCATGGTCCAAAAGAAAACGTCATCTAGGACATAATCATGTTTACCATTATGCTGCTCTTTATAGATCACAAACATGAATCTACTTGAAAATAGCTCATAAAGTCTGGAATCGTACCAGTTATCGCATTCAACCACCTCAATATAATCAATGTTCTCAAATGACATTGCTTCTTTTATGATGCCATTTGCTTGAACACGGATGGTTTTCATCGTTAACCCTGCTTTCATGAACTCCTCTGATCGATTTACATTAGAGCTTTGCCCAAGTGATGCGATTGCATTTGCCACTATCGCAAATTTATTCTTAGGATTATTCGCTAAATTGATGGACAGGCGTTTTGCTATTTTCTCAAAAGATTTGTTCAGGAATGGCTTGAACCTTTTCAAAATAATATTCTCGAAACTATTGCGCCTTAATGCTCTTTCTGGGACAAGTTGACTTGCAGTAATCGTGAAATTGGAAACGGCTGATTCACCACTCTTCTGCACATAATTGAGAATGGTTCTCATATATGCCATTTTCAAACTAAAGGCTCTTCGGGGTGCACCTATTTTAGAATTTGGTTGTTTCATCAAACTATCATCTTTCTGACCTTTGCGACACGCGCCTAAGTACATCGTATCCCCCTCTGAAAGTAAATGAGCCTCACCCTTCTTGATTTTTTCTATGATGGTTTCGTAATCCTTACGGATAATCAATAAATCTTTTTTGGGCAACTGCCAAAGAACAGAAAAGATGAAATCTAAATCTAAATTGTCAATACCCGATTGGAGCAAGTAGAAAAGCAGCAGCATCAACCTGCATTTTAGATAAAAATGGGAGTGTTCAAAATCAACTTTAACGTCATTGCAATAATTAATCAAGTTGCAAATAAGACGTTCTTTTATCAAGTACTCATCAGCTTTGCTTTTCTTTAAGGGTGTGCATTTTAGCTCTAATCCAGCTTCAGAAAAATCTGCATTAGGATTCGAATTGGTCTCCAATAGAAAATAAATGTTTTCTACCATCTGTCCCAAACTGCCCTTTCCTTTCTTTGGTTTATAACCAGTACTCACAAAATTACGAAGCGAACTCCCTATCAGCCCTTTACTATATTCAAAAATGCTGATTGGATTCGTTTTGTCGTATGGTAATTGATTGCTATTTATGCCCATTTTCGTCATTTTTTTGTGATGGCAAAGATAATGTTTTTTCTTGAAAAAACCATCATACGGCTAGATGATGATAACTATTTGCATTTGCTATCACATCGCAAAGGTAAAACAAAGTAGTGCCAATATTCGGCACTGCTTTGTTGAATAATCTTAAAGTATCAATGTCACTATGTCTTTCCCTAAGATTACTTGACAGATTTGAGAGCGATTAACTAAGTTGGTTTACACTAATTATATCGTTCGCCTAAACCGGGTTGACAGTTTGGCGGTTTTATCACTGAATGGGTATACGGAAAACGTCACAGAAAAAGCCCAAAAACAAGGTTGCAAGTAGACAGAAACTGAACAGAAAAAGGAGTAAAGTCCAAATATTCACAAAAAAATGGACTGAAAAAGGACTGAAAAAGGACTGAAAAGTGGACTGAAAATCATCAAAAGTTGATAGAAAAGTTGACAGAAAAAGCCCAAAAAAGGTTACAAGTAGATAGAAATATGAATTTGAAGAATGTTTCTACTTGTTAGGTTGTCACAGGTTCCATCATACATAAGAAAAGCCGCCCGAAAGGCGGCCTCTCTCGCTGGGTGCGCTGCGGCTTAGCAGGTGCGGAACACGTGACCGCCATCGCCCATGTCATAGTCAGACATGAAGAGCTCGCGGGCAAAAGCCTTGAAGTCAAAAAAGCGGGTGATGCTCTCGGGAACATTATCGAACATGCAAAGCTCATCGGCGAGGTGCTGGGCGAACTCCTCCTCGCTGTCCCATCGGCCGCAGTAACGCTCGCGGAAATCCGAGAAATCCGCATCGCTGTCACTCGTGACATCCAGAAACGCCCTGAAGGCCTCCTGCTCGTCATCATCGAGGTCAGCGTACTCGAGAATGCGCTCGAACGTGTCCTCATCGAGGCCGCTCTCACTGTACCACTCATCGGGGTAATTCTCATAATCGAGGTAGGCAAACTCGGGATCCTGCTCATCACGGTGCAGCCATCGGCAGGCGGCCACAAAATCCTCGTAGCAGCTGAAGGTATACAGGTCAAG